>JAEEGL010797101.1_pt1 | contig 42850 bp, 42 predicted proteins | sample 9134231 | NCBI WGS metagenome assembly JAEEGL01 (sample SAMN16246548, study PRJNA631951) | gut metagenome | biome: gut microbiome; feature: rumen; material: fiber-attached | host: Bos | place: Iran: Karaj | collected 2018-10 | reverse complement strand
TGTGCCTGCCATGCAACCTCCACGATGAAACGAACAGCAAGACGAGTTGCCTCGTTAGCACCACAGAATGCGTCAACCACATAGAGCTGCTTGTTAGAAAGCTCCTTGATGGCGATTTCCTTCACCTTTGCCCAAACATCTTCAGACATTGGGTGGTTGTCGTTCTTGTAGGCCTCAGAAGTCCACCACACGTTGTTGTGGCTCTCGTCGTTGTCAACGATGTACTTATCCTTAGGAGAACGACCAGTGAAGATACCAGTCATCACGTTCACTGCACCAAGTTCAGTCTCCTTACCCTTCTCGTAGCCTTCGAGAGCAGGGTTAATCTCGGCCTTGTAAAGATCCTCGTAAGAAGGATTGTGCGCAATCACTGTAGAACCAGTGATACCATACTTTGTCAAATCTAATGCCATAATACTTTTGTGTTTATAATTTATAATGTGAATAGTTATTTCGTGCAAACACAAATGCAAAGGTAACAATTTCTCCCATGCATACAAAACCAAACGTGGCATAAATCCACTTTTTTCACTTTATTTATCACAAAATGTCAGGATTTTGGCACTTTCCGGCCAAGAGTTGCAACATTTGGTTTGCAATCCCTTTCCCCCAGAACCCCTCACTTCCGGCTCCCCTTCCTGAACTTTTTTGAAAAAAACTTCCAACTCCTAACTCCTAACTCCCAACTTTTTCTTACCTTTGCAGCCGCTAAGCCCCAACGGAAACTTGGCAGCGGGATGTAGCGCAGTTGGTAGCGCACTACGTTCGGGACGTAGGGGTCGCGTGTTCGAGTCACGTCATCCCGACCATAAAAAAGGCGTAACTGATTATATATCAGCATACGCCTTTCTTTTTTTATTTCGTTATGTAGTGAAACTTTTTCTTTCCTCTTCTTCTCTGACGGAACCATCACCACAATGCAGCCTCAACAACCCCTTGTTTGGTTCTTCCACTACCTCAAAATCGGTGTGAGTCACACCGATAGGGTCGGTCTGAGTCACACCGCCACCCTCGGTGTGACTCAGACCGTTTTTGAGGTTCTTACACAGCCTTTCTGGAGGCTGTTGGTTTGAGCATGTTTAACGATTGGGGTAAACGACTTCATTGCTGCGTTCACCAAGTCCGCCGTAGAAATTGGCACAACGCACCGAGAAGCAAGCGCCTTCGGCTGTCCCTCTGGGAACTGCATAATAGGGCTCCGTTGTGAATGCCACCACATCACGATTCTTGCAAATAGCATAGAGACAGGCTTCGGGCACATCGTCCCAGAAAAGATTGCCCCTCTCACGGACATGAACGATGGGCGGATCGACAAGTGCGGCTCGACGATCGGGATGCCACCCTGGGAAAACCTTGTCGATGTCATACCGCTCGGCCTCTTGGTCTGTGAGGCTGGCCGGATAACGCACAGTCGTAGCCACATTGTTGGTGTCCTTATACTGCTTGCGGCGGAAAGTGGTGGGAAGGAGGCGGAACTGACTGTCCATGCTTTCATACTCGGAAAAGAGGCGTGGCAATGTGCCATGCATCTCTGTCCAGCCTGTAGAGTCGGGCAACAGCTCCATCAACGTGCTGATGAAGACGGCACGTGGAGCATTCTTCCACGGGCGACCCAACATGTAACGTCCATCCTGCTCTCTGGCTCCAAAGATGCGGCAGCCATTGAACACATATCCATACTCGCGGAAAGCCTCTGTGGCTGGCGCGCAGATGATGTCGCGCTTGCCATCCCCACCCCGTGTGCGCAGTTCGATGTCGCAGCGGTTGAAGTAGATGGTGCCGCCACCACAGATGAAGTCGACCGTACCTCGAATGGCACATTCCTCAAGATAGGTGGTGCCTCCGTCGTTGGTGTAATAGGTATCTTGATTGCTCATCAGCGACAGCCGCTTGAAGATGTTTCCCTTGCAGTTCTTCTCGTTCAGCGCCACAGCTCGGTTGGCAAAGGCGGTTGGGTCGTCACGATAGTTCGACCAGAGTTCGAGGTCTTGAATGTAGGTGCTGTCTGCCCCATTCAGGAAAAGGGTGGACGTGCAACTGATGCCCTCGTGCATCGGCATCGACTCAATCTGTGTGCCCAGCATGCCCTCTCCGCAGATACTCGTGTTGGGCGCAGTCAGAATAGTCATCGGGCTAGGGATGGTGATTTCCTTCCCGTTCTCCGTGATTTTGATGGGATTCCCCTCACCCTTGATGCGATACATGCTCGACTTGATGAATATACGGAAACGTTTCGACTTGTCGGGACGGTTGTTGGCCGCATGGATGGCCGAGATGAAACTGCCGTTGGTCGGCACGATAAAGTCGTATTTGTAACGGATACGTCCCAGCGAGTCGGGTTTCTGAGCCATAGCAGGGCAAACCAGCCATGCTAACACGACCGACAAGGTTATCCATCTGGAAATGATTCTTTGCATCTTTATTTTATTTAATGACAAACTTATAGATTTTTCGTCCTCTCGTACCCACAACGGCCGTGTTTCCAACCACCACAGGCGACGATTCAAAGTTGGCACCCACCACTTTGCGGCAGAGCACCTCGCCCGTCTTTCCACGCATCACACGCACCACACCCGATGCATCGCCTGCAAAGACAAACATCTCCTTCTTCTCGTTGTAGAAAGCCACAGGCGATGACCATGCAAACTGCCCATAAGGCACCGTGTAGAGCACCCGTCCGTCGACCGTGCTAAAGGCCGTAAACTCGCCCACAGCCTTCGAAGCACCGTTACGCGTGATGTGAGTGAACAGCATCCCCTTGCAGTCGCCATCACCCAACAACGGTGTGGAATACATGCCACCATCCAGGGTCTTCTTGGCCATCTCCAGACGTTGGCATTCAATCGTCTGCTCCCACACCTTTTCACCGTTCAAGCCGTTCAACTTCACGATGTGGCAAAGACCTCTCTTTCCCTGTTTATCCACCTCACATGCCGTATACAGATAAGGCACACCATCCTCTTCTCCACACACAAGGGTTGCATCCGTGTCATCATAATTACTATAATGCCACACAGGACGCATCGTGTTCAGGTTCACACCGATGACATTACCATGATTATCGCCAAAGAAACCATAGTTGCGATACACACACAGACTGGATTCTATACCAGGAGCCGCTCCCTTCACACGGTAGCGCATCACACTGACCCTACGCAACTGGCCTTGCTCCCTCACATACTTGTAAAGACCTCCGTTTTCACCCGGCCAGAACAAGAAACCACCCGCCACCACCGGCGACGAGTCATATGCTCCCCATCCACGCCAAGCCTTTCGGTCGCGGTCAAAGAACTGGGTGCGCTCATGTTTCTTCAGGTCGAACACCTGACATCCGAAGGGCACCGCCCCATGAGGAACTCCCTGCCCCACATACAAATTATAGAGTTCGGGGTCAAGCGACGACGTACCCTTCACCACATTGCCCAAGTCGAGCGCCGCTCTCGAGGCCTTACCCGTCTGGTAATTGATGAAGTAACCCTTGCCGCACAGCGAACTCACATAGACCTCTTCTGCACCGAAGTCGGCAGTCAATCCAGGCGATGACTGCTTGAACATCGCCATCTGCTCTGCTGTCCAATGCATATAAAGCGGCTGACCCGTCCATCCAGAGCCACCACCCCACGTGCCGAACTGGGTCACCTTCGAATCATAGTCCGTTTCGAACTCCCATGCAATCTCCACCTCACGAGGCTCACCCTTCACACGCCCACCGAATGAGGCATCGCGCCGCTGGTTCTTGCGGAAGGCATACACCCCGTTCACCTGCTCATAAGGGTCTGTCCAATTGTCGGTGTACATGGCGGTAGAGTCATCCACTTCCACCACATAATTGATGGCAGCCGCCGAAGCATAACTGGTGTCAGGCAAGAGAACCGGCAAGGCAGCAAGCGAATCAGCCTCTCCTGCCCCATCTTCAGGGGTTCCCGAAGCGCCCGTCTTCCCCTGACATCCCATCAACACATACCCAAGCAGACAGGCGACTGATAGCATCATGCCAAAACCCGTCCGCTTGAAAGAAAAAGAATGTATCATATTAACAGCGTTTTCAAAAGTCCTTTTATGGATTGATTTGCAAAGATATGGAATGCCTATTACTTCTCCAAACAATCGCAAAAAAACATGATGAGAAGAAACGAAAAAGGGGGAGAAACGACTTTAAACCAGTCATTTCTCCCCCTTTTTCATGCAACCCCTTCCTCACACCCCGACTTGCACAATGCAAGCCTGGTTTGTATCAGGGCCGATATTTGAAAGCAGGTTTACCAGAACATTCCCAGCATCATCAGCGGTCCGCAAGTAGTTGTCGGGAAGGCATAGATGTAGTAGGCAAGCTGTTCACGTGTCATCTTGTTGAAGATGACGAGCGAGAGAACGTCAATCCAGGGACCTGCATCCGAACCCATGGCGGCAGCACCTACCAGGAGGTTGCTCTCGTTGTCGAAGATGAACGCCAGTTTGGCGGTCGCCTCGTTGTGGGTGTTGAAGAGGAACGCCTGACCATATGGGATATCTACTACGCGATACTTGCTGTCCTTGCGTGCTTCGTCGAGACTGACACCGACCTGAGCGATGCGTGGGAAGGTGAACACGAGGTTGGGCACAGCAGGATAGCAGATGGGTTCCGTGGTATTGCCCAAGATGAGGTCGGCAATGTACTGGCTCTCGAAGAAGGCAGTAGGCGTCAGTTTGGGGATGCGCTTGTCGATGGCATCGCCAGAAGCAAAGATATTCTTTACCGAGGTGCGCAGATGGTCGTCCACCTTGATGCCTCGCGGACCGGCCTCTATGCCCAGTGCTTCGAGTCCCAGACCTTCGTAGTTCACGGGGCGTCCCGTAGCCTGCAGCACATAGTCACACTCCACCTCAAAGCCCTTCTGGGTCTTCACCAACAGACCTGTGGCTGTCTTCTCGATGGCGCACACGTCCTCGCAATACTTGAATTGGGCACCCTTCTTCTCCATGCGGGCCACCACTTCGTCGACATACTCTTTGGGGTAAATCTTCAGGCAATGGTCACCGTGGTCGATGACCGTCACCTCGCGACCCATATCGACAGCCATCGAGGCAAACTCCATCGAGATGATGCCGCCACCGATGAAGACGATGCGGGCGGGCATCTGCTCAATGCTGAGCATATCGCGGCTGCCGTGGATGAACTCCTTGCCAGGGATATCGAGCTTGTCGTCGCGCTGACCAGGGCCGAGGATGATGTATTCGGCGGTATATTCCTTGCCATCAACCACCACGGTGTGGGCATCTTTCAGCGTACCGTGACCGTGAATACAAGTACAGCCGCTCTGTTCCATCGTGGCCTTTGTGAATGACTTGAAAGCCTCGAAATACGGCAGCTTGTACTGCATGAGTTTCTCCCAGTTCACCTCTGGCACCTTTTCGAACACACCTATCTCGCGATAGTTCTCCATCGCCGTGGTGAGTTCGAAGGGACCGTCGAGCATAATCTTGGCATTACATCCGTAGTTGGTGCAGGTGCCCATCCACAGGTCGCGCTCTACAGCGGCAACTTTTTTACCGGCGCGAGCCAGTATGCGTGCTGCCAGGTCGCAACCGTGACCGCAGCCTACGCAGATAACGTCGAAATCGTAGTTAGTCATAATTTCAGATTTTCAATGATAATGATAAGCTTGTTTGATGAAGTAAAGATACTAAAGATCCAATTTGTAACACACACAATCCTCATCGTGGTAAAACTCCTTTGCACCCCAACGTTGCCAGTATTGGTGAGTCTTGAGGCGATACAGCACAGGAACGAAGATGAAATCGTAGTTGGCTTTCAACTCAGGCATGATGGACATCAACATGTCGTAGTTCAATCGGGTGCCACGATACTTTTCAGCCACGATGAACGAAAAGACAGCGATATAACGCTGAGCATTCAGGCTTTTTATCAGCTCCGGCTTATCTATGAGAATCTGCGGCGTCTCCTCTTCAATTCGATAATCACTCATATTGAGCAGCCCCACGACATGGCCGTTTTCATCCAAGGCCTTGACACTCAACGGCCAGTTGAAATGCAGGTCTTGCACCCACGACTCCGCCTCAGCATGGTCAAAACCGTATTGTCGCACCATCCAGCGGACGGTCAGCGGCGCGTCATCTTCAGTCATTCTTTGTAATATGCACGACATTGTAGGTCAACAGGATTTCAGGGTGATACGATAATTTCGCTTGGCGAAGACCTGGGATTCCCATATCTTCTTCGCGGTTCAGATAGATATATTGCTCAGGCAGATGCTCGGCGAACTGCTGGTTGATGATGGCAAAAGCTCCCTCCACGTGACGGTCGGCTTTCTCCACACAGACGTCCAGGGTGTCGGTTGTCACAGCGGCGCCGTATGTGAAAGCCACCATGCGACCGTCCACAAAGATGCTTCCGCCTGTCATGCCAAGAGCGTCCCAATTCGAAAAGATGGTCTCCAGCACGCGATGCTCGGCATCGATAGTCTCATTCTCGTTCCCTTTTCCGTTTTGGTTCTTCTCTTCCTGCCATATTTCCGTCAGTCGGCGACATTCGTCAAAGAGTTCCGGCGTAAGAGGACGATATTCAAAATCGGGATGCTCCGCACGGAAACGATGGATGTGATTACGCTTGGCGTCCAGATGTCTGCCATGAAGCGTTGCGAGATCAGCGCGGCGGTAGATGTAATCGTATTGGTCACGATCTGACTCGGATATAATTGAGATTTGAGGTTTGAGGTTTGAGATTGGGGATACTTGCGAGTCTTCAAGCCCCATCAATGTCAAATCTCTATTGCTATCCTCAAATAATGCCTCAATCAGTTCCAGTGACAACGCTTCTGAAGTACAAACCATATACGCCCGCTGGCCCTCGAAGGTATAGCGCAGCACCACGGCGTTTGCAAGCACGCACACCTCGGTGTCGAACAGAAACTGCCATCCCACAAGGTTGGCAAAGGTGTAGTTGCAGTTACGCCGCCCCGAGTGCAGCGTAACTGCCTGCATGGCCTTGCGGTCGGACAACGTCAAAGGATGAAATGTCATTGTCATTTATTGTCGCAATTTGACGGCAAAGACCTCTTGAAAATCTAATCACCCCATTCCCCCTCATGCCTCCGCTCACCTACATATCCATGGCAGGAATGAGCAGCGACCAGACGGAGGCTGCCACCATCACGCCCGACGCAAAGCCGAGCAAGGACTTCTGCACGCGCTCGGGCATGTCGTTCTTCATAAAGAACACAAAGGCCGAACCGAGCATCGTGCCCAGCAAGGGTATCAGTAATCCAATTGCGATAGTCGGCATAAAGAAAGGGGGTGACACGGTCTGGTGTCTTCAGCGTTGCCGTTTAGTCACTCGTACCAGCCACCCCTCGGCATAAAATGGGTTTATTGTTCTTGTAGCGTCATCTTCACCGTCACGATGCAGGAGACCCTTACTGGGCAGGTTCCCACTTACAGCGGACTGGAGAGACAATGGTACCTTCCTTTTTCAGTTCGGCAAAAGCCTTATCCACTTCCTTGCGGTCAGCACCCAGTGCCTTGGTCACATCGCCAGCCGAGACGGGCTTACCTGCCTCGCGCATGGCCTGTAATACTTGCTCTTTCATGGGAATTGTCTGCTTTTTAGAATTTCACTGTTTCATCCAACTCCATCAGTTTGAAAAAGGATGCTGTAGCATCGCTCAGATAGTACATCATTGCTGTCTCGCCATTCTCGCCAAACAAGGGTTTCAGCGATGGCATCTTTTCTGCCATGGCCTTGCCCACTTCAGGACGCTCGTCCTTCACGAGTTTGCACTCGATGCGGAGAGTCTTGCCTTTGAAAGCACAGATTTCAGCCTTTGGGTTGGCGGCAATCTGATGGGTTGCGTTAGTCTGGCCGAAAGCCATGATGTAGATTTTGCCCTCGAAGAAGAGCATGGCTCCGTAAGGACGTACACGGGGTTGGTCGCCTTCCACAGTGGCGAGGTAGAACGTCTTGGCATCTTCCAAGAAGTCATAAACTTTCTTTGCTGCTTCCATAATCTATTATTTTTTAATAAATGATGATGATTGACGATAAATGTCTCTCTCTTACAACTGAGTGAACAGCCAGTTTTGCTTGCCAACGCACTCAATCATGTCGATAGCACCTTGGCTCCAGTAGAGGTCTTCTTCCTCATCCTTCAGATAGTCCTTCAACAGGTCGTAGGTGGTGGGGTCAGCCTTCACACCCTCCATGCACTTCATCAGCAGCTCAACGCCAGGCTCCTGAATGGCAAGGTCAGCCTTGACATATTCTACAGGGGCGCAAATGAGGTCGCGGCTCTTCATGCCCTCGAACTTGATTTCTCCGCCGAGGTCGAGGATGCGCTCTGTAAACTTCTCTACCCAGCCCATCTCCTCATCGAAGTGGCCGATGTACTTCTCTCCGAGTTTGGTAAAGCCCTGTGCCTTGAAAATCATGCCCTGCTGCTTGTGAACCATGGCACCCTCTGCCAAATGAGTTACGAAAAACTGTAAAGCCTCAATAGATTGCTTCTTGTCCATAATACTTTTGTTTTAGTTGTTAAACGAATTTTGTGAATTGTTTCACGATTTCTGCTGCAAAATTAGCGTTGTTTTTCACATCGTACCATATCTGAAACAACACAAAAATTGTCTGAAACGATACAGCTATCAAAAATAATTCGTAATTTTGCCCCCACAAAAAGAAATCGTCAATTGTAAATCGTCAAATTGTAAAATACAGAGGTGTACACACTGAAGGAATATTTGCCCATATTTGTAGGCGACGACTTACCCGAAAAAGGCTGGGACGACGGGATGTACTGTCTGGAAACAGATGGGGCGCAAATCCTTCGTACCAACCTGCTGCATGGGTTCCTTTCCTGCTTCGCCTTTGTGGTCGTAGACAAAGGGTGGATGACCATTCATTACAACGGCCGTGAACTGACGCTTCATCCCAACGACCTGTACATCTATTCGCCAGGCCTGCAGGTCACCGTCATCGCCACCTCCGACGATTTCCACGGCTACTGCCTGATGGCCGATGAGCATGTCACCATCGAAGTGCCATCCGTCCACGACCTCTTGCATTTGGCCTACATGCCCATCGTACAACTGCATGAGCCGAAACAGACACTCGCCTCCGAAGCCGCACAGCATCTGATGATGAAGTTGCACGAGATTATCGGCTATCTGCATTCCGACCATATATATAAAGGGGAAGTGTTGCGAATGCTCTATTCCATCTTCCTGCTCGACCTGCAGAACGCCCAGAATAGTGCCATCGTACACCGCCAGACACCCCAGCGTGTAGAGGAAATCTTCATCGGCTTCATTCGTCTGTTGCCCCGCCACTTTGCAGAGCACCACGACATCGCCTTCTACGCCGACCAGCTTCATATCTCCACCGTCTATCTCTCCCGAGTCGTTCGTCAGGTCACAGGCCGCACCGTTATCGACTACATCAACCAGATGCTGCTGATGGAAGCCTCTTTCCTATTGCAAACATCCCCACTGAGCATCACCCAGATAGCCGACCGCCTCCATTTCGCCGACACCCCTTCGTTCAGCAAGTTCTTCTCGCGTATGAAAGGCATGAGCCCGAAGGAATATCGAAAGGGATAAAATCACCCATGCTTCGGCAATGTGGTGACATCTTATCAATACGTCCTATTTATTCCACAACGACCTTGCGGCCATTCTTGATATACATGCCCTTCACATAAGGCTTACCGTCGAGTTTCCTACCGTCGAGGGTGTACCACGCGCGTTGGAGGGAATTCGAAATCCCCGGCCCGACTTCTGACTCAGTTCGCAGTTCTTTTCCGCAGAAGAAACCACAATGGAACTGTAGCCATTATCGCGGCTCAGCACCATTTCGCCATCCACACTTTTCTTGAACCATACCCAGCAGTTGCTGCTGTTCTTCTGCTTGGAATAGAAGTAGAGCACTGTTTCCTGGGCACCGCACTCGGGCGTGATATACAGATAGCCATTATCCACAAAACCATCCAATCCACCCGAGTCATAGATGGGGATCTGGATATTGACGCCACTTGGGGTAATCATCCAATAGGAACTGCTTTCCATATCGTTGCCGGCGTGCATCATGGTGGGTAGCCACAAAGTCCATAGCAGCAGCCAAGCAACCTTCTGCCATATACATGTACGTCTCATATCGATATACTCTAAAACCGCAGCACTATCATTGAATGAACTTTAAAGTTCCCGAGCAACATAAAGTTCTTGCGAGGCAAGCGGCAGAGCCAGAGTGGCCCAGGAACTTGCCATATCAGAAATATCATTTACTTCAGTGCTGCAAAACAAAGCAATTGAAATTCTTCAATGACGTGGCAAACGTTAGGAAAAAAATCTGAGAATCGTGCACTTTTTTGGGGATTATTTTAAAAAAAAGAGAAATTGGGTAGTGGAAGAAACGGAAAATTTGTTTCTCATTCCACCCAGTTATCACGGTCAAGGTTGCGATAACCGATGGCTTCGGCAATGTGTTGACTCTGAACCTGTTCTGCGCCTTCAAGGTCGGCGATGGTGCGTGATACTTTCAGAATGCGGTCGTAGGCACGTGCTGAGAGGTTAAGTCTTTTCATGGCAGAACGAAGGAGGTTGAGGGCTTTTTCGTCGAGTTGCACATGTTTCTGAAGCAACGACGTGGTCATCTGGGCATTGCAGTGAATGCCTTTGACACCCTTGTAGCGCTCACTCTGAATCTTCCGAGCCTTGAGCACCCGTTCGCGGATGGCTGATGAAGGCTCGCCTTTGGGTGCCTTGGAGATTTCCTCGAAGGGCACACTCTCCACCTCCACCTGAATGTCGATGCGGTCCATCAAAGGACCACTGATTTTGTTCATGTAACGCTGAATCTGTCCTGGCGTGCAGACACAATGATGGGTGGGGTGATGATGGTAGCCACAAGGACAGGGGTTCATCGAGGCTACCAACATAAAGGAGCATGGGAGCGTGAGATTGTAACGTGCCCGCGAGATGGAGATGACACGGTCTTCGAGCGGTTGACGGAGCGTTTCGAGCACGGAGCGGTTGAACTCGGGGAGTTCGTCGAGAAATAGCACCCCGTTGTGGGCTAAACAGATTTCGCCTGGCAGAAAGGTGTTGCCTCCTCCCACGAGGGCAACATCTGACACGGTATGATGGGGTGAACGGAAGGGGCGCTGACTGATGAGAGAGGTCTCTTTCTTCAGTTTGCCTGCGATGGAATGTATCTGAGTGGTTTCAAGACTCTCGTTGAGGGTCAGAGGGGGAAGGATGGAGGGCAGACGTTTCGCCATCATGGATTTGCCACAACCCGGACTGCCTACCAGAATAATGTTGTGACCTCCTGCCGCTGCCACCTCGAAGGCGCGCTTCACATTGGCTTGCCCTTTCACCTCTTCAAAATCGTAAGGAAAGGAGAACTGCTGGGCGTAGAACTCTTCGCGCGTGTTGACGACTGTGGGTTCTATCTGATGAACTCCACCGAAGAACCCGACGATGTCCTGCAGGTTTTTCACTCCATACACTTTCAGTCGGTTCACCACGGCGGCCTCACGGGCATTCTCTTCTGGAACGAACAGTGCCTCGTAACCCATTTCACGTGCTTTGATGGAGATGGGCAAAATACCTTTCACGGGCAGGATGGTTCCATCCAGTCCCAGTTCGCCAACAAACATGAATCTCTCGGAATGTGGAATCTCCATGAATCCATAGGAGAGAAGCACACCAATGGCCATGGGGAGGTCGAAGCCTGAGCCTTCCTTGCGAACATCGGCTGGCGCGAGATTGACCACCACGGATTTGCAGGGTGCCTTATAACCTTTCACACGTAAGGCTGACTGCACACGTTCCTGGCTCTCTTTCACCGCATTGTCTGGCAAACCAACAATGGTGAACTTGGCATTTTGCCCTCCTTCGTAGTTGTCCACCTCCACGGTGACCACCATGGCATCGAGACCTTGCAACGCTGCACTATGAACTTTTGCAATCATGTTCCCTCTCTTTTTTAGTCCTCCATCATTTGATGTGTTTCTTGAGCATTTCTTCTATCTTCGCTGGGTCGTCGCCACTGTCGAGAACTCGGTGGTTTTTGTCGGTGAGGATGTAGAAGGGGATGGAGTGGATGCCGAGGGTCTTGACAACGGGGGATTCGAGTCCGCGACCATCGCAGTAGTGGGAGATGCCGTTGAGGGTGTCTTGACGCACGGTTTCTTCCCAGCGGTAGCGCTCCAAGTCGAGGGAGATGGCCACCACACGCAATTTCCCTTCGGTGCGGAAGGTTTCGCTGCCCCGACGCAGTCGCCACTGGAAGTCGTAACCGCTGTTCATCCATGTGGCCCAGAAGGCGATGAGATGGTAGGGGCTGGAGGCGGACCAAAGGGGCTCTTGGGTGTAGTCGCGCCGCACGAGGGTGACGGAGGGGAGGGTCTGCCCGGGCTGCCGTTTGGCTTCGCTGGCGAGTTGGCTCTCGATGTCGAGCAAGTGGTGGTTGTGGGGATGGTGTGCGAGGAGGGGTTTGAGCAGTTGGAGCAGTTCGGTTGTGCCTACGTTGGATTCCTGCACGAAGTAGCGGTCGAGCAGGTAGATGGCTACGGGCGAGGTGGGGTTGTTGAGGATGTAGGTTCGCGCGGTGGCGGTCACCATGGAGGGGTTGAGGGTGTAGGTCTCTTGGCGAAACTGGTTCATCAACTTGTTTTCGTCGCTGCCGTTGACGACGTAGTTTTTCAGGTCGTTGGCAGTGGCTTCGTAGGTGAGGTCGTGGCCTGGACCTACGAAGATGACTTGCTCCACTCCGTTGGGGAAGACGAGCATGAAGGGGGTGACTTCACCTACTTCTCCCTTATACTGGAACTGCCCTGCCTGCACGGTGAGGGTGTCGAGGCGCGCATAGCCGTTGGAGAGGTTGTAGATGTAGAGTTGGCCTGCCTGCATGTCGCGAAAGCGTCCCTTGATGCGGAAGGAGTTGCCGCCGGGGCCACACGACATGAGCAGGGCAAGGGCCACCGCACATACGTTCAATATGGAGAGTGTGCGTCTCACGTGGGTCTCTTATTTGTTGTAGTCGGAGAACTCGGCGTCGTTGGCTGCACGTCGGGCCAGCGAGGGGTCGAGGGCGATGGCTTTGTCGAGGTAGCCTTTCACCTTGCTTGTCTCTTCCATGCGCGCGGCAAGGATGGCCTGCAGGTAGTAGGTCATGGCGTCGGGGTTCTGGATGTTGCCCAACTTCTTGAGTGCGTCGGCATAGTCTTGGGAGAGGATGTTGGCCAGTGCGGCGCTGTTGTTGGCGGAGTTGGCAAACTTGGCTGATGCCTGTGGGTAGCGGCCTTGTGCCACATAGAGGTGGCCGAGTGCCTCGTCGAAGTTGTTGGCTCCGACTCCCTTGCCGATGTAGGCTTCGGCATCTTGGAATTTTCCGTCTTGCAGGGCAATCATTCCCAAATTGACGTTGGGCTCAGCAGCCTTGGCGTCGATGGCGAGTGCCTGAAGCAGATAGGTTTTTGCCTTGTCGGTGTCGCCTTGGCGCATGGCGAGTTCGCCCAGATTGTTGTAGGCTCGGTAGTCGTTGGGGAAGAGCGACACCACTTTCTTCAGGATGCTCTCTTTCTGTGCGGCGCTGCCTGACAGGATGTTGGCTGCATAGATGAGTTCCTCGACGCTCAACTGTGAGGCATCGGTTTCGGCCAGTTGCATGATGGCGTCGTCGCTACGCCCTATCACATCGTAGTTGATGACCATGCGGGCACGGCGCAACTCTGGCAGCACGGCGTCGGCCAGTTCCTTGTACACCACAGCGACGTTGCGAATCTCGCGTTCGCGCTGCTCGGGGTCTTGATACATGGAGAGCACTCGCAGGATGATTTCCTTGTCTTGGAGGTTTGACTGCGACACGAGTGCCTGGAAGCCTTCCCAGTCTTCGGCGGTGTATCGTGTGTCCACGTTGGTGGCCAACTGGTTCTGCTTCAACTGCTGGTTCACATATCCTTCCGACACCTCGCCACGTCGTTCGGCCAACCGTTCGTTGATGGCATAAGCTCCGTCGGGCGAAGCGTATGCGCTCACCTCAATATTGTTCAGCACCAGACTCTGCTCGTCGCTCTTGATGTTCTTCAAGGTGGCGATGAAGTCCTGAACGGTCTTGCTGTTCAACTCGCTGCCACGCAAATTGGCTTGACCAATGAGGAACTTCACGGCTGCCTCCTGCTTCTGGCTGATGACACGCTGGAAGTTGTCGGGAGCCACACCGAAGTTGGCTGTACGGGCGGTCTTCGTGATGAGGGCTGCCGTGCACTGTATGCCGTAACCTATCTTCACGGTCGGCATCTTCATGGCTTTGTTTCCTTTCCGTGCATTGAACTGCATGAAGAGTTCGCTCTTCTCCATTCCCTCTTGGAAGGGGACATTGAAACGCATCGTGGCATGACCACCGTTCCTGTAGGAGATGATGGTGTTGTTGGCCTCCACCTTCTCGCCCTGCAAGGTGTAGTCGGCACCAGCAGCCGAGCCACCATCCCACTTCAACACGGGTGTGCAGGTCACAAGGGCTTTCTTGTTCATGGTCTTGGCGGGCACATTGATGCTGATGGTGGCGGGTACATTCCCTGCCACATACTCCAGCGGAGTGGGTGAAACGGCAAAGTTGTCGGACACGAAACTCTTTTGCTTTCCACAGCCAGCCAACAGCACAATGGCCACAGCTGACAACACATAAATGTTCTTCTTCATATTCTTTCTGTTTTTTGGTTTATTTCTGTTTCTTGCTCCCATGCCCTCTCGTCAAAGATGGTCTCAGAGGGAGTTTCTTGTGTATTTCTTACTCAAATGTCGGACGGGATACCACACCGAGAGGAATCCTACGGCTATCACCGTCAGGAACACCACCACAATGTCCACCACATGCACACTGACGGGATAGGCATCGATGATGTAGTCGCCCTCGCTATTGCCAAAACGAATGAGGCCAAACTCCTGTTGCAACCAACAGAGCAACAGCCCCAAGGCTATGCCGATGACTGCTCCCAAGAGGCATATCATCCTCCCCTCAAACATGAAGATGCCCCGAATCTGACGTTCGTTCGCTCCAAGGTTCCTCAACGTGATGGCATCCTGCTTCTTGTCGATAATCAGCATTGACAGCGAACCGATGATGTTGAAGCAGGCTATCATCAGGATAAACGTCAAGAAGATGTAGGAGATGAGTTTCTCTATCTGCATTATCTTGAACGTGTCCTCCTGTTGTTCATAGCGGTCGAGCACCAGATACCGCTCTCCCAAACTCTTCCGCATGCGCTCCTTCACCTTATCGATGTCCACACCCTGCTTCAGACGCATCTCCACAGCCGACACCTCGCCGTACCTCTCAAAGAGCCTTCGCGTGAAAGCCAAGTTGGTTATCACATAATTCGAGTCATACTTGTTCTGCTTCACCATGAATCCCACTCCGGGCGAATATAATTCCTCCTGATTCAGACTCTCGCGAGGGTCGTTCAAATCAATGCGCTCCCCCTTCCGTGGGGCATATACCTGGATGGCGGAAGGGAAATCGGTCGCCACACCCAACTGCATCAGCAGATTTGCCCCCAAGATGCCATAATCTATCACATCTGCATGCAACTCAAACACACCATCACCAAACAGGATGTCGTCAATCCCCACCAGTTCCTCAAAATTATCCTCCACTCCCTTCACCGTTGCCATCACCTGACGATTGTTCAGCATCAGCAACGCCTGCTCTTCCAACGTCTCCGTCAGCACCGCCACATCAGCATCCTTCTTCAGCGCCACCAGTTCCTCTGCATCCGCTGCCATGAATTTCCCCGTGGCAGGCACCACCTTCAACTGCGGATCCATCGAGGTGAACAACCCTGCCACCATGTCCTGAAACCCGTTGAACACAGAAAGGATGCACACCAATGCCGCTGTGGCAATGGCCACTCCACACACCGACACACCCGAAATGATATTGATGGCGTGATGCGACTTCTTCGACAGCAGATAACGCGATGCTATGTAGAACGATACATTCATACTTCTTTTCAACAACGAATGAAACTAATTCTACTAATATAAAGAAGAATGCCGTAACGGCAACGAATTCAAACGAATTTCATTCGGCATATTCGAAGGGGCTTGCCCCATTCTTCCACATATTCGAACAATTAGAAATATTCGTTGTTCTGAAAAAACTCCTTACTTGTTCAGCAGTTTGTCGATGTTCTCCACATAATCCAGCGAGTCATCCAGAAAGAACTTCAATTCTGGAATGATTCGCAACTGGTGTCTTTCCAACTTACCCAACTCATAGCGCACTTCCTGAGCGTGGTCGTTGATGTTCTGCAACACCTCCTGCGCCCTCTCCGAAGGGAACACGCTCAGATAGGCCTTCGCCACACTCAAGTCGGGACTCACGCGCACCACACTCACACTCACCAACAGATTCCTCGTCTGCCTCGTCTGTGCCTGAAAAATATTGCTCAAGTCCTTCTGTATCAACCGGGCAATCTTATTCTGTCTTGTTGTTTCCATATTACTTTAGAATTGAAGAGTTGAAAAATTGAAGAGTTGAAGTTACCATACGGCATGTTAGCAAAAACTTCAATTTTTCAATTCTTTAATTTTTCAATTTTTTTATCATACTCAATCCATCCCGTAACGGAAGAATCACCTTTTCCACCCGGTCATCCTGCGCCACCAAGTCGTTGAACGCCCGAATGCCTTCCGTCTGCGCATCTTTCGCATCTTCTTCCACCACATGACCGTCCCACAACGTGTTGTCCGCCAAGATGTATCCACCCTCGTTCAAGTGCGCCATCACCATCTCGTAATACTCCACATACCTGCGCTTGTCGCCATCGATGAAGGCCATATCAAACATCAATCCCAACCTCGGCACCACCTCCATCGCATCCCCGATGTGCATCGTGATTCTGTCAGCCCAAGGCGAGTTCTGGAACCACGGCAACGTGAAATCTTCCTGCTCATCGTTAATCTCCACCGTGTGCAGATGACCGCCCTCCGGCAATCCCTCTGCGATGCACAAGCCTGAGTAGCCACTATAAGTGCCTATCTCCAACACCAACTTCGGACGCACCATCCCCACCAACATCTTCAGCAAACGACCTTGCAAGTGGCCACTTGCCATCCGTCCATACAGCAGATGCAACTGGGTGGCCCGCCACAGCCGATGCATGTACTCACTCTCCTGGTCTATATGCTGGAGGATGTAGTCGTCAATCCTTTCGGTCTCTGTCATTCTTTGTTCATCAGGCCCTCAATCGCCAGCCGGTAACTGTCTAATCCGAAGCCACAAATCACGCCCACACAGGCGCAACTAATCATCGACTTGTGGCGGAACTCCTCACGCTGGTGCACATTCGAGATGTGCACCTCCACAACAGGCGTTTTCACCCCGCGGATAGCATCCTGCAACGCAATGCTCGTATGCGTGTAGGCACCTGCATTCAGCACAATACCATCCCATGAGAAGCCAACTTCATGAATCTTGTCAATCAGTTCGCCTTCCACATTCGACTGGAAATAAGCCAGTTCCACCTCGGGGAAACGGCTCTTCAACTCCTCGAAGTATTCCTCGAAACCACGAGAGCCATAAATGCCTGGTTCACGTTTACCTAACAGGTTCAGGTTGGGGCCATTCAGAATCAGTACCTTCATTTTTAATCCTTCTTTAGTCATTTCTCGGCAAAGGTACGCCTTTTTTCCGAAAACCGCATCATTCCCCGTGCGTTAAATTGCTAATTTACATGAATAAATGTTAAAAACGCACGAGTTCGATAAATCGAAGCAAGCGTGGAGGTGCTCCACAAGCACCTCATATTAAAGAAAGAAGCCCCTGCGCTTCCAACTTGGGCACCGACTTCGGAATCAACCTGCAGTGCGCTTGGGGAAGGTTGGGGCTACTATTTTTTTTCATTTAGGGGGGCAAAGTTAGCGATTTTGGAGTATTTAGTTGTATGTTTCGAAAGAAAACTTTAATTTTGTGGCAAATTTTAACATTAAATAAAGATTTTATGCTTTTCACACAACGTGCCTACCCCATTTTTGAACAGGCAATCAAAGACTATCATGTGCATGACAACATTGACCAGCCAATAGACAATCCCTATGCGGCAGGAACGATTGAACATGACCTCTACACAAAGAACTGGATTGACACGGTGCAATGGCACTTCGAGGACATCATCCGTGACCCGCAGATTGACCCCAAAGAGGCATTGGTACTGAAACGTCGCATTGACAAAAGCAATCAGGACAGGACTGACCTGGTGGAAACTATCGACTCTTGGTTTTGGACCAAATACAAGGACCTGAAAGTGAGAGAGGATGCCACCATCAACACGGAGAGTCCTGCATGGGCAGTGGATAGACTTTCCATTCTGGCCCTGAAGATTTACCACATGCAAGAGCAGGTGGATCGCCCAGATGCCAGCGAAGAGCACAAGGCAAAATGTCAGCAAAAGTTGGATGTGTTGCTGGAGCAGCGGAAAGACCTCTCAACCGCCATCGACCAACTGATAGAGGACATCGAGGCTGGACGGAAGTACATGAAGGTGTACAAACAAATGAAGATGTACAACGACGAGAGCACCAATCCTGTCTTGTATAAGAAAGCTAATAAGTAAAAAAAGACAAGCGCTTTTCTCCTGATTATGAAAATCGGCTTCGACGCTAAACGACTCTTCAACAACTTCACTGGCTTAGGAAACCACAGCCGAACAACGATTGACATCCTGACGGCTGAGTTCCCTGAGAATGAGTATTGGCTCTACACGCCCAAGGTGAGGTTGAACGGGGTGACGTTGCCGTATGTGGGGAAGAAGGGATGCCACATCGTCACGCCGAAGGGTATGATGAGAGGCGGCGCATGGAGAACGTATGGGCTGGTGAACGAGATGAAGAAGGACGGCATCGAGGTTTTCCACGGATTGAGCAACGAGATGCCTGTGGGCTTGTTCCACTCAGGCATCGCATCTGTGGTGACGATTCACGATGTGGCCTTCAAGACGTTTCCCGACATGTACCACTGGCATGACCGCAAAATCTACGACATGAAGTGGCAGTATGCCTGCAACCATGCCGACTACATCATCTGCATCAGTGAATGTACAAAACGCGATGTGCTGGAGTTCTACAATGTGCCTGAACACAAGGTGGAGGTGGTGTATCAGCCTGTGAACCCCATCTACTATCAAGGGATGATGGAGCGTGACAACTTGCCGCCGTATATGCTGTATGTGGGTAGCATCAACTCGCGGAAGAACTTGCTGGGTGTGGTGAAGGCGATGGAACTGATGCCAAAGGACTTGCAATTACCGCTCGTAGTAGTGGGCGGTGGCGGAAGCTACAAGCGGCAAGTGAAGCAGTACATTGCGGAGAAGGGAATGGAAAGCCGTTTTGTGTGGCCTGAGATGATAGACCCTGAAGGCATGAAGCGACTCTACACAAATGCGGAACTGTTTGTCTATCCTTCTTTCTACGAGGGTTTTGGACTGCCTGTGGTGGAGGCGCAACTCTGTGGGTGTCCCGTGGTGACAAGCAACGTGAGCAGCCTGCCCGAAGCAGGTGGCCCGTGGGCACAGAAAGCCGACCCCAACAGTCCTGAGGACATCTGCGAAAAGATGGTGAAATTGCTGACGGACACAGAACTGCGGAAAAAAACGATGGAGGGTGGACGTGAGTATGCGATGCAGACTTTTGACCCGAAGCGGCTGGCTCGGCAGGTGATGAATGTGTATGAGAAAGTAAAACATTAAGACATGGCTAAAAGTGTTTATCTGGGCATGATTGGTGACATCATGCACCCAGGACTGATTAACATCATCAATGAGGGCGCGAAGTATGGCGACCTCATGATTGGTTTATTCACGGACAGGGCAATTGCCACGCACAAGCGTATTCCGCACCTGACGTATGAGCAGCGGAAGACGGTGGTGGAGAATATCAAGGGGGTGAAGTGTGTGGTGCCGCAGGAGGAATGGAGTTATGTGGAGAACCTGAAGAGGTATAAGCCTGACTACATCATCCACGGGGATGACTGGAAGACAGGGGCTGACAGCGAAATCAGGGAGCAGGTAATAGAGGTGATGAAGCAATGGGGCGGTGAAGTCATCGAGATTCCCTACACGCAAGGCATCAACTCATCAGCACTGGCAGAGGAAATCAAGAGCATCGGCACAACTCCAGAGGTGCGCATGAAGTCGCTGAGGAGGCTGATTGCGGCAAAACCTATCGTGAGGATTCTGGAGGCGCATGACGGTCTGAGCGGCCTCATCATCGAGAACCTGCAGTTTGAGCAGGACGGAGTGATGGAGGCGTTTGACGGTATGTGGTCAAGTTCGTTGACGGACTCAACGTCGAAGGGAAAGCCCGACATTGAGGCAGTGGACTTGACAACGCGCATGCAGGACTTGACGAATATTCTGGAATGCACGACGAAGCCTATCATCTACGATGGTGACACAGGCGGCAAGTTGGAGCATTTTGTCTTCACGGTGAGAACGCTAGAGCGTAACGGCATCTCGGCAGTCATCATCGAGGACAAGATTGGTCTGAAGAAGAACTCGCTGTTTGGTACGGATGCCGTTCAGACACAGGACACCATCGAGAATTTTTGCAACAAAATCAAGGCGGGCAAGAATGCGCAGGTGACAAAGGATTTCATGATTATCGCCCGTGTAGAGAGCCTCATCGCAGGTAAGCCAGTGGCGGATGCGCTGGAAAGGGCTTTTGCGTATGTGGAGGCTGGAGCTGACGGGGTGATGATTCACAGTAAGGAGAAGACGGGCGCTGACATCAAGGAATTCTGCACGGAGTTCAGGAAGAAACATTCGCAGGTGCCTATCGTGATTGTGCCGACGACGTATGACCAGTTCCGTACGGAAGACTTTGAGCAGTGGGGCGTAAACATCGTGATTTATGCCAACCACATGCTGAGGGCGGCTTATCCTGCCATGATGAAGGTGGCTCGTTCCATCTTGGAGAATCACCGTGCACAGGAGGCGAGAGACCTCTGTATGCCCATCAAGGAGATACTGGAACTGATTCCAGGAACGAAGTAACCAGCCCATGTGCTGGGCGATGGTTCAGTAAAAATTGAAGGATAGAAGGATGATTTCACCTAAGTATTTTGTGGAGTCGCTGGCAAAAGCTGGCATTGACTTCTTTGCAGGGGTGCCTGACTCGCTGCTGAAGAACATTTGTGCGTATCTGACAGATAATTCCCCGAAGGAGAAGAACATCATTGCCGCCAATGAAGGTGCGGCTGTAGGATTGGCTGCGGGACATTATCTGGCATCGGGGCAGATTCCTGTGGTATATATGCAGAACTCCGGCTTGGGCAACACGGTGAACCCGCTGATGTCGCTGACGGATGAGGATGTGTATAACATCCCCGTGCTGCTGCTGGTAGGTTGGCGTGGAGAGCCTGGTAAGCATGATGAGCCACAGCATGTGAAGCAGGGGAAGGTTACTATCCCCCTGTTGGATGCGATGGGCATCAGGAATGTGGTGATGGCAACAGAGGAGGGGGACTTGCAGCGACAACTGGATGATGCCATCGTTTACATGAAGGAGACGAAACGTGCGTTTGCGTTTGTGATTCAGAAGGGCACCTTCGACGAATATAAGTTGCAATCGGTGGCAACCTCGGGGCTGAGCATGAGCCGTGAAGAAGCAATTCAAGCGGTGGCTGGAAGCATCGAGGAGGAGGCTGTCATTGTCTCGACCACCGGCATGATTTCAAGGGAGTTGTTTGAGTATCGTGCCAACAACGGCATGGGACATGACCGCGACTTCCTTACGGTGGGGTCGATGGGACACGCTTCGCAGATTGCTCTCGGCATTGCCTTGGAGCAGCCCAAGAGACCTGTCTATTGCTTTGACGGTGACGGGGCTACCATCATGCACATGGGCTCGCTCGGCATCGTGGGAGACATGGGTGTGAAAAACTACACGCACGTGGTGTTTAACAATGGCGCACACGACTCGGTGGGCGGTCAGCCTACGGTGGGACTGCGCATCAACATCCCCGCTGTAGCGTTAGCATGTGGCTACCAGTCGGTGAAGTCGGTGGATAACATGGAGGACTTGAAAGCGGCTCTACAGGAGAAGGGAGATGGGCCAAGGCTCATTGAGGTGAAGGTGAAGAAAGGGGCAAGGAAAGACCTCGGAAGACCGACCACGACACCAATACAGAACAAGGAGGCACTGATGACATTCCTTGCGGATGGAAAATGTTAAAATGGGAAATGATGAATGAGAAAGAACGCCCAACACGTGGGCTGATAAAGACAGCGGTCATCATGGCAGCAGGCTTGGGCACTCGTTTCGGGAAAATGACGGAGACAGTGCCAAAGGGTTTTGTGGAATGTGGCGGCATGTCGATGGTGGAACGTAGCATCCGAACACTCATCGATTGTGGCATTGAACGCATCATCATCGGCACGGGATATCTGAAAGAGAAGTATGAGGCACTGAAGGAGGTGTATCCACAGATTGAGTGTGTTTTCTCGCCCAGATATGCTGAGACGAACAGCATGTACACGTTGTGGAACTGCCGTGAGGTGGTGGGTGAAGATGACTTCCTGCTGCTGGAGAGTGACTTGGTGTTTGAGAAGAAGGCCATCACGTCGCTGCTGGAATGCCCCGAGCCTGACATCATGCTGATTACCCCTGTGACGAAATTTCAAGACCAGTACTATGTGGAGTATGGCGAAGGGAACAGGCTGACCCGCTGCTCGACGGTGGAGACGGAACTGAAGGCGAAGGGAGAGTTGGTGGGCATCCACAAACTGTCGAACAAGTTCTACCGTGCCATGTGTGAGGACTATACCCAGAAGGTGGAGGAGAAACCGAAATTGGGTTATGAGTATGAGTTGCTCACGATGTCGCAAGAAATCATGAAGGTATATGTGCTGCGAGTGGAAGGATTGAAGTGGTATGAGATTGATGATGTGGATGACCTGAACTATGCAGAGGAGCATATCCTTCCTTATTTATAATAATGTATATGGAGAAGATTAAAAGAAATGTGTTGCTGAACCCTGGGCCAGCAACGACTACCGATACCGTGAAATACGCACAGGTGGTGCCTGACATCTGTCCACGAGAGAAGGAGTTTGCAGGCATGATGAAGCAGTTGCGCAGCGACTTGTTGAGGGTGGCACATGCACCTGAGGAGAAGTTCACCTCGGTGCTTTTCTGTGGCTCAGGCACCATCAACATCGACGTGTGTCTGAACTCGCTGTTGCCTGAGGGGAAGAAGGTGTTGGTGGTGAACAACGGTGCCTACAGCACCCGTGCGGTGGAGGTGTGTGAATACTATGGACTGCCGCATATTGACCTGAAATCATCGGTGTATGAACGTCCCGACCTTGAAGCGGTGAAGAGGACATTGGACGAGAATCCAGACATCTATATCGTCTATACCACTCATCACGAGACGGGCACAGGCATCTTGAACCCCATCCGTAAGATTGGTGCTTTGGCACATGAACATGGTGCCATTTTCGTGACCGACACGACTTCATCGTTAGGGATGATTCCGTTTGACATGGAAAAGGACAACGTGGATTTCTGCATGGCATCGGCTCAGAAGGGATTAATGGCAATGACGGGATTGTCGTTCATCGTGGGCAACACGGAGGAGATACGCAAGTCGAAGGGCTACCCGAAACGCTCCTACTACTGCAATCTCTACATGCAGTATGACTTCTTCGAGAGGACGGGCGAAATGCACTTTACACCTCCTGTACAGACTATCTATGCCACGATGCAGGCTCTGAAGGAGTATTTTGCCGAAGGTGAGGAGTCGAAGTTTGCCCGTCATCGCCGTGTGTTCGATGCCATTCACCGGGGTATTGAGCGTTTGGGACTGAAAGATGTCATTAAGCACGAATGGCAGTCGGGTCTCGTGGTGTCGGTGCTCTACCCCGAAAGCCCGAACTGGGACTTCGAGAAGGTGCACGACTACTGCTACGAGCGTGGCTTCACCATCTATCCTGGCAAAATCAGCACAACCAACACGTTCCGTCTCTGTGCACTGGGTGCCATCGACGAGCAGGATATCGATGACTTCTTTGTAGTGTTGGAAGAGGCACTAAGAAAGTATGAGATAGAGGTATAGAGATAAGTAAGAGGTGAAAGATAAGAGATAAGAAGATGGCATCCTACGACATTCGTCCACTGCAACTGCACATTCTTGGCAACCTCATGGCACTTGATTCCGTATGCCGTGAGCACGGTTTGCGCTACTTCATCGTGGCTGGGACAATGCTGGGGGCTGTGCGCCACAAAGGGTTCATCCCATGGGATGATGACCTTGATGTGGGCATGCCACGCAAGGACTATGACCTGCTGATGGCACATGCCAAGGAGTGGATGCCTGCCCCCTATGAGGTAGTGGCTTACGAGACGGATGCCTCCTACCCTCTCCCCTTTGCAAAAATTCAGGATGCCAGCACAACGCTCATCGAACGGATGCACCTAAAGTATCTGGGAGGTGTTTACATCGATGTGTTCCCGCTCGACGGCATGACCTCCAATCCCCTGAAGCAACGCCTACACCTGATGCGTTACTTCTACTACAAGAAGGTGATTTATTTCCTGTGCAGAGACCCCTACCGCCACGGGCATGGTCCCTCCTCGTGGATTCCTCTGCTCTGCCGACGTTTCTACACATTGGCAGGTGTGCAACGCACCATGCAGAAACTCCAGACGACCTACGACTATGAGACTTCTGACCTCATTATCGACCATGATTTCGGCAAACGAGGCATCATGCCACACAACGTGTATGGTCATCCCACTGACATCCAGTTTGAGGGACAAACGGTATGGGGTGTGGCAGACCCAGATCATTACCTGACACACCTGTATGGTGACTATATGACCATCCCTCCAGGCCCTAAACAGAAGCAGCATAACTTCCATCTATTGGACTTGGAAAAACCATACCGAAAATGTCAAGTTCATGATGAATCACTTGACATGACCTCCTCCACCTAACCAACTTTTCGTCCCATCATCTATCCACTTCCCGATGAAAAAGCAAGTCTCTATCGTCAATATTCCACGCAACCCCAACGACACACAAGTCTACATGCAAAGTTTCTGCCAAGCATGGATGGCTTGTGGAGGTGCTTCAGTGGAACAAAGCCCATGGCTTCGGTACCGCATTTTTGGTCACATGATGAAATTGGCGGCAATGATGCACTGGGGCGGGAAGAAACATGATCAAGCCTATCTGGTGTGTTCCCGTGGAGGACACTTACTCAAGGCTTCTATCCCCTATCTTTTTCATGGTGAAATCATCCCTATGCTGTGGGATTGCTGGCCATCGAAATGGAAAAAACTGGAGAAAGACCTGCAACTGATAAAATGCAAGATGTGTTTCTGTACTTCGTCAGACATGGTCAAGGAGTTCAGCAAAAGACTTCCTAACATACAATTTGTGCACGTTCCAGAAGGGGTTGACACTACTGAGTATATAGAGGGAAAAGCACTGACAGAACGGAACATTGATGTGTATGAGATGGGCAGAAAGCATAACTTCTACCACAAGAAACTGATGGATGGGAACATGGAGGAACGCTGTGTTTTCATTCACAAACCTACAGGATACGATGTAAAACTGGAACTGGTCTACATGAGTTGGAACAGTTTCACGGAGAAGTTGGCAGACTCCAAAATCGTCATTTCTTTCCCTGCCAGCATGACCAACCCCAAGTATCAAGGCACTGTGGAGACCTTGACCATGCGCTATTGGGAGGCCATGCTTTCTCGTTGTGTCATGGTGGGGCATTGTCCACAAGAACTCATCGACTTGATAGGCTATAACCCTGTGATTGAAGCCGATTTTGTGAATCCATGCGGTCAAATAGACGACATCTTGTCGCATCTCGAAGATTATCAAGAGATGGTTGACCACAATCGTGAAACGGCTCTCAAATTTGCCCCTTGGGATACACGCATGAGCATTCTTCTCAAGGCTCTAGAGACCTATTCTTGACGGGAAGATTTTTCTGTACCCCTTTCTATTCTTTCCGTGCTACTCAGCCCTTCTATCCGTGTTACTTACCCTTGTTCTTCCGTACAGATGGACGCATGGACAAGGCCAAAACATTGCCTCGAAGGAATACTGGAATCAGGAACCAGTTTTTAGGGTTGACCGACTTGGTAATGAACTGTTCAAGACGGAAGAAGAAGGTCATCAACGGATGGTGGTATTTACTGTAGCAATAGATTTTTGAGATGAATCTCTCTTTCCGAATCTCTTTCTTTGCCTGATGGGAAGAGGCTCCATGAGCATGCAAGAAACGCACAGCAGGATAAACCACATTCTTATAACCTTCCCGTTCGAGTCTTCTTCCAATGTCATACTCTTCATGGAAGAGAAAGATGTTGGTGTCAAACCCACCTATCTTCCAGAAAACCTCAGCAGGGAAAAGCATAAAACTCCCGTTAATCTCAGACACGACGAAAGGTTCTGTGCGTGAAAGGTCTCGTCGTGGTGGATACTTTTTAGGGAACAACGACTCAAATATATTATCACCGAAGAGGTCGTGTCTGATTCCAAACTTATGGCGGAAGGCAGAGGCAGGCGACCCGTCGGAACGGTATTGCTGAGGAGTTACAACTCCAACGTCCTGATGCTGAGACAGGTATTCAATGAGTGGCGTGACACAGTCCTCCACCAACTGCACATCGCTGTTCAAAAAACAGAGAAACTCCCCCTGTGCTTGCATAGCACCCAGCATGTTACCCCCTCCGAAACCCATGTTTATCTTACTGCGCACAAGGGTGTGCTGCGTTGGGATAAGCGACACCAACGCTTGATAGTTCTCCTCACTGCTACAGTTGTCAACCACGATGATTTCATACGGATGCTCTCCGTAGAATTTCTCAATGGAATCCACGCATTGCCGTGTAATCTCAGGAGTGTTATAGTTCAGAATGATGAAAGATACCATCATTTTTTCCCTGTCATCTTCTTCTTAAGTTTTTTACGTTCCTCAAAAGCAATCAGTTCCTTCTTTACATACTGATAAGATTCATCCTCGTCCCATCCTCGAATCTGTGCATAGCGCTTCACTATCTTCTTCATGGCTGGCCGCACATGGGTGATACGCATCAGCGTCTTGAGACATTCCTCGCGGGACGGATTCTCCACAAAACGGGAGCGGTTGATGTCAATGGTCGTAATATGGTAGCCTGTGGGCGATGTCGGGTCTTCCCGATAGAGGAAGTTGGAAAGATTCACATCTCCATGCAAGAACCCTTTCTCATGCATATCCACCAAGAAATGGGCGATAGCATTAATCAGGTCGTCATGGCTGTCCCATTCGTCGCGCAACAGACGGGCATCCGGGTCTCCACAATAGGTGAACACCACATAGCCGCGACGGAAAAGTCCATACTTGTATTCCTCTATACAAGCAATGGGGGCCGGAGTGCTGATGCCCATTTCCAGCAACTTCAAGCCATACTCGTAAGCCCGTTTCGCCTTGCTCGGACGACGGAACGTATAATCAATGCGTTGATGAAACGGCGCAACACCAAAACGCTTGGCTGCAATCTTTCTTCCATCAACCTTGAAAACCCTCACCTCGTTACGGGCATTATAAATGAGGATACCTCCATCATCGTATTTTGCTGGCAGGTTTTCCACAAAATGAGTAAACGACTCAAACTCGGGATTTATAATATACTTATATTTCATGGTGTTATGGAATAGGATGGTATGTTGATATTATTTAGTTTTGCATATTCTCGATAAGGCATGTCAAGATTCACATAATGATAGACGTGCTGTACCTGCTTCTCCTTAGGCGGCAAGGTCATATAGTCACCATAGAAAGCCCTAAGGCATCGGTCGGCATCGTTCACCCCAACGTATTTCTTCCCCTCAAATTCGTATGGCTTTCCCTTGCCGAGCCAATTCTTCTCCACGATACCATGCTCCAAGAGTTTATGGTCGATAGAGCGTTCGCAGGCATCAAACGCATACTCTTGCATGATGCCCTGCACCTTGTCCTGCATCCAGCGCAGGGTGAAAACCCGATGGATGAGCCACGGCCACCACGAACGGGGTCCATGCCCATGCTTGAAAGGGTCACGACCGCGCAAAAAGAGAAGATGCCTCCAGAACTTATAGCGTTTCACGTGGCGCTGAGCCTGCTTCTCGTCAGAGGGATAGCCGTCGATAGGGAAAATGTCGATGTAGAGACCCTCCGGGAACATGAAATCGGGACGTTCCAACAACGTGGTGCTGCCGTTGATGGCCTTGGCAAAGGGGTAAGGGTAGTCAGGACGGTTGTGGGAACCAATCACCTCGAAAGGTTCCGGCATCCATTCATGGCAGTGCTGCATGAGGCGTTCATAATCAGGACGTGGCATACCAATATCCATATCGTCATCCCATGGAATGAAACCACCGTGACGCACCGAACCCAGCAAGGTGCCAGCCCATATGTAATACTGTAACCCATGCTCTCTGCACACCTTGTCAATGCAGTCAAGAATGGGCAGTTGCTTCGTGCGTATGGCATTCAGGTCGTAACGTACTGCTTCTGTCGATAATCTCATTTTTCAACTTTCAATTTTCAACTTTCAATTTTCCCAAGACTTCTTTATACAGAGCCACATAAGCCGCTATGTGTTTCTCGTAACTGAAATCCTTGGCATGTGCCCGAATGTGAGCCATCCTCTCCGTCTGGTCATAGAACCCTGGAAGTGTCCTCTTCACCACCTCCGCCATCTGGTCGGGCTGCAAGTCATCCCACACCGTGGCGCAATCACCACAAATCTCAGGCAGACACGTGGCTGACGAGATGAACACAGCCCTCCCGAACTGCATGGCCTCGATGGCAGGCAAACCGAACCCCTCGCCCACACTCGGAAAGAGGAACGCCTCGCAATGGCGGTACAGCCACACTTTCTCCTCAGCCGAAATCTTCCCAGCCAGCACCGCATTGCCCGTGTCCAGTTGCCCGATGTGCTGCCGCACCACCTTCGCATAGTCAAAATGGTCATCGCCACACACATACAGGTCGTGGTCAGGAAAATGACGCATCATGTCCACCAGCAAATGAAAATTTTTCTTCGGGCGAATCTGTCCGATGGCAAAGAAAAACGGCCGTCCTGTGGCAAAGGCAGGTTTCGCCTCCGGTTCCCCTGTGATGTCCTCCACACCATTGTAGATGACCCTCACAGGCTTCCCCTTCAGGTCGAACTGCTCCTCAATCTGTCTACCCACATACTTGGAAATGCAAGTCACAGCATCAGCCTGGTTAATGCCATGCTGCAACACAAACCTGTGCTTCTGTTGCCGAATCCAGTTCTTCTCTGTCAGATAGTTCAGGTCATGGATGGTCAACACAAAGCAATCACACTTACCCCTCCGGCGCTTGAGTTGATGCTGGGTTGTGGAGTGCCACAGATTCACCGTCGGCAAACCCTTGCGGAAGTACTTATGATACTTTCGCCTCCTGTAACTGACATCCACATTCGGCCCATAGTTATTTTCATACCCCATCGGCAACAAAAAATGGAACCTCAGCGCCTCATCCACCATGCGGGAATACCACGCCGCATAGTTCTTGGCAATCTGGCCAAAACCGCTCGTAGGGTTTCCAATGTCACAAAGGTCAAGCAGGACAGATTTCTTTTCCATGCGGCAAAGGTAATAAATTTAATTGATAATTGACAATTGACAATTGATAATTTGCCATTCGGAGAGTTTTTTGAGGGTGAAAAACAAGTCAGATAGTAAAAAATGTCAATTATCAATTATCAATTATCAATTCTTCTTCGTATCTTTGTCCCACTCCTCAATTATCAATTGTCAATTATCAATTTCCAAATGAACATCCTCGTCATACGCTTCCGTCAGATGGGCGACGCCATCCTCGCTACCTCACTGCTCAACACCCTGCGCCACAACTTTCCCGAGGCGCAGATACACTTCGTGCTCAACGAGAAGATCGCCCCACTCTTTCAGGGACACCCCTCCATCGACCGCATCATCACCTTCACCGATGAAGAGCGACACCATTTTGTTCATTATCTGAAACGAGTGTGGCAAATTGTCCACCACACCCACTACGACATCATCATCGATATGCGTAGCACTGCCAACACCATGCTCTTCGCACGGTTTGCCCCTCACACCCCCTACCGAATTGGCGTGAAAAAAGGCTACACCCGTTTGGCATTCAACCACCTCATTCCTCCCTGTGGCAGCAAATCCATCGTCGAGCACGACATCAACTTCGCTTCGCCGCTCAATGCCATCAAACCCATCCAGCCCGTCAAGGAATTTACCCTCCACATCACGGAAGAAGAGAAACAAACTTTCCGTACCTACCTGCAACAACAAGGCATCGATCTCGCCAAGCCCGTCATGCTCGCCAACGTCACCGCCAAACTCGCCTCCAAAGTCTGGGACGAAGACCGCATGGTGTGGGTACTCCGCCAGTTCATCACGACCTACCCCGACTGGCAAATCATCTTCAACTATGCCCCCGGACAAGAAGAGACCAACGCCCGTCGGGTGTATGAAAAATTAGGAAGTCCCCGACAAGTCTTCATCGACGTGCAGGCACGCTCCTCCCGCCAACTCGTGGCGATGGGCTACTGCACCACCCTCTTCTTCGGCAACGAAGGCGGCGCGCGTCACATCATGCACGCCACCGGCTGCCCCTCCTTCGTCATCTGTGCCCCCGGCAACAGCAAAACCGTGTGGCTGCCCCAAAACAGCGTACCCGCCGCAGGCATCTCGCCAGCCGACCTCGCCAGCCCCTCAGCACTCGCCAAGATGAACAAAGCCCAGCAATACAACCTTATCACCCAAGAGAATGTGTGGGAGGGGTTGAAAGACTTTATTCTAAAGTATAAGGTTTAAAGACCATGCGGCCAGTTCCCCTGATGAGAGCACCGCGTCAGCCCTCTTTAAACTTTAAACTCTAACCTTTAAACTTTATCCCCCAACTCTATCACTTCCAAATCCTTGATTTCTCGTCCATCGATGACGATACGCACCAAGGTTCTCACCTCATGAAAGCCATACCTGCCAGCAGCTCCAGGGTTGACATGCAGACAGTTAATGGTGGGGTCATTTATCACCCGCACAATATGAGAATGACCTGCGATGAAGAGTTGAGGAGGATTGGCATAAATCAAGCGGCGTATCCTGGCATCGTATTTGCCAGGATACCCGCCGATATGCGTCATCAACACATCCACTTCTTCACATTTCCATCGGTACACCTCCGGAAAGCGGATGCGCACGTCGCCGCTGTCGATGTTGCCATACACAGCACGCAAGGGGGCAATCTCAGCCAGTCGGTCAGCCACCTCCATTGAGCCGATGTCGCCCGCATGCCAGATTTCGTCACACTTCTCGAAATAGATTTTATAACGCTCATCCCAACAACCATGCGTGTCGGATAGCAACCCGATTTTTTTCATATCATTACTTATAATTTCTTTGTTTCAAACACCAATGGAATCACCACCTTCATCACGATGTTTCTTCCCATATTGTACACACCCATGCGTCCTGTCGCCACATTGATGTCCGTGTATTTCAATCGGCTCAGATGGCTTTGGTAGGCGCGGTTCAAGAGGTTGTCGGCTGTCACGTACAGTTCGGCAACCTTTCTTTTTCCCAGCATGAGGTCGGTGCCAACCGAGAGGTTCAGCAACGTGTAGGAAGGCGTGGCTGTTTCCGTCTGGTCAGCCTTGTAGTAGTGGTTCTGACGCAGATAGCACTCCAATCCCAATGCCACATAAGCATTGTTCAACGCCTTGCCATGATGCGTAATCTCATACTTCAGTTCCGATGTCCAACGCGGTGCTGGCGTGAAAGGCAGATAGCGCGTCTCCTCCGACTGATTCAACTGGCGGGCATCCACATAGGAGAACGTGTTGCCGAAGTGCAGACGGTGAATCGGGTGGATGTCCACACCCACTTCGAAGCCCAACAGGCGGGCATCGCCCTGCGTATATTCATACGTGTTGTACCCTTCTTCCTTCACCACATTGATGCGCTTTGTGAAGATGTAATCGCTGATGCGGTTGGCAAAGAGTGCTGCCTGTGCCGACACGTGGCGAGACTCGAAATCCACACCCAAATCAGCCTGCCAACTGCACTCCGCCTTTAGGTTGAAGTTCCCTAACTCATAACGCACAGTTCCCTCATGCACACCGTCAGCACCCAGTTCGCTCATGTTGGGAGCACGGAACCCTCGCGCCATGTTCAGACGCACATTCAGATGTTCCGTCGCGTTCCACACGGCACCCACACTGCCCGTCACGGCGCTGAAGTTACGCGAGTGAAAGTCCAGATGACGATGGTCGTAGCGGAGACCGCCATTCAGCGTCCAGCGGTTCAGCGTCTTGCTCACTGTGCCGTAGCCACCGATGTCGAAGAGCCTATACTCAGGTATGAGCGATTCCTCACCCAAGTTGCGCGAGCGTTGCCACATGCCGTTCACACCAACCGCCACTTTCCATCCGTCGAACTCATGGGTGAGATAGCGCACATCGTAGGTCACTGTATGCAGTTTGAAGAACAACTCATACTCGCTGGCACTCTCCTCGTATTCCTGCCTCCTGTTCTGCTGATAGCCCACAATCGCCTTCAAAATGCCCTTAGGCAGATTCACAGCATTGTCCCACACAGCCCTATAGTGCTTCACCTGCTGGAAAGGCAACGTCTTCCGATAACTCCTCTTACTCCAATCCTCACTCCTCTCCAACTCTCCTGTTTCCTCGTCACGTTCACCTTCCACAATGCCAGGCGTCAGATGGTAACACGTCCACATCAGACGCGAATGTCCCCACTGCTTATCCAGCCCCAGCATCATGCGGCCAGCCCGTTCGCGGAACTGCGAACCAGGCACATAACCGTCATACTTGTTCTTATACGCATGCGCCATCTTGTCGGAAAAACGTCCGTCCCACACGAAACCGCCCTGATTGCCGGCAGCATTCAGCGAGTAGGCAAACAACCCGTTGTTCGTCTGGTACTCCGCGCTCACATTGGCATGAATCTCCCCATCCAGAGGCGAAGGTGCGCTATGCAGAATCAGCACACCCGCCATCGCATCCGAGCCATACATGAGCGAGGCAGGCCCTTTCAGTATCTCCACAGAGCCGACTCCATTGCCGTCCACCTCCACACCATGCTCGTCGCCCCACTGCTGTCCCTCTTGGCGCACACTCTCGTTCATCACGATGATGCGGTTATAGCCCAAACCGCGGATGATGGGCTTCGAGATGCCGCCACCTGTGGTGATTTGTGCCATTCCCGGCTGCTTCGCCACAGCGTCTATCACGTTCGTCGAGGTGGTCTGGCGGAGTTCTTTCCCCGTCACCACCGAGATGGGAGCCGTCGAGTGCTTCAGTTTCGTGTCGCCTGTCACACCCGTCACCATCACTTCGTTCAACTGCAGATGGCGGTAGAACACATCCGCAGAGTCTTTTTCATGCTGCACACCACACGTGTCCAGCTTATTCTGTGCTGTCATTGCCATAGCATAATAGCACAGCAACGACAGGATAACATATCTTGTCTTCATTTTCTTTTTATCTTTAAAAATTAAAATTAGTACTCCTAAAATTGTCAATTTTGACTTCGCCGAAGATGCTCACGCTCGGCATAGTTCAAAACGAGTTTGACCTCTGCACTCACTCAATCGCATCTTTCCATTGTCAATTACCAAAAGGAGGAGCACGCAAGAAGACAAAACCCCTCGCTCTGGAAACAGCACCTTGCTGTTCAAGACGATGAGGGGCGACATGTAAGAAAACTGTTGCGATGAACACAACCAGCGGCGCCACGAGGAAGGGCAACGTGAGGAACTGGCACAACACACAGTCGAACGAGCAAGTCGTCTGGCTGCCCATGTGACCTGCATGCGGCACATGGTGCATACATTCCTCACAATGTTCATCCTCCAGATGCGTCTCTGGATGCACATGAAGAGACGACAACACCAGCATTGGCAGAAACACCGCCAACAGCACTATCGCAGAAATATGTCTTTTTGTCGTCTCTTTCATTTTAGCCTTCTTCAGGAATCTCATTCAACGTGTCCATGTCAACGTACGTCATTTGACTCAACACATCTTGAAACTCCTTGTGCGGATAGAATTGCACCTTCACCTTATACACGCTTTGGCCGCTCAACTCCTCAGGCGTTTCCGCGCTATGGGCATTGAACGTCGGTTTGAGAGTCCCAATGCCCGCAATCTGCACGCTATGACCCAAAATCAGATAACTCCGCAAACGGTTCGACATCGCTTCCACAATGCCTTTCACCTGTGCGCCCGACACTCCCTGCGCCATCACACACTCCTTCACGAACTCCTCAAACTTGACAGGCTCATAACTGAATTGTTCCATGATCCAAGCCTCATGCTGCTGGTGGTCAGGTCCTAATATCTTCTTCTTTCTTTTTCTGTACGGTATAGCCATATGATTCACGTGCTTAATGGTTGAATATTCTATTACCAGCGGCAAAGGTAGTAAAAGCCGAACACATTACAAAATAAAACGGCCTCTCTTTTTATTGTTGAAGTGCATCCTACGCTCGAGCACCACTCAACGCTACGACAAAAACACAATTTCCGCAACACATTTTCCTCCTATACCTTGCTTCCGTAACCCCAAAATCGACATCGTCGACATCGGTTTGCCGACCTCGACGACATCGACCCACCGACCTCGACGACGTCGGTTCAGAGGCTGCGGAAGCCCGTCGAAAGAGGTTTGAGCGACGGACCCGTTCCTTGTATGGAAGAGAATGAAACAGCTTTTTGAATGTGAAACAAAATAAAATACGAAATATTTGCACCAATCATAAAGAAACCGTATCATAGAAACTGATAACAATTTATCAGTTTCTATGATAGAAGAAGGGGATACTAATAATATGTTATCTGTTCTTGACAACTACATGTTAGAGACCACGGATGACATTGCACTCAAGTTGGCAGAGGACTTTCGGCACAGACGAATTGAGAAAAATCTGACAAGAGAACAGATTGGCGAACGTGCAGGAATCTCCGCCAGCAACATCGTCAGGTTTGAGCAGAAGGGGCTTATCTCGCTGAAAAACTTGATAGCCATAGCCGTTGCATTAGGCTACACATCTGAAATCAAGAACTTATTTGAGACTCCGAAATACTCAACGATGGAGGAGCTGATGCAAATAAGAAGAAATACAGGCAAGAAAAAGGCATACAGAAAACCATGATGTAACAGCGGTAACAGTGGTGGTGCACGCCCCAAAGCTGTTTTCCATGATGAAGAAGGACATTGGTTGGTGAAGTTTCGTCACACCTTCGACTCCAAGGACATCGGACTTCAAGAATACCACTACAATGAGGTGGCCAGGAAATGTGGCATTCATGTGCCAGACTTCAAACTGATGAACGGCCGCTATTTTGCCACACGACGCTTTGACATCGCCAACGGTGGCGAACGGATACACACAGCCACAGCAGGAGGGCTGCTCTGTTTGTCACTATCTAACCCCGTCCTTGATTATAGCAACCTACTTGCACTGACTGGCTATCTCACTCAAAACAGTCATGATGTAGAAGATATGTTTCGTCGCATGGTGTTCAACTACTTGACCGATAACAAAGACGACCATTGTAAGAATTTCAGTTTCTACATCGACCAAAACCAAACCGGGCATTACGCTTGGCATCTTGCACCAGCTTACGACTTGACTCTCTGGACAGAGGGCTATAATGGCGAACATGCTACGTCCGTCAATGGTACAGGCAATCCCACTCTATCAGACATGATAGCCGTCGGTAAAAAAAACAAGATAACAGAAAAGAGATGCCGTGAGATTTTCGATGAAGTTATGACTGCTTGCGGCGACATTCTGTTCCACCACATACAGCCCTAACTTCCTGTATTGTCTTAAAAGCCAACACTACCATAAAAACGATATCCAAAGCCCCCAAATCGACATCGACGACGTCGGTTCAGAGGCTGTGGAAGAGCGTCGTAATAGGTTTGAGCGACGGGCATGTTCCTTCTTTTCTCATTTCTATGCGGGTAGAACAACAAAAACACTCCCCTTGCAATGGAGAAGGAGTACGAGAACCTACTCACGGCCTCTTTGCTGACGTGCCCCACATCGGTTGGTCGATGCGGGGCACGTCGATTTTGAGGCTGTGGATGTGTCAGAATGGGCACATCGCCTAGGCGGACATTTCCTTAATGGGAACGCATATCCGCCGGATGATGTACATGTCAGTAATACACTGTCCAGTCACCGAGACCGATGAACTTCTTATAGTTGCCAACCTCCAGACCGATCCTTGCGCTGCAAGCTACGTTGGACGGGAAATTATGTGAGAAGGAACCTTCGATGACACTCGACTCCTCCAGGCTGTTAGCCGCATAGGTGCCAACGACTCTCCTCTCCACCACTTGCCAGTCGTCCATACTGACATTGACATGATGGGGCCACAACAGAGGATAACCGGCGTTTTTATATATAGGGAACCATGTGTCAAACTCGTTTTCATCGAACACAGTATGCCATACAATATTATAGTTGGAACTTTCAAGCACCTCGACCACTACCTGACAATCGACGAGCGGTTTACCCTTCAGATCCATATGATAAGTAATAAATCCTGGACCAATCGGGTAGCTCTGAGGCTCTTGGAACTGAACAATATGCTTATCATCTTCATCTCTAAATTGCCATATATTCGGCTCTGAATACGTTAGTCCAGCACCTGCCCATCCCTTGACGTTGGGAATAATCAGCCTTTCCCATATAGGGTCGAACTCGACTTTCGTCCCTATACCGTCTAGCATTTTGGCAAACCGTCCGCCTACCACTGCAATGTAAGGCTTGATATCGATTTCTGGTGTCAGGTGCAGTTTGACACCAGACGAGTAATCATCAACGCCCTTGTCAGCAGCGATGCCGAAATTCAGCTTTGCATCGGTAGCAGCACCCAATGAGCACATGGCATAGATGCTGATGCCTGCCTGCATGCCGATGCCACCATAGGCTGTGAGTGACAGCGAACCGCCCGCCTCAAATTGCGGATTGAGTTCCTGCGGCTGTGGTTCTGTATAGTCGCGCTTGAAGCTGACGCCTTGCCCTTTGTTGTAGATAATCCCGTAGGTGCCGAGGTTGTAGTTGAATGTAGTTGAGGCACTGAACTTAACTTCACCGCTGATGCCTCCGAAGGCATTAAATGCCACCTCGGGCAGCACGACGACGGGACCGATGGGGATGCCCGCTGTGTAGAACGTCCAGAGGTGCTTGCGCTTCTCCACCTCATACTTCCCGTAGAGCCCGAAGGTGGTCTTCATCTCCAACTTGGGGTTGACGGTCTGGTAGATGTACTGCAGTTCGCCGTGTATGACACCGATGGCCAGCCTCATGCCGACGCTCATCTTGGCAGAGACATCGCAGCTGCAGTGGCTTCCGTCGTCCATGCTGAGAGTGAGTGCTGGCGTGGTGAACGAGGAGTGCCCTACAGCGCGGGTATTCAGTCCCTCCGTGGCGTTCATCTCGTAGTTGGGCAGCGAGCGTGTGTTGACTACGTTGCCCTCGCCGTCGCGCACCTCCTTCACGTAGCTGCTAATGTCGATGTCCACACCACCGTCAGGGTTCAGGTTGCCGTCGTCATCGTAGAGCGGCTCACCGATGGTTAGTTCCTCGAAGGGGGCTGCGAAGTTCGGCTCGGGCACGGCATAGACCTCGTAGTGCTCGCCGTCAGCCATGAGCTTGCAGGTCTGCACCCTGTAGATGCCGCCTGTGGGCATGTCGGTGGAGGGCTGGTTGAAGATGAGCCATCCGCCCACACGCGGGTTCATGTCCTTGTGCACGGTCATGGTCAAGTGTGGCAGTCGGATGGTGTTGCCGTTATTGTCCACCGCCTTCTCTCCGTCGTCCGTCCTCACAACATCATTGTCGTAGCTAGTCACGGTCACCATGTCCAGCTTCTCTGGTGTCATGATTTGTGCCGTGGGCTTCAGCTCGTAGGTCATGCCCGGCACGTCCTCGTAGGTGGTCACGTCTCCCACGGGATAGACCACACTGCGCTGGAGCGTCTTTCCCTCCTTCGAACCGGCAGTTTTCGAGGTCTTGGTGCCATCTGCGGCCACGAAGGTCACTTCGAAGCCCTTGGGATAGTGTCGTGCAGGCACGACAAGGAAGACGGTGACGAGGCTGTTCTCCTCGACGGTCATGCCCTCAGTGCCGAGGTCGAGGGTCAGCACCTGCCCGTTTCCAATGAAGTTCGCCTCGGGAATGCCGCCCCTGAATGTTATGGTATAGGTGCCGCTCACGGGCGCTCCGTTCAGGTCGCGGAACTCCACGCTGCTTACGGCGGTCTTCTTGTCGAACACTTGCCCGACCTTCAGCACCGCCATGACGTTGAGGAAGTTGATGCCGCCGCCCTTCGAGCCGCTGCCCACCATCACGCAGGCTTCGGGGTCGGGTTGCGCCACACCTCCAACTTCGGTGTAGTGTTGAGTGGTGGAGAACTGGAGTTTCAGTCCCTCGTTCGTCAGTGTGGCTGAAGTGCTGTAAGGGTAGTAAGCGGTCAGGTCGCCCGAAGGAATGTCTGAGGTGCTTTTGAAGTCAGCCGTCTTTCCATCGGCAGAGATGGTGCCGTCGGCCACACTGAAGCTGACGTTCTGTGCCGACGAACCGAACACGCCGATGCGGTCGCCCGCTTTCCAGAACGACTCCAACTTGATGCCTGGATTGTCGATGACGATGGAGCGTGTGGCTGTCTCGTCATCTGCAATGGTGGCGCGGAGAGCTGTCGGGTCACCTGATGGCGTGGAGGCGTTCTCCTGCTCCGTGCAGGCTGTGGTCAGCAGTGTCATGCCAACCAGCAGCCCTTGTATGAATCTATATATCTTCATGGTTATGTTGTTTGTTTAGTTGTTAGTCCCAGTCTGTTCCTTCTCCGTATTGGTAGTCGTTGCCTGTCAGCACCGCATCCTTATCCGCTACGGTGAAGGTGTGCCGGTCGTTCAGCTCGTCTGATTCGTTGATGATGGTGACGGTGCCTGAGCGTGGGGTGTCTCCCGTGCGGGCGGTAGAGGTGACCACCAACGTCACGTTGTCCTTTCGGCTGACCGTGAGCCATGCGGCATTGGTCACTGCTTTCCAACTGTAGCAGTTGGTGCTCACTGTGACCTCCTGTGTCTCACCGGCGGCTGATAGGTGGAGAATGTCGCCGAATCCAGTGTTGGGCAGCAGCGGTGTGCTGATGATAACGTTGGTGTTCTGCACAATGGTGATAGTGCGGTCGAACACTCCACTGCCAATGATGCGCATCGTGGCGGTGCGTGGCGGGTCATAGACATAGATGCCGTTCGCGTCGCGCACGTCATACTCGGTGGCGTTAACGACAAGCCGCTTCGTGTTCTCCATGGCTGTGGGCTGCACCTGCGCCGTGCACCACGCTTCGCTGCAAGTGACGTTGAAGTCGCTGGCCTCAAGATTGGTCTGGAGCGTGAAACCCGTTGATGAGGCATCCTTGTTGAAAACCCACACGTCGGGCATGTCGGTCGTGCAGTACTTGTCGGTCGGGTTCACAGGCGGCTGTTCCCCTGGGTCGTCAGGTTCTCCAGCACCTCCACCGCCTCCGCTGCAACTGGCCAGAGTGGCCGTCAGCAGGGCAAAGAAAAAGAGTTTTGTCTTCATAGACTTTGTTGTTGATGGGTTGATATTAGGTTGATTGTTTTTATCTCAGTTGGTCAATTGGTGCGGGTTCACACAACTGCGGCACGTTTCAGCCTCACGGGGAGGTCGAAACGTGCCGTATGGATACTCTGCACATCAGTGCGGATTCTGTTTGAATCAGACGATGAGAATGGGGGGGTAGAATATTGTTCATGTAAGGTGGAGTTTTCTCATGTTGTGGTATAATAGTATGGTAAAAAGCAATATCTTCGTTGCAAAGTTATACGTATTTTGGGAACCACGCAAGAAAAAGGAGGAAAAATATCCCATTTGATTCTTCTTCTTTTGGTTGGCTAGTATATGGTTCACCAATGTCAGCCTTATCATCATTGAATTGACACTTGGTGTTCTTTACCTGTTTGGAGTGATGGACTAAAATACCGCTAATTGTCACATCTTCTATAAAATATGGCTCGAATCATGTTAAAGTCTGTGTTTGCTGGCTAATGATTGAAAGAAATGTTGTAACTTTACAATTCAAAGTTTGTAAATCAGACGTTAAGATATGGCAAAGAACACCATCGAGTTCCTCGGCATCTGGGAGTCTATGTATAATCCGAATTTTAATTTCCCAGAATTCGAGGGAATTACAAATGCAGCGGGTCTGAATCGTTTCATCCTCTCCGTAAAGCAATGGGTGGAGAAAACCAACTCGCGCGGAATCATTGCCAAGGCTGGCCACTACGGTGGTACGTATGCCCATAAGGACATAGCCTTTGAGTTTGCCACATGGGTATCACCCCAGTTCAAACTCTATTTGATTCAGGAGTTCGAGCGTATGAAGACAGACGAGCAAAAACTGCTCGGATGGACGGCAAAGCGTGAAGTGTCGAAAATCAACTACCGCATTCATATGGATGCCATCAAACAGAATCTGATTCCTGAAGAGGTGACCCCAGCACAAGCCAGCATCATCTATGCGGAGGAGGCAGACGTGCTCAATGTGGCCATGTTCAGACAGACAGCCAAGCAATGGCGTGAAGTTCATCCTGATTTAAAAGGAAACATCCGCGACTATACCTCCATCAATGAGCTGATTTGCTTTGCAAACATGGAGAACATCAATGCCGTGCTCATCGACGATGATATGCCCAAGGCGAACGCCTCATGCGTCTCAACCGCATCGCCATCCACCAGATGCAGGTGCTGGAACAAGATGACAATAGGAATCTGTTGAAGTAATATATAATAAAGGTGCAGAAAATATTGCACAAAAACCTCTCGTTTTTTTCATTTTCGGTCAGAAACGCTCGAGGATAGTTATAAAAAAACGGATAGTGCTGAAACTGCTCTATCCGCTCATGTATACAAATGCCCACAACTTTACACCACCACCAGGAATCATGGTGTTCGTTCTTTAACCTTCTGATTTTCTAATATAGGAAGCCCAACATCCAGAGAGGCAGTTTTGCTCCATCAGGCATATCCCAATCATCTGCAAAAATATAGGAGTCTTTCACACCTGCAATCTGTGAAAAGTCCTTGCTGCGTCCACCTATCTCAAAAGTATATTTTGAATCTACCTTGAAGTCACCCTGCGCTTTACCATATTCTACATTATGAGACTCTGAAAGGCTGCTGATGGCAAAAGTCTCGCGAAGAGTACCTATCTCCACCTTGGTGGGAGCTAAGGCATACATAATATTTGTATTCTCCAGGTATACTTTGTCGGGCTTGGAAAGTTTTCCTATCTTCTTTCTGTCTGAATACAGCAGATTCAGCACTTTGGCATCGCCCAAGTATTTGAGGTATTCGACCACCGTGTCACGCCCTATCTCAAGAGCGGCAGCAATCCTGTTGGCATTCAATTCAAAAGGTATCTCGCTACATATCATGGTGATGAGCGCTTGAAGCTTTCTGACATTGGCAACATCCACTTTGCAAATCTGAGGTAGCTCGGTTTCAATGATGTAGTTGACCACCTGCTCAATTTTTGTGTAATACTCGCCTTCACCTTCCAACAGGAAAGGGTAGTAGCCCTTCTCCAAATATTCCTTGAACATGGCTACGGGCTTGCACTTTGAAGATACCATTTGCCACAAATCGTAAGGATGCGCAAGAATGTCCTCTAACGACCATACAGGAAATGATAGACCATGATAGAAGCGGAGTGTCTCACGAAAAGATAGACCAGACATCGTGTATTTGACGGCCCGGCGGGACAAATCTGCATCTCCTTCCTTCAAACGAAGAAGTGAGGAACCGCTTACAATCATCTTCAAATCGGGGAACAGTTCGTAGATTTCCTTAATCTCACGACTCCAATCTGTATTGCCTGATTTATATTTGTGAATCTCATCAATTGCCAGCAGTTTACCGCCACGAATGACGAATTCTTCAGCCAATTCAACAAGTGTACGTGTGGAGAAATCCACTGTATCTGCTGAACAATACAACACATGACGGTCTCCAGGTTGGTAGTTCTGCTTTATATGTTGCTTGATGAGCGTGGATTTCCCAACACCTTTTGCCCCCAATATGATGATAAGCTGAGTGTTCCAATGGATTTCATCCATCTTTTCACGGATAATTTCTGTGCTGATATTGGCCAATAGCCTGTCATGTTTTCTGAATAATGCGTCCATAAACGATGTTTCTTTATCTTGTTTGATGGTGCAAAGATAATAAAAATGTTGCGCACATACAACACTTTCTTAAAAAAATGCTGCCTGCGCGCAACACCTTTAGCTTTTCAGGGCAACAAATGCAAGATAGGGGGCATAGTTTTTTTAGCCCATCAATCATAATAACCGACAAAAAGTCAGTAGGTGGCAGAAGGAAAGTTTAAGGGATTTTAAATGGGCGGGTAGATTGTTTAACGGAGTTTAAAAGTGTTGACAAAGTGGCAGTTAGGCATGAAGGTTGCCCTTATGGTAGGCAGAGCATGTGAGATGGAAAATGATAAATGGAAGATGTAAGCTAACGCGATGCACCCACATTTAACATTTGACACTAACATCTAAAAGAATATGTTTAACTAAAATAAATTAGGAGGACAAAACTATGATGCCTACAGTTTATTCAACACGTAATCAGGGATGGATCCCTTCATTGTTTAACGATTTCTTCGATGACAACTGGATGCCAACCATTAAATATCAGGGAACGAC
>JAEEGL015943857.1_pt1 | contig 42852 bp, 46 predicted proteins | sample 9134231 | NCBI WGS metagenome assembly JAEEGL01 (sample SAMN16246548, study PRJNA631951) | gut metagenome | biome: gut microbiome; feature: rumen; material: fiber-attached | host: Bos | place: Iran: Karaj | collected 2018-10 | reverse complement strand
TTTACACAAAAATCTCAACACTGCGTACAAAAACAAAAGGCCGATGTCTATGCACCGGCCTTGTCGTATGATATTACAGCCATGTTACTTCATAATATCCGCCTCCGCCAGCGGCTGGTATGCGCCGTCCTTGCACTCGAACAGCACCGTGCCGGATTCCAGCGACTTGAGGCTGTGCCACTGCCCGATGGGTATGTTGAGCACCAGTCCGCCCGGTACCATATCGAACGTATCGGTCAAGTTGCCTTCCTCGTCGTACATATACTCCTCAAAATGCCCGCGCAGACAGATAACCGTCTCACTGGAAGTGCGATGCCGGTGTATCGGCATATCCGTCCCCGGCTCAATGGCGTTCAGCATCCGCTGCGACTTATCTTCCGGACTGTTGCGCAAGTCCATATTCATACGCAGCCTGGGCGACGCCTTCGCCGCCGCCGTCAATTCATCAAGAATATGTTGGTCGATTGTCATCCGTTTTTTATTTATCACAAAGGTACGCATAATTATTCCATATCGCCCAGCAATCAATGATACCCCCATTATTACTTAGCCATAAACGTAGCATAGAGATTTTTTGCATATGACCATCCCCTGATATCTAACAGCTTATAACAGCCCGCCATTAGTAATATTTGCAGTATTAGGAATATCGCCAGTGCCCACCAGTTTAGCCAATCAAAAAAGGTATTTGCTATGCTTAGGCATAAAATAAGGATAACACTCCAAACACTTGCACCAAGGTAGTTCCGACAAAAACCAAACTCCATATTATATTGCTCGAGTATCTTATCTCCGCGAGTGTACTGTCTTATTTGAGAAACTGTATCCACAATCGTCTGTTTTGCCAATGAAATATCCGCTTCTTCCTCTTCCCGAGTAGGTAACTTAACGCCAAATATCGTCTTCACTTTAGCTGCAATAGCTTTATGAAATGCCGGCGATATTGCTTGATTCTGCCATAGTAACATCTTCGTTGTCGGCATCTCTGTCTCGTTTTTCTTGAAAGCAGGATATTGGAATAGAACTTTTGACGTTTCCTTGAATAGATCACATATAAGATAGCCAACAGCAAAACTAGTCAATGCGGTGCCACCAATCAAACAAAGTACCCACTTAATATTACCTACTATCGTTTGAAAATGAAGGAACCACACATTTATGCACATCGCCATTAGTAAGCATATTGGGAGCATCCCCAAGACTGCGGGGTAGACTCTTGCAATTCTGGTATACTTATCCATTTTGTTATCATTATTCTAAAATGCTACCCAAGTACTTCATACCAGGATGCTCAACATGATAAAGGTTTTGCACCATACCATCATTTTTGTTGTAGCCTTCCTGCGAAACGAAAATATCAAGATAATCGCCGTTCGTTTCAAATAGAATATCGCCAGCAGTATTCTGAGTTATAGTGTTATATCCACTATAGTAGTCAAGTTCTTCGCTAGGTGCTTCCCCCACAATAATAAGACTCGGCGTTAGTATATCCATCAGAGATGGTGGTATATGACCACTCTTCCTTCCATGATGCGGTGCGAATACAATTGTCGTGTGACCATTGGTAACATCTTTGCTAAATTCCTCCTGCATATCTGTTTCCATATCCCCCATCCAAAGGAAGGAGTAATTGCCTACTAGATACAAGATGACTGGCGATATGTTATTAGGACTACATCCTTTTGAAGATGACTCTAGTGCCGCTTTATATTTTTCATTGTCCTTAATTGGCCAGAGACAATGCAACCCAGAATGATCTCTGCCATCACCGGATACATTCATCCACTTACGTTTACAGTCTTTTTGCAACTCAAAGCTCTTCAGACTATCATCTCGCAAAGCCTTATACCTCTTAAAGTCCTCTGTCTCCGTACCGTTCTTGATTGTATCATTGTTGACTCGGTAAAAATTGAGTATGCCGAATCTGTCGTCATAGTCCACCAATCCTGCAATATGATCCTCGTCAGGATGTGTTGAAATAAAGCGTTTTATTGTCTTACATGTGGACTTAATCGCAATCTCGTCAATAATTCTATCTTTATTATCATCAGACAGACAACAATCAATAGTGGTGAAGTTGTCAGAATTGTGGCTGATATAGAACATATCTCCACTGCCAACCGAATAACTTTTTATTTTACTCATATATTTATTTAAGGAATTATGATTTATGCATAGTTACATCAAATCGCATACCGGTTACAAAATCCCGACATTATGTCAGTTTATATGTCGATTTGGCATAAAACACGCCGATCTTGCGAACAGACTGCAGATATTTTTACATTTTCTTACAAATATTTGCAAAACTTTCTATATTTGCACAACCAACATTGTCACACACAACACTCTATGATACAGGAACTCAAATTCAGAAACTTTTTGTCATTCAGAGACGAAACAACCTTCAGCTTTGAACCGACAAAGGACGAGCCAATCAATCGTGTAGCTGTTATGGCCGATGGCACCAAATTACTCAGATTTGCCGTCGTGTTTGGCGCTAATGCATCTGGGAAGTCAAACTTTTTGGAGGCGTTCGATTTCTTGCGCCGTTTTTGGACCCAGGTACCTACCAGGAATGATCTATCCACACGAGTCATACCTTTCCTACTGGACAAAGAAACTCCTAACGAGGATTCTTCTTTTGAGATGAAGTTCTACATAGCTGACGTACGCTATTGGTATAAGCTCAGTCTTAACAAAGAGTATGTATCGAGCGAGTCTCTATACTTCTACAAAGAGGACTCAGCACAGCCTACCCGCATCTTCTGGCGCGAATACACCGAGGGGCAGTCCGTAGTTAAGTTCAACTCTGCAGCTGTAAAACTCAAAGCTACTGAGGTGGACGCTATCAATATTAACTGCTGGAAGAATATGTCTTTCTTCGCTTCTATGACAAAGGTGAATATGAGCATTCCTCACATCAGCACTGTAATTAAGTGGGTAAGCGACAAACTTCTACCAGGTATTGATTACCAGACAGTACTGTCAGATTATGCTAAAGAAAAAATGCTAAAGGATGACGATTTCAGACAGTACCTTCAGACATTCATCAAAACGGCTGACTTGAGAATAGCCGAGATTAAGGTCAAAGAATCTATACATACTCTCAACGAGAATCAACTGAAAGCGATTGCCGAAACCCCGTTCATTGATAACGAACAAAGACAAGAGATTTTATCAAAAGGCTCCATCAGCAACATAGACACGGGATTCCTAGTTAGGGTGAAGAATGATCGAGGCGAAGAAGAATATATCTTGCCTGAGAACAGACAGTCCGCAGGAACCACGCGCGTCATAGAAATTGAATCCGCCATTTATACTGCCATCAAAGAGCAGGCGTTTTTAGCATTCGATGAAATTGAAGCATCTATGCATCCTGCACTCCTCGATTTTGTTCTGCATGAGTTTTTGAAGGTAAATGACAACAATCAGTCGCAGCTGTTAGTTACCACTCATTATGATCCACTTCTCGAAGGCTTGGATGTAAACGAGTCCTTTGGAAAGGATTCCGTCTGGTTTACTGAGAAGCACGAGGACGGGAATACAGAACTATATCCATTAACAGACTTCAAAGGATTAAATAAATTATCATCTATACGTAAATCATATAAATCAGGTCGATTCGGCGCGATACCGGACATCTACATATAATAGCAATATGGCAAGAGGAAGTAAAAAGCGTGAGCTGAGACGTTCACGGATAACAGTGATTGGAGAAGGGTTGACTGAACGCTATTACTTTCAACACCTCAGGCGTATTATGGGTTATAAATACGACTGTAAGCCAAGGTTCTTCACCCGTCAATCCTTTGAAGAAATGAGAAAGCTGATTGAATGGGTCACTCAAAATGGCGGCATAGCAGTATGTGTGTGCGATGTTGACATAACCAGGACTAGCGAAGACGAAAACAACCGCCTTAAGGAAATGAAAGCCATATATGCAGATCGAGACGATGTTTTAATCTGCGATAGCATGCCATCTATCGAATTCTGGTTTCTACTCCACTTTATTGAGACAAGCAAACATTTCAGTGATTCCAAAAAGGTTGTCAATATGCTTAAGAAATGGTTACCAAACTATTGTAAAAACGGGGCCTTTCTTGAAAAGGAGCAATGGGTATCAACACTCTGTGATAATAACAATCTTCAACATGCTTGCGCTAGAGCCAAATCGATAGCGACTAACCCTGACAGTGAATCATTCTCTAACGTTTTCAAAGCCATCCAACTCTTTGACGAAACACGATAAGTGATAACCAATCCGGGCCGGCACCTCAAGGTACCGGCCCGGATTCGTCAATGGTGCTAACTATATTGTTATTTCTTTGGGACTACCATCTTCGTCACCCCCCACCCGATGATACAACTCACCGCATTGTGAATGACGTCGTCGGTTTGAGCGACGCCGCGCAGGAAGATGTATTGCAGGACTTCGATGGATATATCGCAACACATTTCGATAAGCAAAACACTTATCTAACCGCCAGAGCATCCTTCACCATCGCGGTACTCAATATAACACTTTTAAGGGACAGGTGATTGACGTTCTCCGTTATGGGGTATGCTTAAAACCTCACTCTTCGTTAATCTATTGCCGGGGGATGGTTAAAACTGATACTATTCCAATAAATAGACAACGCTTTATCAATAGTGAATATACTTATCAAAACAACTCGTTTCCTCCTCTGTCACAAGCCGTATGTTACACTTTGCCTTCGCCATGCTTAACAATGCTTGTTTACCAGGATGACCGTATGTATTCTTTGTGCCATAACACACTACACAAGTTCTGTATTTGTCATGTAAATCCTCTGGATTGTCATTGTCTGACCCATGATGAGGTGATTGCAAGGTCCCTATCTTGTCCCAATGGTTACCATAGTATTTCTTCACATAGTTTAAACGCTTCTTTGTTCTGAATGGAGAATCACCTGTGTAAAGGCAACACGAAGAGGGTGCGAAATCATCTGTAACAGGACGAGAAAGAACTGTCATTGATTCCTCATTTTCATCGTTTGGGAAACAGTCCTTATAAAGTTTTGACAAATCATCGAATGAAATTGTATCAAGCAACGCCCTTGCTTCTGCCCATTTTTGTTGTAATAGAGCATCCAACAATTCTGGATATCTCTTCTGCATTTCACCAATCAGTTTGGACGAACGAGGACAAGGATAGTTGCATAAGATATATTCCCAATCGTACATTCGGATTATCATACCCGAACTGAGAGTGTCAGAATCAATCCGGCCTTCATTCAACTCCAAAATCATATTATCATTTACCGGTTTCTCTTCTTCACCATCAAGCTGATCAACTCGAATCACTTTTGTCCCTTCTATCATCGGCGCCCCCGACAGAAGGCGTTCAATTAAATGGATACTAGTGTTATTATCACCTTGTCCTATAGCAATATAGTTATTTAAAAATGCATCTACAGCGACTTCGGATGTTACATCGGGAACAACTAACGCCTTTACAGAAAAATCATTCAACAATGTAGATATGTGTGAGATATGGTCCGCGTGGAAGTGGGAAATGAAAACAATATCTATGATTTCTCCATATGTTTTTCTCAGTGTATCCAAACACTTAATCATAGGGGTCTCATCTCCGCCAACCCCACAGTCATAAACCACAGTATGATACTGATTAGGCGCAAGCAAAAATGTTTCGGTATAGAACGCGCCTTGACCTACAGGATGAAATATTCTGCGCATCCTATGCACAAACGGCTTGGTATCAGGTAGTGAGGGATCGAAAAGACTCATTACTATAATAACTAATTAAACAAGGTTGTAGCAAAGCAAAAATAACGGTAGAAGTTCGTTAATTATGTGTTTGTCGGTGATCATAACAAGCATTGATTATCCCCCCAACACACCCCCCTCTCCCTCCGAATACCCCAACAAAACCGTCAAATGCCTCGCATGAAAATGCACTACAGACTTCAATGGGAAAATCACGGCGATCGAAAAACAAAGACAACCCCAGTAGGCCTTCATTGTTGTGAAAAGATCGAGGATAATCCCCCCTACCTCACCTCAAACACTGCGACCAGGGCGTCGTGGTCGCTGAGGGCGCGGGATTTGATGCGCTTGATGCCTTTGAGGCGGAGGCCGTCGTTGTACAGGATGTGGTCGATACGATACGGCAGCAGGTGGTGGATGGTGGCGCCATATCCAAAGCCGCCGACGCTCCAGGCATCCTTGAACCCGGCCAGTTTGAACTTGCGCATCGACGGAGCGCCACAGACATCATTCATATCCCCCATTATAATGACGCGCTACGCATTATCGCAGTAACTCAGAATTGAGTCGACCTCCATTGCCCTTAGATGCGAGGCGACAGTGAAAATGAAGAGACACCTTACAGAACGGTCACTTTCTCTTCAACTTACGCATCACCCCCTTCGCTATTCCCCACCCGACCAAACAACTAACGGTATTGTGAATCACGTCGTCGGTCTGGGCGACGCCGCGGAGGAAGATGTATTGCAGGACTTCGATGGAGAGGGAGCAGGCGACGCCGATGAGCAGCACCCAATACCACTTCAAAGATGGCGAGATGCCGGCCAGCAACGCTCCTATCGGGATAAAGAGTAAGAGGTTAACGACGATGTCCCTGACGGCCTCAGAATGGTTGCTATTCAAAAGGTCAGTATAAACCCAAAGCGGCATTAGATGCAGATAATGCTTGGGAGATGGCGGCCTACAGATGACTGTCGCACAAATAACCAGAAAAAGATACTCGGCCAGCAGTACCCAAAGGACGAACCTTTTCTTATCGGCGACTCGGCTGCTAAATAACCCGATAACTATCGCCACCGCCAGAACGGTAAAAGAAGCGATCAAAACCGATGACGGAATTCCTTCGGGCGGCAGGACGATGAACTGGCGCATTCGATAGATGCTACTGCTTATCAACCACGGGAAGCCAGATAAGTCCGGACATCCGTTGCGAGCCATACTTATAGTTTGTCCCCATATCGAAGTTCTGCTTGAGTCTTTCCGACTTCATATCCTTATCGTGCAACTGCTCATGCAGTGCGTTGTTTATCAGTTGTACTTCTATGATTCAATACTCCTTTAGTCATCACTCGAAGTCCATTGATGAACGTCCGTGTAAATACTCTAACTGAATTCTTAGGAAATATGAAGAGGCATCGGAAGAAATCGCCGATGTGCCGAGAAAAAGAAATGGCTTTGAAGATGATATAAGGATACTTTTTATAGAACGAGTTATCTCTATTCTGACCGAAGTTGCCGACCTCTATGATGAAAGAAACAATCCTTCGAGCCTTTCGTGACCAACGATTGGAGCCGTCATACAACGGCATAGCATCGACAGGCATACCAAGATACTCTACAGCAAGGCCAGCAAAAGCTTTCCATTCGCACAGAAAGCCCATCTTGTGAAGTCTCTCCTCTAACAATGATCGATCAATCGTATCCTTGTACGTCCAAAGCAATCTACACCAATCGCATATCTGGCGAACGCCACACCCACCACGATAGAAATGATCAACAAAATGGTTGAAGATGAAGATGATATCATTATCGGGCGAAGGAAGATAGACCTCTGTTCCATTATCGTTCCACACTCTTACCTTACCGTTATTGAACGTATCATCTTGAATAGCATCAATCATCAAGTTCTGCCGCTTTGATACTCCTCCTCTCATCGAACCATGTAGTTCTACCAGCCAAGCCTTAATTGTCATTCCAAGGTGCAAAGTGTCATTATCCTCTTCGTCAATCGATTCTGCCAACGGGATCAACAAATCCTTTGCCTTGAAATAACTATCCGTATCAAATAACAAATCGACATCGCCCAGTGTTCTCCATAGAGGGCGTGTATAACATTGAGCAATTCCTTGTCCTTTAACAAGTAACGCAGTTACATCGGCATCACGAAGGCGGTCAACAAGACTGCTTATAAAAACGTTCATCTCTATATTACTCTGCTCGATTTGCAACGTCTCTCCCATGAACAGTCGCGACATCTGCTTTGGAATAGTCCTTTTCTCTACATGCTCCAATCCGGCAGTAATCAGACCAAAAACAGACTGTTCTTCGGCCATAGTATATATCACCGAATAGTCTATCGGTTCATACTCAGAAAGCCGAACTGTCTGTTCCCAAAGTCCAGCACGGAGTAATGCAAAAAAGGCCCGCTGATTTGAATTCATGTCTATTCTTGTGAATCCTTGACTTCATTATTTCTAATTCACAGATTTTGCTTTCGCCATTCGTTATAGCTCTTTTCAATAATCAAGTAGGCTAACTCCGAAGTATTCTCTTTTTCCAGATACTTCCTGGCATTTATCGCACAGGCTTTTCTAAACCCACTATCTTCTGTAAGTTTCTTGATATTTAGCAGCATGGTGTCAGTATCATTTGACTCACACCATAGTCCTAAATGGTTATCTTCAATCAATTCCCTATAGTCAGTATAATTATCCGTGGCTGTAACGACTGCTTGTTCCATATCCATATGAGCAAGGATTCTGGAAGGAATATTAGCAATTGTAAAACGGTGGTCAAGGAAAACCATACCAACATCCGCAGCAACAAGAATATCATCAAACTCCTTTTTGGGTAACAGTTCGATGAACTTTACGTTTGGTAATCCCAAGGAATCCACATGTCTCTTTAATTCGTCATAGCCGTTCCCGCTACCAATCATCATAAAGTATGTTTTATCAATAGGGTTCGCCGCCAGTTTTGAGAACATCTCTTCAATAAACTCAATCCCTTGTGCGCGGCTAATATTACCACCGTAAAGAAAGACTACAGCATCCTGTGGGATTCCCAGCTTCTCTCTCATAGCAGGAGCATTCTCCTTGCGTTTGTTCACCTCGTCATGAGGCGTAGGAACGATACCATTCGGGCAGTACTCGGCAACCTCTTTGGGCAAATATGGATTCTCCTTCAAGATATACTCCACGTTCCTATATGACATCAGCCCTATCTTGTCTGACGCCTTAAACAGACCCTTTTCAATATGCCGAAATAACATATAAGGCAGCGAGCCCTTTGACAGCATCCCTAAATCTACTGCACTCTGAGGGAAAAAGTCCTTTTGCTGCAAATAACAGAACGTTCCGTATTTTCGCTTCAAATATTTCAAAACAGGCTTATACGTAATAGGCAATGTCGTGTATATCACCATATCAAATCGCACTCCTTTAAAGTATTTTTTGATAGCGTGTAGATACAAATAACCTAAAGAAAGAGTAGATATACCCTTCTCTATCGCATTCACCTTCCCCCTAAAATTCAAGCATTTAAACTGGAGCGTTGTAATATTCCCATGTTGTTCTTTTTTCTCTTCAAGAGAATATTTTCTCTCCTTCGGTGTAATGACCGTCACTTCATGACCATGAGAAGCAATGGTATCAATCAAGTCAACATTCAAGTTGCCCTTATCATTAAAATCATAAACGGATGTTAAAAACAGGACTCTCATAGGCCTAATATTGAGATTTACAATCTTTCAAGAATCTGTTTTGCTATCGAATCACCGTCTAAGCCATATTGCTGTCTTAAATACTTCTGGTTACCCACAAGCACTGCGTAAGAATCGTGTAATCCCACACGTAGTAATTTTGCCTTATGATGCATCTCTGCCATAATTTCAGCCACAGCACCACCGAAACCTCCTATGTAATTGTGCTCCTCACACGTGACTATTAGTTCAAATACATCTGCACAATCCTCAATAACATCCCTATCAATGGGCTTAACTGTGGGGAAAGTATATACAGCGGGGATGATTCCCTGCTCATTTAGTATTTCTTCTGTTCTGCGAATCTCTTCGAAGATAGCTCCTGTTGAAAAAATGGCAACCCTTTCACCGTCATGAACTTTGATAGCCTTACCTATCTGGAAATTATCAATGTGGTCATGAATCCGTTTCTCACCGCCACGCCCTAGACGCAGATAACATGTCCCTGGGTATTTAGCAATGGCCTTCGTCGCCTCTTCTGCCTCCACCAGGTCTGCAGGGCATACAACAGCCACGCCTGGCAAAGCCCTTAGACAAGCTATGTCTTCTGTGGCTTGGTGACTCATGCCTAGAGAGCCATATACAAAACCGCCACCAATACATACTACCTTTACATTGGCATTATGGTATGCACAGTCGTTTCTTATCTGTTCCAAGCATCTTAGCGTTGGAAAATTACCAATGGAATATGTAAAAACCACTTTACCCTCAAGTGCCATACCCGCAGCAAGCGAAGTCATGTTTTGCTCGGCAATGCCAGCGTTCGTAAACTGATCTGGACACTGCTCCCAGAAAGGTTTTAAAACCCCGAAGCCAAGGTCGCCGGTAACTAATTCAATTTTCTTGTCTTCTTTTGCTATCTCGACAAGTGTACGTACAAATGTATCTCTCATTTTGCTGCCATAAGTTTATTCAACATGATGTTCTCTACCCCCTTCTCCTGGAGTAGCCTCCACGCGGCGCATATGTTCAGGATAGTTGGTCTTCCAAGTATAAGAAAAAGTATGGTCGTTACCAATGTCATCCGTAGCCGTTGGCTGTACGGGATTGGCAATACCGTTGGGTGTGTATGGATCAATAACACCCGCAGGCTTAATCTTGTGCAGTTCACTCACAGAGCAGTCATACTCCCATCCCTTGTGTGGGAATCTATAATGCCAGAGAATATCATTCTGCATGAAGGGCACGCCATAACCTTTTATCGTGTTGGCAATAATTACAGTAGGCTTATGCGGCTCCATATCTGCACTTTCTTTTGCCTTTGTGAATGCTTTACGAATATCTATATGGTCATTGCCGTCAATCTCTATCACATTCCATCCAAAAGCCATCCATTTGCTACCAAGATCTTCAATTTCCAGCGTATTCTCATTGAAATCAAGGCTCTGCATGTGATTATGGTCAACGATGGCTACAAGATTATTCAAACGGAAATGATTGGCAAACAAAGCGGCCTCCCACACAGCACCCTCATTACACTCGCCATCACCAATTACTACGAAGACACGCTCATTCTTGCCGTCTTTCTTCAGAGCGTATGCCATGCCTGTACCAGCCGAAAGGCCATGACCTAAAGATCCCGTGGAGAAATCCACTCCAGGAAGATGGTGTGACACGTGCCCGGAAAGGCGACTTCCATTCTGGTAATGTGTCTTAAGTTCCTCAACAGGGAAGAAACCGCTTTCCGCTAATGCTGCATATATACTAGCGCCCGCATGGCCCTTACTTAAGATAAAGCGGTCGCGCCCTTTCCAATTTGGTTTAGTAGTATCATATTGCATTATTTCAGAATACAATACAGCGACGACATCTGCTACAGACAAGACGGCTCCAATGTGGGAACCACCCGACAGATGAGTCATTTCTATACCATGTCGCCTTATCAGCCAGGCCAGTTCTTCACTCGTATGTTTCATTGCCATTATTATAATAGATTAATTTGCTTTTCTTGACACATCATCCAACAAGGCCAACTCTTCGGGTGTCAAATTCCACCCCACCGCCTCAATGCTCCCTAGTATCTGCGAAGGTCTTTTTGCGCCTACCAATACCACGGAGTCTTTCAGATAGTCCATGATATACCTTACAGCAATAGCAGCCATAGATACATTGTGATTCTCTGCGATAGGCCTCATAGCCTTTACTATCTCAAGATTCTTCAACAGTTTTTCTCCGTGAAAGTTAACATATATCTCACGGCTTCTGCGGTCATTCGACCCGAATAGGCTATCTTCGTTATACTTGCCCGTAAGGATACCCTGCCCAAGGCTTCCCCAAGTCAATGGAGTTACGCCATATACATCTCTCAACCTAAACAGATCCGCCTCGTTCTTGCGGCATGCTAATGAATACTCATCCTGACAGCAGACGAACTTCCCTTTATAGGGCAACAGTTCCTTTACTTCATCTCCGTGATAGTTTGAAAGTCCGAAATAGCGAATCTTCCCTTGCTGTTTCAAATATTCCATCTTCCCAATAACATCCTCAATCGGGGTGATTCCATCTCTATAATGAATCACATAAATATCAATATAGTCCGTTCCAAGGTTCCTTAGACTCTTCTCCAATGCTTCTTGAATATATGCTGGTGAATTGTCATACACAGACTTGCCATTACAATATTTAACCCCGAATTTAGTTTCAATGACGACATTCTTACGTCGATTACCAAGGCCTTTGCCCAAAGTAACCTCAGATTGTCCCAAGCCATATGTGTCAGCGGTATCAAAGAAATTCAAGCCTTTGTCTATTGCTGCATTGATAGTATCAAGAAAATCCTTTTCCTGGGTGTCACCCCATCCGTAACCTCCCATCGGACACCCACCCATACAAAGGCGGGAAACCCTCAAGTCAGAGTTATTTAATGTTATATAATCCATTTCTATATCATTTATGCTTTCCAAGAAAAATGAAAGACATGGCTTTCATGATCACGCCCCATACAGTCCGAGAGAACAGTTTCACATCGGTCACAAATGAGACTTCTTTCGCATACTTTATGCGTAGGGCATTCTTCTTCTTCAACACATATTTCTCATACATCTCATCGGCATTACCCTGCCCCACAATCTCATCAAGATTAATGAACTCAATAGAACTATAGTCAGTTATACCAGGACGCACTTCAAATATCAATTTTTCCTCACCTTCGTACTGGTCGGTATAGCGCAGCAGTTCTGGTCTTGGACCGATGAAGCTCATCGATCCACCAATGATATTAAACAACTGGGGGGTTTCATCCAATTTGGTTTTACGCAAGAAATTTCCAACTCTTGTAATTCTTGGGTCATTCAGTGCGGTCGTTCCACCACCCACCTTATCCGCATTCTTTATCATAGAGCGGAACTTGAAGATTCGGAAAGGCCTGTTATGATAGCCACCTCTCTTAGGTCTGTAGAACACAGGGCTTCCGTCTTCAATAAGTATAGCCAGAGCAATAATCAGATAAACTGGCCAGATTATCAGAAACAGCACCAATGACAAAAAGAAGCCAAGCCATCTTTTGATATACTTATTATAGAATGATTGATATCCCATATTGTCATCTATTATTGTGACAACAATGATTTGTAAACATTCATATATTTATGATAGCAATTCGTTCTGCCGTATTGCTCCACAGCGACCTCTCTACATTTTTTTGAATATGACGACTTCCCTTTAGCCCGCATGATCTCAACTTTCTTCTTCACATCCTCCACATCCAAAAACGTTGCAATCAACCCAGTTTCAGGTGTAATCAGTTCTGGCAACGCAGTTGTATCGTAGACGATAGCAGGTGTTCCACATGCAAATCCCTCAACAATGGTTAAACCAAAAGATTCCATACGTGACAAGCTCATTACACAGTCTGCCATCGAATAGTAATCAGATAATTCCACAGGTGTTTTAGTCCTTGGGAGACCAATTACGCCTTCTGGGACTTTTTCAAGCCATTCCTGAGTCATTCCGACAAGGACAATGGCATAGTCGTCAGAAAGCATCTCTCTAAGCTTGCCGTAATCGCTAAGCCCTTTATCATCACCCCAACTGGTACCTGTCGCAAGAATCACAAACTTACCTTCAAGACCTAGCTTCTTACGTAATTCATCGCCATTTATCCTGGGTTGGTATATGTCAATATCTATACCATCTGCTATCACGTGTATGTTCCTACCCTTAAAAAATGACTGTGAAGCTACGTCGGCCAGCCATTGGGAACCGGAAATGACTGAGAGTCGTGGGACCGCCTGAATCAGCCTTTTTTTCTCAAGATAGTTTTTTCGCGAACAATCAAGAAGCCAACTGGTCGGATACTCTGCTTTAAGTGGACACTTGGCGCACTGTGTTTTCCATTTCTCGCAACCTATCTTGACAAAGTGAGCGCAATGCCCTGTCATGCTCCAGCAGTCATGGAGTGACCATACAATAGGGATGTTCTTCTTGTTGGCATATTTGAGAATAAGTGGCAAATTGAGGTAATAGCCATGTACGTTGTGAAATTGGAACACATCTGGCTTTATCTCATCCAGTTTCTGCAACAATCTCTTTGTCGCCCAATAGGAGCCAAATCCTTGCCTATCAAGCAAACGGGACTTCAGGGTGTGGGAGAGTATGCTCCATTTATTGCCTATTTGAAGGAGGTGCGATTTTGACGGGTTGTATTGACGGCCAAAGGCTATATAACTCTCCCAACCAGCTGCCATTGCCACATCACCGATGTCTTCGGCCAGGCGACCGGTAGAACCCCAGTTGGCTACGGAATTAAATTGAACTAATGTTGGCATTAATCTCTATATTGTAATATCTTACTATACCTAGTATTTCCCAGTGTTGATTCTCTCATATAAATCAACTAGAACTGACAAATATGTCTTACCATAATTCCCCGACATTTCTTGGTTCACAATACTTTCATCCCAATAATCCTTTCGCCTAAATTTGTTGCGGCTTTTATCCAGCACCTCTTGTAATTTTTGTATTCGTTTCCAACAAGAATGTAATTGGAAACTGTTCAAGAACGGTTTCAAGTTATTCTGAAAACTATTATTGTCCAAACCTAAAACACGATTGGCCACCTCTTCATCAACACACGGTCGATTAATCTTGCCTTGCTTAATGATACTGGAGGATTTTTCATACGATTCAAATGACAAACGCCCAAATGGAGAGAATGCCCAAGGGGAATCATTGTCAAACGAACAGATTGATACGGCTTTCCCTTTATCGTTTAATATCAGATGATAGTTACCTGGACGATGGTCTTTCTCATAACATACCGCATCAAGAATATTTAGATTATCCAGATCGCAGACTAATTGAGGTGTAATAGCTTCTTTGTAATCGTCACTAAAAAATCTTATGTCAACCCCTCCTGCATCGTTCATTATGGTTCCTACCAGTTCTTCTCCATTCCCTATGCATACTTTGCAGAAATGTGTATTCGTTAGGAGACGTTCAAGTCCAAACAATGCCGCAATGGCCTCTTCTGCCATCATTTTTCCTGCATTGTATGTTTGGTATCTTACACCTTTCTTATGGCATCTCCAATATAACATTTCCTGTTCAATAAAGATATCCTTATTAGACGCCCTCTGATTTAACCTACTTGATACGGAATCATAATAATCCTCCATGTGCCTTTTATGTTTCTCAAAAGGTTCATGCAACCAGCAATAGCGAAAATACCCCATAGGAGTTTTTATCATGTTGTTAGTCGTATGAAAAACATAAGACACATCGTCGTCCGCAAAATGGTATATGGGCAGTGATTCGTAGTCAATACCTACCTCGTGCGACAAGAATGTTTTCCTAAGAAAAAGAGCACATCTTAATTTCAGTGCAGACATGCCTATCATAATCCCATTGCCTTTCTTAAGTTCTCCACTCGTTTAACTCTATCAACATAAACGTCCCCATCCCGATGATACCAAGCTGGATAATTCTCTTTTTTAACCATTGCCGGAGCTCCAGCTAACAGCAAGTTGCTCCCATATGACTTGTTAACAACGGAATTTGCTGTAATAGACACGTTGTTTCCTAAAATCAATGGACCAATTATCTTTGCCCCAACAGAAAGATATAGGCCATCGCCAATAACACAATTACTCGCAGTAATGTTTGTTACAGTATGAATGACAGCATATCTTCCTATCCTATTGTTTCCGCCAATGCAAAAAGTCCCATAGTGTGGTATACATAATCCATAATCAAAAACGTCCTCATTGATATAGCACCCAAGTTTAATTCCTAGTCTATTAAACTTGCCTCTGAAATAGACTGTCTTTAATGACGCCATTGGCCCTTTTTGATTCTTGTAAAATGCATAACAACGCATAGCTTTAAGGTATTGTGCTATAGGGGGCGTTCCGAGAATATAATTCTTCACATGTTCGACAAAGGATTCCTTGACCGGCAAACCGTTCATTATCCGATCTGACATAATAAAAAAAATGAGTTGCTTTCGTGAATTAATCATTGAATATAATTGTCTTAAATGCATTAAACCATTGTCTATCTATTACCTCAGGCTTCAATTCATCGATTATCTCTGGCCCTTTTTCGGACAAGGAATCAGACAAATCACTATCTTCAATAACACTAAGGATTGCATGTGTCATTGCATCGACATCATTCACAGGTACTAACAATCCGTTCCTACCGTCTTTAGTTAAAAACCTCGGGCCACCTGGGGTACAATCAGTAGATATACATGGAATTCCCACCGACAGTGCCTCTATCAACGAATTAGGAATGCCTTCATACATTGATGAGAGAACAAAGATTCCATCCTCTCTGATAGTCCTTGCTACTCCATTTACATAGCCTGGATATTCAATTAAATCCGAAACACCCAAAGAATTTGCTAACTGCTTGTATTTTTCAAGAGATACTCCTTCTCCATAAAGAGTTAACCTATACTCAGGGTGCTTCTGGTGAACTTTAGCAAACGCTTCTATAAGAACTTCATATCTTTTTTCTGGTACAAATCTTCCAGCACTAACAATAGTTTTCTTTCTTATGCCAAAATAAGGGGTTATTCCTTTCTCCTGAATGAATACATTGGGGATAACAAAACTCTTATCTTTCACACGTGAACCATAATAATCGCGTGCTTGCGGAAGCTGAAAAAAACAAAAGTCACTATGATTGTATGTCCACCTCATTAACAATTTCCATATTCTATTCTTTGTATAAGGGTCACCGCGTTCGGCTGATACAAATGACGGTTTTAGACCGTATGAGGCTATCCTAGACACAAAGCATACATCCGATACAAAGGGACAGATAATATCTGGTGAAAATTCTTTAATTACATTTCTTAGTTTTCTTGACTGCATTAATCTCCATAAAATACCTTTTTCTGGATTATAGCCTAATGACATATGCTTAATTGCATCATTCAACCCAGTAGAACGTTCCAGTTCGTCTGTTGTAATAACCACAACTCTCCCAAAAAAAGAGGTGCAGAGGTTAGCGACATGCTTCAGTATCTTGCCGGCACCACCAACGTCAAGATAATTAATGATAAAAAGTATTGAATAATTATGCATATAGATTCTAATAATTCCAGAACGGAGTATATATCAACCAATGTTCAGCAAAGTATGGTGTATTATAAAATGTGATAAACCTTTTGCCATAAACAAATAATATGCTCAGTATCACCAACCATCTCAATGTTTGATTCTTCTCCTTATCAACTAACACCAGTATTCCAGCAAAAAATGCATAATTAAGATAATAGTAGATACGCGCTGCCATCCCAAGTTCAGGTAAGAGTGAGAAAACAATCTGTGCTAATGCTATATACATCACCAAATATTCATTCTTTGAATACCTGGGTCTATTCGTATGCAACAATAGCATATATGACCAGAAAAACGAGAAGATTATCAGAATGCTAATATCGCTCATCTTTGAACCAGCGGCTAAATAATCGGAATACTCCTCGAAAGTATCAAGTCCTCCGAGGGCATATCCCACAACATCGCCCCAAGCAGATGGCATAACGATAGAGAACCCAAATATTCCAAGAAGAATTGCAATCCCATAGAATGGATTGAAGTTCTTCGATTTCGTAGGGATCAAGACAAAAGGGAGAAACAGTAACGAACTTCGATGAAAAAAAGAGGCTATAACAAGTAATATTACATACCACCACTTCTTTCCTTTAGCCAGATAGTACATACCTATGATAAAGGCACCGACGGCAAATCCTGTCCTTGCAATTGCTGTTAATCCTCCCATCAATAAAGGACGATTGAAAAATAGGAAAACAAATCCTAATGGCCACCATTTGCGAGGGATAAAAAAGTAGAACAGCATAAAGAGTGCAAAACAATACCACGCAGAAAAGATGAATTTCATTACATCATATGATGGCATCACCGAAAACGCCAACTTAAATCCCAATTCCCATCGAGCGTCGTCCATTAGGACTTCGGTAAGAGTCATACCATGGTAGAAATCAAACAAGTTGTTATATGCTTCCCAGTCCCCCCCCCAACCTGCTTGAAAGGATATCATTAGGTATATCGCGGACATACAAACAGTTAATGGTATCTTTCCGTTACCATTATTGTTGCTGATGAAGCAAACTATGATACAAAAAAGAAAAACACTTATATAAACAATCATAAGGCTATCTCATGAATATATGCTTTATTGTCCGTCCCAACTCATAGGCTTTTCCAAACAATGGGAACAAATAACCATAGCCATCAATTACACAAACATTCTCATAAAAATTAACAGTATGCAGCCCCCGATTATAGGCAAAACTTGACGGAGCAAGAAAAAACTCAGCGTGTTCGGTAAATGGGGTTAATGAAACCACCCTCATCATACTTATTGCATTACCATATCTAATCTCACAATTCTGTGCAGGTCGGAAAAGATCCGTTCCATTAATAATCCAGTTTCCTGCAGGTCTTGACTGTTCTCTACTGCCCTGAACAGGCTCTTCAGTCAGTATCTTAAAAGGGCCAAATAGTGACTTACTGATATATAAGAAGGCACATTCTTGAGAATTATCTGAGCGTGTTGCAATAAGATAATATTGCCCGTCCAATTCAAGTATTGTGGAATCGGCGACGGATTCTTTTAGAATACATACAGGGTTTATGAGTCTATGGTTTAACTCGTCATACTCATATATGTTCAGTTGTCCTGAAGCTCCATTTTCTGGATAAACATATACCTTCTTACCATATCTAAAAATAGCAGGATATGAAAGGTGGGTTTCAGCAGTCAATAACACGTACCGTTTTTTCAGCCTCATAGTCTTGCGGTCAACAACTAATTCGCAAAGGATGCCCTTAGGAGCCGCAATCTGGCATTCTTCCACAAACACCACAATCTCATCTTCTGATATCTTCAAAATAAAAGGGTCAGCAAACCAACGATCGCGGTATGGGTGCTTCATCCAACGTACCGGCTTCAACGATTTGCTTCGCAATAACTCGGCTGGTGTTTGATCGACAAAACCTATATTCCAGTTATGGGAATACAGTATTCTCTTTTTCAAATCCATATTATCTATTGTCAAATTTCCTCTTATTCAGAGTATTGAATTTAATTCCAAATAAAAAGCCGTGACGAAAAGTACCGAGTTCTTCAAATCCGCTCTTGTTCTGAACCTTTAACGCAGGCGTATTCCCATCTTGAACGATAGCAATAACGCGATCTTTCCCTTCTTCAAAAATCTTCTTAACACGATAATTATTCATCTGGGAGTGTAGTCCTCTACCTCGAGCAACTGGATCGCAATATGAATCCTCCAAATATCCTTCATTAGGAGCTAGATACACGGGCTTTGTTTCTACAGACATACCCATTTTATGCAATGATATCCACGTAGAATAAATAAGTCGTCCATTTTCGATAATTCCGTATGCTTTGTATGTCGGGTCTTGACAACGCTGCTGATACAATTTAAGTTTCTTGCCCTTGAAAACATTCTTGTCGCCGGACAAAAAGTCTTCATATTTCAACTCCTTCACATCAAGATCAAAGCCTCTTAACAGTGCATTTGTCTTGTCTATATTGATATTCAAACGAAGATAATGAGCCTTGTATGAGTAAGTGTGCAAAATGTTATGCTGAACATAATTAATAATGCCGCTCAAACCAATGTCCTGTATTTTCTTAATAATACCCATTGTTAAACTATTTAACTAACCCAACTTTGCGTAATGCAATAAATAGTATATTGAAGTATGAAACGATTGTTATCCAAACTTTCTTTCTGAATGGCCTAATGTCTTCCTGGTTATATACGAGACAGCAATTAGCTTTTCTTAAGTCCGTATGCCATTGCTTAAATGAAACGCCGTTCTTCTTTCTTTTCCGAAAATCCTCTATCTCTAACATAAAAAAGCATGGATATTGACTCACCGAAATCTCAACTTTTTTGCCAATGCAACTCGTTACATATATATATGGGAGATTCAATCCCGATGCCGTAGCAACGTATGTGTTGCCGTCGTTTCGAAAATTCACTTCCAAAAAATAATAATTGTCACCTCGTTTAAGGAACTCTGCACTAAAAAGGCCGCGATAGCCCGTATCCACTAACAGGGCGCGCAATTTTGTCACATTTTCACCAAGCAATAAATTATCAACCATAACAGCAAACGATGAGGTACCTACCATACAAGTACGAAGTTTGTCTATACACCCTGAGAAAACCACACTACCATCTGCCAATATAGCTCCGAGGATACTGATTTCTTTTTCGTATTCGACATACTGTTGAACCACATAGTCGCTGCAATGCGAAGAATCATTCACTACATTCCACAAATCTTCATAGGAATGGCATACTACGATGTCACTCTTATGCCCCCCTATACTAGTCAATGGCTTGGTAATACAAGGGTATATGATACCATCCGGAACATGCCTATCAGCCACCAGCCAAGACGTTGGAACTGTGATTCCATACTTTTCAGCTAATTCTACGATGTACTTCTTATTCATCAAGCGAGTTGTCTCCCCCGGATCTCGACATACCGGCAGGATGAAGAGTTTAGATAGGTCATCATAATGAGACAAAACGACCTCTTCGGCCTCATCAGAACAGCATATCACAATATTAGTTGTACTATCATTAAATCGAGTTGTCAGATATGATAAGATTTCTTTGTTGGTCATGCACACTTTTCCCTCTTCAACATATTTGCTCATGAGGACAAAACTCTCTCGCCTTTTTGGGGACATAATGATGACATTGCTATTGATGCCCTGTTCGCCCAAGCTTCTGACGATTCCGTAGGTATTGTAATGGTCCCCGCCGATGACTACGACCTTATACTTTATACTATCTTCCATCATTATCTTCAAACAAGTTATATAATTTATTTACGATCTCTTCATTATCGATATTAAATGCTTGAATTGAATGTCGATTATTCATTAAGTCAACTATCTTAGATGCCATACTACCCAGCGGCACCACGTACCCATCGATACCATCATGAATAGATTCCCGTACACTAGGGAAGTTGTTAGAAATGACTGGAATATTTAGAGCCTTAGCCTCATTCACAACCAGTGGAAACGATTCGGAGAGGGAAGTGCAGACATATAAATTAGCTTTTGCGATATATGGATAGATGTTTTGTTTCTCGCCCAACCTAATTACGCAGTCGTTTAGACTATATTCATTGATCATATCTTGAAGTTCTTTTTCCACTTCCTCAAAACCTCGACTGCCACCGATGATATACCATTTGAATGGTTTATCTGAAAGACCCTTGATCTGTTTAGCAATTGATGGAATTTTCTCAAATTGTTTAACTGGATCTAAGCGTCCTACAGAGACAATAGTGAAGACAGACGTATCAAATAATGGATCCAAGTCATTTATTGCCTTTGCTCTTTCTCTTATCCCATAAACATCTATAACGTTATGTATAGCGACGGATTTCCCAGAAAACTGTGGATAAATCTCATCAAAGATTGACTTTGAATATTCCGATACGCAGACTACTTTATCAATATTAGCATATATAGAAGATTCGTTATTAATCCCACGTAGTTTTAAGAAACGAGAATAATCGCTATGTATCCATGCAATTCTCCTTTTGGCTGGATAACTTGCTATCTCTTTCGTAATATTTTCTTGAAATGAAACAATTGCATCATAGCATTCTGTACCCAATTGCTTGCATCCATACTTGATGAAAAGGTCTTTAACATCAATATTAAAATACCTAAACAGTGTCTTTATGGCCTTTATCAGTTTGACCTTGCTCATAATCAAAGTACTCTCGGCAGAGAAATTCTCTGTGAGCCAATATGATTCATTAAGTATATGGCAATTTTCTAACTTTTCAAGATAGGGACCTTCCCTTTTTCTTGCAAACACATCAACATTTATCCTATTTGGATCAATTGCTTTAAGCATTGAATGAAGACTGACTATTGTTCCTCCTATTTCAAACGATGATACGATTATTAGTATTCTTTTCGGCATAATGATTCACATTCTGAGATAAATCCTACATTAGACCCATTACTGCAATCATTCTCTCCGTTTCAGTTGCGTATGAAAAATGACGACGAGCAACTGCTGCGCCCCGTTTTCCAACGACAGCAGCCAACTTCTTATTATTGTAAGCAACTTCAAGTTTCGATGCAAACGACTGAGCATTAGAAGATTCTGCTATAAAAGCACTATAAGAATCTTTCAAGAACCTAGTTATATCCCCAACGTTTGTAACAACTACAGGATTTTCAGTAAGTAGATACTCTCCAAGTTTAGTAGGAAAGCCATACTGCGCTTGAATATTATCTGGTCTATCGAGCGCTAGTATTGTAGCATTTTTGAGCAATTGCGGCATTTTTGAGGCAGTAACTATACCCGTTAGTTTTACCTTATCTCTTATGTTAAGTTCCTCCATCAATCTAATATTATCCAAGAATTCTCCATCTGTAGTTGACTTGCCTATTATGTATAAGTCAACTTCTGGATGACGAAGTGAAAAAATTGCAAAAGCCTTTAGTAATTCATCAACTCCATCCTTATTGTTTGATACTGTGCCACAGTATGCGATATATGGCCTTTTTACTTGCTGTTTCTCTATTCCTTGAAATCTATTCACATCTACAATCATATTGATAACGTATAACTTTTCAGGAGCCAATCCTAACCCTTCAAAATACCGTTTCAATGCAGTTGAGATAACAAACATCCCGGAAAGCTTTTTGCATCTCTCTTGGAACGTAGCTCGTGAGGTATGCATAAAGTTTCCACCTAATCCTATCACATCAGGATGCTCTGTATATTCAGAGAAAACACGAACACCTTTTTTAAGAAAGAGTTTCCAAACATTCACCTGCTCATAACAATATATAACATCTCCCTTTTTCAATTGGAATCTGAAATGTAGATAATACAGAAGACAAGACACGTACTTTAACAAACTGTTATTCAGATAACAATGCTCCCAGTAGTTATGTACATGAATATACGGCATCTCATCAATCTTTGAAAAATCTTTGTTAGGCATAAAGCAAACCACATAGGTTTCTATCTTTCTCTCGGATAAATGCCTCAAATATGCAAGCCATCTGTTAGTTGCAGCGGTATTGGGAAGATACGTACTTGGGATGAAATAAAAATGTGACATATTACTAAACTATCATTGAATATGACAAAGAGAGCTTACAATAATCAAAATCTAGTGTTCCGTCTTTTGTTTTCTAACCATATACTTAATCTTATTAGGAATAATTGTTAAGAAATATGTATATGCCTCCGGTTTGAAGATCAATGACCACCCCATATATAAAATAACATACACAACGAACTTGACAATTCCATCAGGATACAATCCTAAATTCAGCATATACCCACAGCCATAACTTAATACAGCGGATACGACCGATGCAATCGTCACAGGCAGCAAATCCAATATTTGCTTCCACCATTTATAGCCAATATGCTTTGAAACCAGGCAAATATTAACAAAATAAGCAAACCAACTAGACAACACAACTCCAATAAGCAGCCCCTTCATACCCCATAATGCCAACCCACCTACTATAAAGCCTATTCTTACTGACATTTTTAACAATGTCCAAAGAAACATCACTCGACTCTTACCAATTGCAGCAATGGTTTGCAGATTTGCAGATTGCAAACATCCAGACAATCCAGCAAGACATAAAATTTGAAAATAAGGAACACTCTGAAGCCAACGATCCGAATAAAGCAAGACAAAGATAGGTTTAGCACATAATAGTAGAATAAACAAAAGCGGGAATGTTATGTATGAAAGAGTCATAGTCAAACGCCTAATCATATTCTGCATTGCTGCTTTATCATCTTGAACCTCAGCATATAAAGGATAAGTAACCTCTGTCATCACTTTAGTAATGCTTGTTGATGCTAGTTTCTCCGTTGCCTGTGCTTTGGAGTAGTAACCCATTGTTGATGGGTTATATACCTTTCCAATTAACAACCCTTGTATCTGCTGCCCCAAACGATTCACAAGAAGCGACAAAAACATATAAACGCCAAAAACGAACAACTCTTTGAATGATTGCCAAGAGAAACACCAAATAGGGCGCCATTTTATTAAGAACCAATATATTATAGCCGGGATTGCCGCAACGATTAAGTGCTGCGCGACCAAAGCCCATACGCCATAACCCCTATAAGCCATTAAAATAGTAACTAACAGTGCTATAATTGACGTAGAAATTGATATAATTGACAGCACCTTAAAGTTCAACTTCTTTCTTAGTTGGTTCTTTTGGATTATATTGAAAGCATATATGAATAGCACCAAGCCTTGCACACGAAGCACATCGCATAACAAAGGAATACCATAAAAACGCGAGATGGCAGGCGCACAGAAAAACAAAACGGCATACATCAACACAGCCATCCCCAAATTCCAGAAAAAAATAGTGGAATAGTCTTCTTGAGTAGGTCGTTTTTTTTGAATCAAGGCTGAATCAAAACCACCATCAATGAAAACCTCGGCCAATGTCATAAAGATAGCTAACATGCCAATGCAGCCATAATCATATGGTGTAAGCAACCGTGCTAATATAATACCCGAAATGAACTGTATAAACATCAACGAGTATTTATGGATTGCGGTCCACATCATACCCGATGCTGCTTTCTGTTTAAGGCTCTTATGTTCTTTTTCTGACATATTGAATGAGCGGCTCTATATGTTATTAATAAAACACCACTAATAGACCAGCATTTCTCCTGACTTCACTCTGCAAGCTATCTCTTGAACTGTCAATCTCTCCTTTAAGTTAATATAATATGGCATATGCCGTGGTATTCTATTCTCAACGGGTGGCGGTGTCATATAGTCACCATATAACTGTTTGAGTATTCTATCATATCCTATAGGAATTCTAACCATAAAATCCTCATATGGCATTAAACAATAGTCTGTAAAGTCTTCTTTTAAAAAGATAGACCGTTCAATTCCATATCCATATATACAATAGCAATAAACACCATCATTAAAAGAACATAAAGAGGCCTGCTCATCACATAAAATCGCATTTTGTCTCAATTGTTCTTGTTTATTCTTATTAACCCTTAAGTTTGTCTTAAATGCATTAATTATTGCCTTTTTCGAATACTGCATTTCTTTTAAATCGGAAAAGCAGTAATGTTTAAAATATTCAAAATATTGCGACCATAACGTATTAACTTCATTACGTTTTTGTCTGATCAGACTATTATTCTCTGTTGCGCTATCTAATGGAAAAACATCAACCCAAACACCCTTCACAGAAGGAATATATCTTTTGGCCTGAACACTTGTCGTTAAATCCATCACTTTTGCAAAACGTGTTGCATAATCGAAGTCTGTTTTTGCGTGCCCAACGCCATAGTGTCCATTTGAGCGCTCTATCATATCTTGTTTCAAAGAGATAAGTTTTTCATAATCTTCTCTTGGCATCCATATATCAATGTCATCATCCCAAGGAATCAAGCCATGATGACGAACTGTTCCTATAGCGGTTCCGTAAGCGACCCACCAACGGAGTTGCTTCTGGTTTAAGTAATCTACAAGAAAACGAAAAGTATCAAGAAGGATCCTTTTATATTCCAAATCGAAGCTCAACTCTGACATAAATTATTAAAAGAAATATGATTAATATATGAGAGATCTCACGAATATTACTACGCGTTCATTCTACAACTACGATGAGACTATTGCCCAAAATGAATGATAAAACAATACCCTTACTCATAAAGTTGGTCATTGCATTCCTTGAACTTCTGTGTCAACAAATATCCAAGAAACAAATCAATATCTTCTCTTGTAGTTATCTTAATGTTGGAATGACTACCTTTAGAGAAATATATGGGTATTCCCAACTCAGCCATAAATGCAGTAGTATGAGCTTCAACGTAATCGAACATTTTCTTCTCTTCCACTTGCATGTAAATGTCCACAATTACCTTGTACAGAAATGACTGTGGCGCCGAGAGCGTCATAAAAGAATCCCTATTGATAGCTTTCTTAGCACAATCTCCGTCGTTAGTCCCATATAACAGATATGAATAACTTGCAGTAATGGCATTACCTTTCTCTTTACATACACGAATATTGTCTGTAATCATTTCTTCATTAAGGAAAGGTGATGCTGCCCAGTGAATCATTACCACGTCATCAGGCTGTGCAATTCCTTTTAACCCAGCAACGCCATTCATTATAGACCGTTCATATTCAGAGCCACCTGTCACTATCTTGAGCAACTTTGTTATCCCATATTTCTCGGTGATAGCCTTAAGGTGCTCTTGAAAACCATCCACACAAACTAATTCAATAGCATCTATCTCAGGGTGCTTTTGAAAATGTTCCATAGTATAAGCAATAATGGGCTTGCCAAGAACTTCAACAAATTGCTTAGGCACTGATGCGCCTAAACGACTGCCCACCCCGCCCGCAATGATAATAGCGTAATTCATCTTTTTCTTATTTAACGCTTTCTGATTGTATTTGTCTGGCCTTCAGCAAATCATCCACATTATCAACTTCTGTCCACTGATAGTCTTTGATATCTTTGTAGTATAGTTCAAAATTCTTATCAAAAATCATTTGAACCAAAGCATCCTCAAAGAATAGATCATACATACCTTCATTCACCATCAAGTCAAGTTGCTCCAACACAAAGCGAGAAGAAACTGCATCAAGTTTAACAACACTTGCATAATTACCGAGGAACTCCGTAAGATTTTTGCTCATAACACATACCTTATCTCTTTGTACTTGGACATTGTACTTGTTTCCATCGTTCTTAGTGCTGTCGAGTAACACATACGGTATATCTGTATGTGAACAAATCACATCATTCATCAAATTATCGCTCATAACAATGTCGCCATTTATGATGGCAACATTCTCTCTTTGAAGATAGTCCTTAGCGAACCATAATGACCCCATCGAACTGGTTGTCGCATAGAATGGATTAAGGACAATCACCACATTATCATCTTCCAACTCTGTTTGAATATGCTTGTACATAAATCCAACGACCACAACAATCTCTGCATCATTGTCGTACTTTCTAATTGAACGAACAAGACGTTGCAATACTGTTGTGTCACCATCTAGCTTATATAATGTCTTCGGATGACTTAATGTCAACGGCTGAAGATTTCTACCTTGTCCAGCTACTAATATAATGTATGTCATATCAATTATTCATTATTCGTTATACAATGGCAATGCCTTCTTACTATACTCTTTAGCATAATAGTACCATAGGGGTTTCAGATATCCTATCACTTGTCCCTGGGATTCTTTATACATAGTCCAATGCATATAAAAAAAACCGGTAATAGCAATGTATGCATAAAAATGACGCTGCTCTTTCAATGATGGCTTACGGCCAAAATATGTAAACAAGATCCTATCAACCTCCTCTTCTGAATGGTCACCACCACAAACATATGAGCCAATATCAAAGCCTGGATCTCCAAAACCGGCATATTCCCAGTCAATAAGATGTATTTCTTTGTCATTAATCAAAAAGTTTTCATCACGACAGTCACCATGAGTAAGACACTTTTTAATGCCATCCATTATTGCTAGATCATACAGCTTATAGATTCGCTCTTTAATTACATTGAATTCTGGGAATTGAATAAAGTTCTCGCCATACTTATCATCTGGTGTCATATCACGAATAGACTCCCATTTTTCTCTAATATCAAATTCCCATCTTACTTTCGGCTTAACTGCATGGAGTTTTCGTAATTGTAGAATTCCACGAACCATATCATTAACATCGTGATAATGGAAGGTTCTAGTATTAATGAATCGAGAGATTCTCCAACCGTAGCGTACACTCATGGCTACCAATGAAGTATCTACACCGGCATCTTCAATTTGCCTCTGAATAATTGATTCTCGTCCCCTGTCAATAAGAATCTCTGACCCTAATCCAGGAAATCTAAAAACATATTTTCCTCCGTTATATCGAAAAGAAAGAACAGAATTAGACAAGCCCTTTTGTAAAGGAATAAGCTCTGTAATATCCTCTGGTTTACAGTTAAATACTTCGCAGATACAATTATTGATAAACTCAATGTCAGATGGATTCAAAACGCCTCCTGTTGTTAGAATTGGTTCTTGCATATAATAATAAAATGCTGGTTTTCTAGAAACGACTAAATATTCAAGAGAAGTACCGTCTCGTTGTCACTTCTGCCCATATTTTGTCTAAGCCTGGAACAACAATACTTGACGCTTTCAAATAACATAGTATATCTAGTTATTATTCAACAATTCAAGAATTATTGATACCATCTCTTTCGAATACTTTCTAGCACCCTCTTTATTTAAGTGCATAGGTTCTTTAAACCATTCGTTATGCTGCATAAACTCTGTATTAGCATAATAATCAACAAATTCCACCTTTGTTTGTTTACATATATCCCTAACTGGTTGCATTTGTTCAGACGAAATACTACCCAACTTAGGGGACGCGACTAATACGAGTGGTATCTGTTTATTTTTGGTTAATGTTATCAATTTCTTAATGTACTCCAGTTTGAACGAATCCACCACACTGGTAACTTCATCATGATTAGGCACACGATCATAGACACCTTCAAGTGGACTATAACCTTTCATTGTATCATTACTTGATCTATAGTTATCCATAAACATCGTTAGGAGACTCATATTGTAACGCACCATCCCAGATTGTACCTTTAACCATTCTTCAGTTGATACATCCTTAATTATACCGCCAACAGCGTAATGCCGGTAATAAGGTTTTAACCTTGAAATGTAACGTTTGTGATTGTTGTCAGGCTCATAAACATTAATATCAAAAGCTGGTGTCACATCATATAAAATCAACTTAGGTTGATAACGTTCAAGTATCAACTGAAGTAAACCGTAAGCTAGTATAACACCATTACCATCATAACCCGCATTATAAACATCCAGACCAAGTGTATCGCTTAGGAAAGGTGCGTCATAGTGGTGGCGAGCACGGGACGAACCAAGAATCAAAACATCGTGGCAATCTCTCATAACCAGATTATTTGTCCGCCTTGTATCTCCGCTTTTAACATGGTTCGTTAGATAGTCACCGACATAACCTAACACTATATCGAAAGTAACCACAAAGGCGAAGAAAATCAGTATGTTTACTATGAACCTCTTCATTACCTAAAAGCTAACATAGATAAACTGCCCACCATCTAAATTACCAAATAATAACACCATACAGATTAAGCCAACATAGATTGCCCAACGTATAGGTTTAAGATCAAGGAATCGCATCTTAGTACAAAAGAATTCATCTTTCAAATCCTTTAACGTAAGAATCATCAAACCAATAACCAGAACAAGTTTAATTGAACCTCCCAAATCAGACAAATTAGGTACACCAAAGTCAGTAAACATCCGCAATATCATTTCCCATGCCTCTGATATGTTCGGCATCCTAAAGAATAACCAAGCAATGTTTACAAGCAGGAAGGTGATCATTATTCTCACTGCTCTAACAATAGGATTATTCCCCTCAAATCTCTGCCATCCTAATGCTTTCTCAATGATCTGCATCACGCCATGAATACATCCCCACACGATGAACGTCCAGTTGGCACCGTGCCAGATACCGCTTACAAGGAAAGTTACAAAGATGTTCCAATAGTTTCTTGCTTTGCTGCAACGGCTGCCTCCCATAGGTATATACACCTGACGTGTAAGCCACCGAGTTAACGATATATGCCAACGTTTCCAGAAGTCTGTGATGCTGGTAGCAAGGTAGGGTCTGCGGAAGTTATCTATCAAGTTGAATCCAAGTGTGCGGGCAATACCTATGGCCATCAGTGAGTACCCTGCAAAGTCACAGTAGATTTGCAGAGTGTAGAACAAAGTGGCCACAAAGCAGGTGGCTCCATTGAAGTGGATATAGTTGGCATACACAGTATCAACAAACAGCCCTAAGCGGTCGGCAATGACCAATTTGATGAACATACCCCATAGGAGTTGCTTCAGGCCTCGTTTTCCTTGCTCATAGTCAAACTTATGGATGGCCTTGATCTGGGGCATTAGTTCCTCTGTCGTGCTGATTGGACCGGAGACCACTTGCGGAAAGAAGGAGACAAACAACGAATAATCCAACAAGTTTTTCTCAACTTTTACCCTTCTGTGATATACATCCAACATATAGCCTACTGCTTGGAAAGTAAAGAACGAGATACCTATGGGCACAGTCCAGTTCAATCCAGGTAAGGCGAATTTCAATCCTACGGCCGAAAGACCAGCTGTGAGACTGTCGTTGAGGAAGTTATAATATTTGAAGACCAGCAGCGGTAGCAGCCCCAACAAAGCAAACAGCCAAATTAGTCTCTTTCTTTTCTTGCGAACAGCTGGCTCTATTTCTTCATATTTATCACTAACCGCATCATTATCAAACATTTGCCCACCCCAATAGGTTATTAAGGTGACTCCAAGTAACACTAGAGCAAATACTGGTTTCCAGTTCATATAAAGAAGGTAGCTCACCACTAAGAGAAACACCTTTCGCCACTGATTATGCTTTGATGGTATCAACCAGTAGATTCCGAAAATGAATGGAAATATAATCCAGAAAGAGAATGAGTTAAAGGCCACTAACTAAAAAGTTGATACGTGATTATTTGTTTATTACTACTAATAACATTCCTCTAGTCGAAATTGTCATTCGAATCAAATTGTACACTTGAAACCTTAAATATGTTCCTCTACGCCACGGAAATGAACGTTCAGCTCGTGGAGATGCTCCAAAAGGATTCCAAGGGATGTCCCCTCTGTCATCTTAGCAAATGCATTGACATCCTTGGGAAAACACTTACCACCATAACCAAATTTTCCGTCAGGACCGGGCACATATGTATGGGTGTCGTTTATATATCCCGACAGGAGAATTCCAGTGTGGACTTTGCGCCAATCAGCGCCCATCTGTTCGCAGTACTCACGACAAGCGTTAAAGTAGGTAACTTTATAAGCGCCAAATACATTATGCATGTACTTGGTTAGTTCTGCCTCCAAGGGTGACATCACCGTAAACTTTTTCCCCACAAATATCTTAGTGAGCAAATCTTGCGCACCTGTAAACACCATTGTTTGCTTCCTAAAGTCCTCTATGAATGTACGCTCGGTAAGGAACTCCGGCATATAGCATACCTGGTGGCCAGTCTCACGGGACAGCATCTCACTGGTACCGGGAAGTATCGTTGTGCGTACGAAAACGGGAACATCCGGAAGGTTGGTTATCAACTCCTTCATAAGAGTCAAATCCTGTGTACCGTCATCTTCAGTAGGCACGTGAATCTGCAAGAACGCAATATCGATATTGCTCAAATCATCATTATAACCTTTGGGCGGATCGCTGATGAACAATTTGCACTCCGGATTGTTATGTTCCAACCAATCCTTCAAGGCTCCTCCCACGAAACCACATCCGATAATTCCAACGTTAATCATTCTAAAACTATTTTTGTTATATCAATTCTATGTTCTTGCATTAGCAAATTACATCTTACTTGGTCTTTGCAAACATCGACACAAATCCACAATCCAAATTATTTACAAAGTCGTCCTACACACCAAGCACTCGGGGGACATGACGGGTTGTATATAATGAGGTCAGAAGAACAACTACAAAACTCTTGAGTCCATATCGAAACATGTCTTAAAGAAACTGGTCCCAATAAATCACGCAGACTTACTTGTCTTAAACCGACTGCGTCAGTTTCTCTTTGTTCGCCTCAATGTCGGAAGCGAACATACTCTCCGGTCAGTTTGTACTGATATGATGTAAGATAGTAGAGGAAAGATAGAAGAAGTCATATTGTCTGTCTCATCCTTGAACTATACTTAAGCAGTCAGGCCGGAGGGAGGCCTCTTGCCACATCACAAATCTACCTGCGAGAAGATCAGGAGTCGTTATTATCTAATTCCCATTTCTCCTGCGCATTGGTCGACTTAAATCATACTGTTGTGTTGTTCTTGCATTGTACGCATTATCAAGCATCAACCTCAAATTGTCGGGAGTCAATTTATCCCAACTGACGACAGATATATCAACACCATCTTTCATCAAATTGTCAATAATCCGCTCTGGCATCTCCGGATAACGGCTCTCATACTCTGCACGAGAATTGATATGTGTCCAATCCTTTATCTCAGGGTATATAGCACTCTTTTCATTCGCATAGGGAATATGACAATGGTCATTCCCTGTTGATGGCAGCAATATCACTACTATGCCTGACTTTTTATTCTTCTTTCCGTCATACATACTGGAATAAATCTCCCAGTCTATATGCTTACGATAGCGAGTGTTTGGCCCGACCAAGACTATTGTTACAGATGTATCCTTTAGATAGTCATCACGAATAACTTCTCGTATATCTTGATCATCCAAATCATCATCTATATCACCGGTATCAACTGAACCATCGATGAAAACCTTATTCTTTTCAGCCCACTGCACAAGGCCATCTTTGTATCCTTGGTCATCACGATGATAAAAACTTACGAATACTCTATGCATGATTCAACTTAATATTTAATCCTTTGATAATCAATCCTACAATTTCTATGACATCTGTTGACTGGAGCAACTTATAGTTATCTTCATCAGATAATCCGTTGTTTAAGCAACGTATTCCTTCGCTAATAATCCTTTCCAATAGTTCGTATCCCATATCAATTCCTTTGGTATTACAAAAATCCAAATAGGATTGATATCGAGGGTTAGTAGAGCATACATTTAAGACATCTTTAACTACTTTTTCACCTCGTATCATAGCAGCCAACACTGAAGCAGCCCCGCCAAAGCCACCTAACAGATATACTGGATGGTTTAGTAAAACTGACTGAATGAACTCTTCCATTACGCCCGGCATAAAGCCGCTAAATCCTGTCATCCTGCCACCCAAAATCACACGAGCATCACTATTGCTTTCCATCTGGTTGCGCATTTTCAACAAGGAGTACGACCATATGAGGTTGTTCTCATCGCTTATGGGGGCAATCGGTTTTGTTTTATCACCAAGATATTCAGCAGGGCAATCCACAAAAATTGGTTGTACGCGACTATTGACATATTGTAGTCGAGTTTCGGATGTAAAGCTCAGCCAAATTGGCCAAGCAAAATAGTTGCGGAAAAAGAATGTACTTCTTTCCACATTGTTCTGATATTCCTTGTATTGCAGTGAAAGTTCACTGAATAATTCAGTATATCCTCCACTACGCAAATCACCACCATATATCATCCTGGCTCCGGCAATCAATAAGTGACGTGAAAGTTCAATAACCAAGTCACGAATCATCGCAGTACCATAGCCATGAAGATCTGAATCTGGGGCTTCCGATACTGAAATGGCCACATTCTTACTAGAAAGGTTAGCTGTTTGAGCTAGCAACTGCATAGGAGTAATGAACTGCTTGTCGTTGCCTGCAATCTTTTTCAATACCTCCAGCTCATCTTTTGTTAAAGGTGGTTCAGGATAAATAATGTTTGAAGCCAATTCGTCATATACATATGAGTAGGCCTCAGGAGCAAACGGCAAAGTACGGAAACTGTCGCGTTGAGTCTGCTCCATACCACATCGGAGTATTTCCAAATACTGTGCTTGATTAAGTTGATCAAGTGCCGTTCTCAGCATCAGTATCAAAACTTCATCCCAATTATCATTAAAACGAATATATGGGATATTTGAAATATAAGGGAAACTACGTTTCACCTCACCATCAAGTAGGCTTACTGCAATAGTAGGAATCTTATTCTGTTTTGCACATAGAACTTCTTTCTGGCACCACTCGCGTTCTGAATAAGTGTTTGAGTTGAGAATAACAAGAAGAGAGGTTTCGCCTTCTGTATTAGACCTTATCTGCTCCTCAAAATTCTGTCCATCAAGGATATCGCTTGCATCAAAGAATGAGTCTAATTTCGTCTGTGAACGAATATAATCACGGAGCTCAATGGCTTTCTTCTTTCCAACCTCATTCATATCCTTCTTTGAGTGGCTGATAAAGATACGAAGTTTGGTTACCTCATCATGCTTAACAAAGCGAATGATATCATCGTAAAGCCTTATTTGAAACTCTGGCCAATTATTCTTGACAGAATGACTGTTAAGGCGAATAAATTGACGCTCTCCCAAACCGTGTCCAATGTCAAAAGAGAACTTGCTAGCAGCCACACAAGCAATCTGTACTCGGCCCGTATTTGCGGCTTTAAGCTCAACAATGCGTTGGATATACGACTGCCAGACATCGCTGCAATACATATTATCATCAATCAATAGCAGAATGAAAGTATGATTCGTATTATCCAAACTAATTGGCTTGATTGAACTCAGTTCTGCATCATTTCCAGTACGGAGGTACACAGGAATGTCAAGACCATCCTCAAACGGATGCTCAGCATCTCGACACAGCATCTTGTAAATGCTGCTGTACAATTCCTTACCCTCCGCATACTGGGAGTGATACAGCACATAAACCGCTAAATTCTTCCTCATAATTAAAAAGGTGCGTAACTATCCATAATTCTATTCAAAGGGTGAGAAGCATTATTCTCAGAGAATGTTCTATTCTCCATTAACAGATTATCTCTACTAATACCTCTCATCGTACTTATCAGGTCATTCAATTGGTAAATACTCATAATCATCTTGACCACCTTGAGATACTCAGGCAATTGCTCTTTTGCCACACCCTTTAATCGCAAAACATTCAAGCTAACAGGCGAATTATAAGCATAGCCTATCTCCCAGGGCACCCACATGGAACCAAAGGTGTTTTGCGAGAAGATAACAAACATATGGCTACAATTCTCAATTCCTCTTCTGATAGCAGTTACTACAGATTGTGGATCTGACCTATCTATACTTTTATCGTACTGATCAAAATAAATATCTATCCCAGCACCAAGTAGATACTCAGCCACGGTATTCGCCACATCAGAATCATTCTTCTGATGACTAATAAATACACGTGGCTTATAACGAACAGGAATAGGTTCTCGTTTATTATACCTCTCGTCTAAAAAGTTAAAATAATTGATTCCGCGTGATGCCATTTGTTCTTATTTCTCAAAACCTGTGTTTCGCACTCGTGCGCTCTGCCGCTCATACTAACCCTTAATCACCGAGATCTACAGCGCGGTCAACCGTTCCTGCTCGCCAGCCTTATCTTTTTCTATCTTGATATGCACCATATGCTTCCAGAACTATCGCACCAAAGGGTTCATCTGAATATGTTCAAGACAGGTATCTGTCAGGTCCTTGTTCAGTTTCTATATCTTATCCAGCGTACTCTTCTTCACAAACCCTGCAGCCGAATCCAGTACCGTTCGATTGATGATAACAACTGTCATTTGATTTCGCCCGCTATTTGTGCTAATTGATTATGTGCTAATCTCTTCTTTTCTTCTTTTTGCCGTGCAAATTCAAAATCGTCGAGGATTAATTCAATAATCTGTCGTACGACCGAAAAATACTTTAAACAATCATCTTCTGAAAGTTCATGAATTCCTTTACTAAGAACTCCATATAACGGCTTATTATCCTTTAACACCTCAGGCAAATGACTTTCTAGCATCTTCAACTTCTTATCCATTCTCAATGGGTGATAGTCCTCCGCTTTAATATCACCTTCACTAATGGCCTTTTTAGCCACTTCATCGACCAAATGTTCAAAAATCCTGCGCAGGTAAACAAAAGAACCTGTTCCAATACCGTTCGCAGCTAGTCCAATGGCCCTAGTAAAATCTTTCATATATTGATTACTTAGAACCTTGGAATACTGCCGTATTTGAGCCACCTCAATATCTGCGACTGAAGGATATTGTCCTACCTTTTCAATCAAATCAGCACTTACATCATAATGAATCTGAACATATAATTGGTCATTATATCTTTGGCAAACAAATACAATCAGCTCTGTACTAGTACTAGGTTCAATATGGTATGAAGAGTATAACGGATGCTTTAAGGTAAAAGTAGAGTCTACGCCTTTTAATGGATTAAATCCATCAATGCTGATATTACGCATCAAATTATGCAGTAACTCTGGATTGTCAGAAAGGGGCACTTTCTTATACAAGGGTTCCTCAAATATAAATTGTTGAGCTGTCATATTAAATACTTATTATATCCTTTAAGCAGGTCAGCTTTTATCAAAGGAATTCTTACAACTACAAGTACTATTAAACATTCTCCCCTTGGATAATGTGGCTTATCCTATGCTGGAAACGCCGGCAAGAACTAGGGTTATCATAGTATAATGAGTATAATTATATACGTTAATCCAATTAGCCTTTGCTAAAGATATATAAACTTACTGCTCCGAATGCGCAAAAAAACAGGGGGCGCTATACTATTGATGTCTACGCTATCTCTACGCTAAAAGAATTATCCCAGAAATGAACAAGCAATAACTCTGAGAAACGACCTAATAAGTAATCTGCCTCATTGCCAGAACGCTCTTCTTTTGGGAATTCGGACCAGTAACAGAATGATATTACAAGTTCATCGTTATCTTTTGTTGCCAATAAATGTAGATTCCCTTTATCTTCCCATTGGTCAGTTACGTGAACAAGGACTTATTCATCCTTCCCTTGGGGTATCGAGATTGCCCATGAGTGAATCTCCATTTCTTTTGCGTCTTTCTTTTTCTTAACACAAGAGAGGATAGTATCTCTCAATTTAGTTGCATCTTTCGATTTAATAATGTATTTCATAAACTGTTATCATTTGTATTAGTGTTTGAATCCATACTTTTGTCCACGTTTGATAAACGCATCTTCACCAACTTCCAACATTTCGCAGACATATTCCCTAATGCCCTGCGACTTCAAAACATAGGGGCAAGCGGCAATGCAGAAGACCTTCCTGTCCCTCTCAGCAACGACTATCCATACCGGATACCATTGCTATTCCTTCTCCTCTTTTATTGTATATTCTTTTTGTTCCGCAATTCTTACAAGATGTACGTAGTCTCCTTCATCATTGAATATAGATACTTCGTTATCCATACCCCAGTATACGTTATGACAAACTGTTTCTTGCTTAGTCTTCCCCCTATAGTATTTACCTTTATGGAGGCGTAATGCCACATATTCACCTTTCTCAACTGAAATGGTAGGGAAATGAAACATATGCGGAAAGATATTAGTCTCATCTCCATCGCCATCATATGTTTTGTCGTACACAATATAGTTGGACAACAAGCACTTATCTACAGCCTTGAACAATAGAAGGTCGTTCTCCGTATCCTTAAACTGTCTGTTTATAAATAACAAATCCATATTTAATAGTTAATATATGTTTAAGTAATTTAGTCCGACAATTATAATCTCTCATAGGCTCGTAACCTTCCAATTAACGACATCCTGTTTACTTGATCTCTATGTCCAAGTAGCCCAAGTTGGTTCTAGTTAGATTGCTTTGAACTATTTGAAAATGCGTAAAGACATTTACATCAACACGTCTATTTTCTTCCCATTGATAGCATACACTTTAAAAAAGCTGTATGTCATCACGCAAAGACTTTATTAAAGAATATCTTAACCGTCATCGGTACGTATTGGAGATTGTTGTCCAAGAGGCGCATCAACTTATTTTTATTCTGCTCAAAGTTCTTATCTTTCAATAAAATTACCACTCTTGGGCAAACCGGAAACGATTCATTGACATTAATCAGCAACCGTGAGTATTTTTTCTTCTCTTTGATCGAAGTAGAAACTTTCGTAGTGACTTTAGCGACCCTCAATTTCAATTCAACCATCAATAGCCAGTCTTTGACACAGCCAACAACCATATCAACCGTACATTCAGGGCTTCCGTTGGAGCAGTTTGCCTCTAGAGCATCCAGATCCAATGCCGTTCCTGAGAACAATGATGCTTCCCGATTACAACCTTCCCTATATAGAATAGCTGAGACTGTCTTCACATAATCATTTCCGAAGCGTTGTTCTGTAACAAAACGTTCAACTACGCCTTTTCCATAATGAGGCAACTCCTCTCTAGATACCTTATTTGACATAGCTATCTAGCTTATCATAAGACTTATTGAATGACTTAAATATTGGTTCAATATTCAAACCAATTGATTTAAAATTATAGAGCCCCTTCCCTTCACGAGCTCGCTTTGCAAGATAAAAAACGAGCTTATTAGTACATTCTTCAAACTCAGCGATATTTCTTAGAGCACTAACCATATCTGTACTATGACTAGCAATGAGAAATTTAACCCCCAAGCGTTTGTGTATCTTTATTATTAGTCTTGCATACTCAACAATCCACTGTGGATGAAGGTGTGCCTCGGGTTCATCGAGTATGAGCAGAGTATCCTTGGTTAATGACCCATTATTCAATAGTAATTGTAGGATTGAGAATGACTTTATGCCTGTAGCAGCGATACGTAAAGAGAAGGCACGACCAGACATATCATTAAACATTAGAACACGATAACCATCAACGTCCTCATATTTAGCTATACCCCTAATAATATCCTTACTTATTACATTTGCAAGAGATGAAGAAAGTATTGCTGGCTTCTCAATAGCTTCATTTAAGTCGTCCCAATGCACAGCGCCTTTCTGCTCAAGCAAATAGGGGGTATCTATATAGAACTGTCGCCCGATAAAGTGTGGAATGGGGACAGAACTTAAGCTTGAAGAAAAGATTGGTTCTCCATACTCTGTTAAATTGACTTTAGTATTAACCTGCTCTCCGAATGACCTATTCAAATTAGTATTTAACAAGCTCGGCGGCCGCTTTTGCATTTTTTCTTTTGCTTTTTTAACGGAGTCTCCTACTGTTTTTTGTACTGCAATCAGGGAATCGTTCAAGGAAGATGACTCGTCAATATTTAAAGTATTAATCAGCATTTTTCTTGATCTATGAATGAGCCCATCTATACCAATTCCTTTGCCTTCCTTATACCATTCTATTATGAGATCACAGACTTTCGATACTCTATTCTCTATATCAAGCATATCGCCAGGAGAATTAAAACTCAACATAGTCCTTGCTTGATTGTATGTATCATATGTAGGAGCTAACGAAATCACAATACTATCTAGTACATTTAAATAGTTTCTTAGCTCATTTCTTAAATCATCAAACACAAACTCATCATATCTCATCATCCCCCTAAGTACATAATATACTAACTTGGATATAGTACTCTTACCTGACGCATTAATACCAGATAAGACGGTTATACCATTCAGCGAGATATCCGCATATTTAATCGCTCTGAAATTACTGATTGTTATTCTAAGATTATCAGGTTTAGCGTTCATAATAAAACTATTATATAGTTAAAAACGTACTAATTCTTCACATTAAAAAAAAGTCCTATGCCTTAATGCGCCTGCATTATTCCTTGTGCCTACAAGTATATGACATATTGGGCATACTCTTCATTGAGCTTTGCCCGGACTTCGTATGCATTCTCGCCATCGTATATATAGTGCGTAATCCAAAGGATAGATTATTGAACTTCGTACGCCTCAACAAACTTCAGTGCATCCAGGACTCTCTTCGTATGGAACGACAGCTGGTTGTATGTCTTATAAGCTTTTAGTTCGGCAATAGCAGCCGGGGCGTCAAGGACGCCGCTTTCATAAAGATTAACTACGGTGAATACCTTGTCGTCGGCGACGGGGCCGAAAACCAAATCGTAGTCATGCTGGACTCCTTTACGACTGCTGACCACAAAGTTGAGCCAAGCCTCGTCGGCACCGTTGAATTCCCTGATCTTGATTTCCGGATCCGCCAGAATTGCATCATCAAATTCATACACAGACACTACCTTTCTCTTGGCATCCTTGGCCCTGTCTATCTTGATAGTGGTCCAATGCTCTGCCTGTTCTTTCTGGGTAGTCGTATAAAAGCCTTTGCCAAAGTCGGTTTTCTTTCTGGCATAGCGTAAACTGGGTTTTCTAACCTCTACAACAGATCCGTGATAAAGTCTCATTTCTTCTTCCTCCGGTTAATAAAACGGTCCAATTCGTCAATCACATAACCAGTTCCCTGAGTATGTAGAAGATCGTAATGATCTATAAGATAGTCATCGGCACCATAACGCTTAAGCAGCGATAATGCCTGTAAGCCAGTGAGGCCTTTTGAGAGGGCGTATTTTTCGAGGCAATATGTATAGAATTCGAACACCTCCGGCTTAATATCACGAGTTGCATCCCTGCGGGCATTTTCAAACTCCTCGTACAGAGCTTCTGTGCCCAGGTACCACCACTTTGGGCCTTCGTCGTACATATGCTCATAAAGTGGATTCATATAAATGTACGATAGGGCATCCTCCAAAGAGATTCGCTTTCTTTGGGATACATATTCCGCAAGACGTGAAATCTTGATTGGAACTATCTGTTCTTCGTAAACGCCCATAATCTATTGGTTTAAGGGTTATATCTATTCACTACCACCTTCCAGTCTACGATCTGCCAGAGGGCAGCCAGGTGCGCGGCGCGGCGGTTTTGGTAGTCGAGGTAGTAGGCGTGTTCCCAAACATCGAAGGTTAAGAGTGGTTTGAGACCCCCGGAAGATGCCCGATCGGGTCGGGCATGACGTTCGTCCTTGTGAGCTACGGGGTTGTCAGCGCCGGGGCATTGAAGGATGGAGAGGGTGCCGTCTTTGTCGGCGACGAGCCAGACCCAGCCGGAGCCGAAGAGGGAGGTGCCTTTTGCTTCAAATTCGGCTTTGAAGGCGTCGAAACTACCCCACTGTTTCTCGATCTGAGTCTTGAGATGCCCGATCGGAGTCGGGCATGACGGGTTGGGAGAAAACTGTGTGAAATACAAATTATGATTCAGTATCTGACCCGCATTATTGAATATCGGGCCGGCGGGAGCCTTGGCGACTATCTCTTCCAGCGGCATATTCTCGAACTCGCTGCCGGGCAGCAGTTTGTTCAGGTTATCTACGTATGCTTGCAGGTGCTTGCCGTGGTGGAACGAGAGGGTTTGAGCGCTGATGACAGGCTCGAGAGCATTAAGCTCGTATGGGAGTTTGATGAGTGTTTCCATTAGAATTTCCTCCAAACCATTTTATTAACGATACCGGTATAGCTTTGTATAATCTTGACGACTTTGGTGGAGACATTTTCGTCTACGTAGTCGGGAACAGGGATGCCGTGGTCGCCGGCGGCGTTCATAGAGACGGCTGTGTCGACCGCCTGAAGCAGCGAGTTCTCATCGATACCGGCGATGAAGAAGCAGGCTTTGTCAAGTGCTTCCGGACGCTCGGTGGATGTGCGGATGCAGATAGCGGGGAAAGGATGGCCGACGGAGGTGAAGAACGAACTCTCTTCCGGGAGCGTGCCGCTATCGGACACCACCGCAAATGCATTCATCTGCAGGCAGTTGTAGTCGTGGAAGCCGAGCGGTTCGTGCTGGATGACGCGAGGATCCAACTTAAATCCGGAGGCCTCGAGACGCTTGCGCGAGCGCGGATGGCAACTGTACAGAATCGGCATATCGTACTTAACAGCCATGGCGTTGATGGCGTTGAACAGCGACAGGAAGTTCTTCTCTGTGTCAATGTTCTCTTCGCGGTGAGCGCTCAGCAAGATGTACCTGCCCTTCTTCAGGCCCAGCCTCTTATGAATATCAGAAGCCTCTATCTCAGCCAGGTTCTGGTGCAGCACCTCGGCCATCGGCGAACCGGTCACGTAGGTACGCTCCTTGGGCAGGCCACAATCTGCCAAATACCGCCTAGCATGCTCTGAATATGCCATATTCACATCGGAGATAATGTCCACGATGCGGCGGTTGGTCTCCTCCGGCAGGCATTCGTCCTTGCAGCGGTTGCCCGCTTCCATGTGGAAGATGGGGATGTGCAGGCGTTTGGCACCAATCACGCTCAGGCAGGAATTGGTGTCGCCCAGCACCAGAACGGCGTCGGGCTTAACCTCAACCATAAGCTGGTAGCTCTTGGCAATTATATTGCCCATTGTCTCGCCCAGGTCGCTGCCGACAGCCTCCATATAAATGTCGGGGTCTTTCAACTTCAGGTCCTTGAAAAAGACGCCGTTAAGGTTGTAGTCGTAGTTCTGGCCGGTGTGCGCCAGCAGGCAGTCGAAGTACTGCCGGCATTTGTTGATTACGGCCGCAAGGCGGATGATTTCCGGACGGGTGCCTACGATGATTAGGAGCTTGAGTTTTCCGTTATTTTTGAACTGGCTCATAGTATGTGTCAGGTTTATTGGGATTGAATATCTCGTTGCAGTACATCACCGTTACGAGATTCTCTGTTTGCGAAAGGTTGATTATGTTGTGGGTGTAGCCGGGGAGCATGTGCACCGCCTGGATGTTGTCACCGCTGACTTCGAACTCGATGACCTCGTCGGTGCCGAGTTTGCGCTCCTGGATAAGGCCGTGGCCGGCCACAACGATGAAGAATTCCCACTTGGTATTATGCCAATGCTGGCCTTTAGTGATGCCGGGCTTGGAGATGTTGATGGAGACCTGACCGGCGTTGAGGGTATGGACCAGCTCGGTAAAGCTGCCGCGGTCGTCCACGTTCATCTTGAGCGGGAAAGCCACCTTCTCCTTGGGAAGGTAGCTCAAGTATGTGCTGTAGAGTTTCTTGGCGAAGCTGTTCTCCGGAATTTCCGGGATCATCAATGTCTTGGGCTGCGCCGCGAAACTGTCCAGCAGGTTCACGATCTCGCCCAAAGTAGCCTTGTGGGTAGTGGGGACGTAGCAGTAGCGGCCGTCCTTCATGGGGAAGACGCCCAGCCCGTCGAATTCGCAGCGGTGTTCCTCACCTTTGAGGCAGCCAATCATTTCATCTACCAGGTCGTCGATATAGAGCAGTTCCAGCTCCA
>JAEEGL015168791.1_pt1 | contig 42854 bp, 24 predicted proteins | sample 9134231 | NCBI WGS metagenome assembly JAEEGL01 (sample SAMN16246548, study PRJNA631951) | gut metagenome | biome: gut microbiome; feature: rumen; material: fiber-attached | host: Bos | place: Iran: Karaj | collected 2018-10 | reverse complement strand
TGCGTACTATCCGTCTTTCGCGCAACTGGGGCTTTGCCAATGGATATAATAATGCTTTCAAGGTGTTGGAGGCTCACGATATATCTACGGAGACTCCTTTCAAGTCACCTCTGCGACATAAACCACGCAAGGCTGACGCGCCTGTGCTGGGCAAAGATAACTATTACCTGTTGCTGAACAGCGATGTTCGTGTGGAAGAGGGTTGGCTTACACCGTTGGTGGATTATATGGACAGTCATGCTGATGTCGCAGCTTGCCAGCCGAAACTGCTAAGTGACCACAACCCACAGATGTTTGAATATGCAGGAGCATGTGGCGGATTCATTGATAAGTATGGTTATCCTTATTGTCGTGGGCGAGTGTTTGGAGCTGTTGAGAATGACGAAGGACAGTATGATGATGTCACAGATGTATTGTGGGCATCTGGAGCTTGTCTTATGATCCGCGCGTCTGACTATTGGGCTGCAGGAGGATTGGACGGTCGCTTCTTTGCTCACAATGAGGAGATAGACCTGTGTTGGAGACTGAACCTCATGGGGCGTCGCGTGGTATGTATTCCGCAGAGCAAGGTATATCATCTTGGAGGAGGGACATTGCCGCATGGTAATCCCCGCAAGACGTACCTTAACTTCCGCAATAATCTGACGATGCTTTATAAGAATTTGCCCGATGAAAGCAATTCTGCCGCTCCGCTGTGCAGGTCAGAAGTTCTTTCAGCACGAAAATGGTTGGATAGATTGGCAGAACTCAGGATGCTCCTTACTTTTCACTGGGGTGACTTCCGGGCCATTAAGAGAGCCCGTCATGATTTCAACGCATGGAAAGAGAAGTTTGACGAAGAGCACGAGCGCATACAGAAGAAAGCAAAAAAACGTCCACCAGTGGGGCCATCGGATATCTCTATCCTTTGGAGGTATTATGTAAACAAGAAAAAGACGTTCAAGGAACTGCTGGAGCAGTAGGAAAAGAAGAGATTCCAGTAAGTCCAGGCAGTCTAGAAATATGACAACAGAGGAATATATCTCATCTCACCGCAATGATGATACGAAGCGGTTGGCTCTGGGGGCGGTACCTCCCGGTGTAAATCTTCGTTGGGCACTGCGCCAGATAGAAGGCTGGCAAATGGCGCGCAAAAAACTGCCAGAATGGTCGAAAGCTGATGGCTTGTGGTATCCTCCACGATTGTCTATGGAACAATGTTCCAGCGAAGCGACTGCTCTGTATAAGGCATCGCTTGCAGAAAGACAGCTATACCGTAGTGGGGAGAAGTCTGACAACAATGGTGATACGTCTGACTATAATGGTGATATGTCTGACGACAATAGTGAGAATACGGATAAGGAGAGTAGGGGAGAGCTGAAAGGCACTCTGATAGACCTGACAGGTGGATTCGGTGTGGATTTCAGTTACATGGCACGTCGTTTCCGCAGAGCATTATATGTGGAGCAACAGGAAGAACTTTGTAAGGTTGCTCTGCATAATTTTTCTGTTCTTGGGCTGGGGCAGGCAGACGTGACGTGTTGCTCTGCTGAGGAGTTCCTTGATACAATAGATGTTATAGACACAACAAATAAGCCTTGTGACATCTTGTTCATTGACCCGGCACGGCGTGACGGAGCGGGACATAAGACTGTAGCAATCAGCGATTGTACTCCTGATGTGGTTTCCTTGCAGGATAAGCTTCTGGAACTGTCTGATTGCATTATAGTAAAGCTATCCCCGATGCTCGATATTAAACAGGCACTAAGGCAGTTAAGACATATTGCCGAAGTGCATGTCGTCAGTTTCAAAGGCGAGTGTAAGGAGTTGCTCTTCGTCTTGAAATCCACGACTAAGGGTGGTGATTGCTCTCTGCATTGCGTAAATCTTGCATCGCCTGATGCTGACTTCGTCTGCAAATGTCATGGGGACGGGAGTGCTAAAGGGAACGGAAAAGTGGAATATATGACGGAACCTCTGTCTGCAGGATTATACCTTTTTGAACCCAATGCGAGCATACAGAAGGCAGGTTTGCAGGATGTGTTTGCGGCAAAATGGGGATTGCGGAAGTTGCATCCCATGAGTCATCTGTTCATTGGATCAGAGGCTATTCCACATGTGACTGCGAGACAATTTGTCATTACGGCGACATCAGATTTCTCTAAGTCAGGCCTTAAGTCGTTTCTTAAGGATATAAAGCAGGCCAATCTCACCGTGCGTAACTTTCCGGAGAGCGTTGACAAACTTCGGGCTCGTCTGAAAATAAAAGAGGGTGGCAGCACTTTTCTTTTTGCTACCACCCTCTTTGACGGGAGTCATATACTTATTTCTGCCAATCTACCAGACAAGAATCAAGCTCTGCTGTGATGGCTTTTTTGTCCAGCTTTTGACCAATAAAGACCAGTTTCTGTTGACGGTCCCCATATTCCTCGTCCCAATCACGATTCACACCGGGGTTGTCTATGCGGAATTGTCTCAGCTCCTCTTCAGGCATCGTAGCATACCATTGGCCCGCATTCTGGAGTTGCACTTGCCTGCCAGCCTGCTCAAAGATGTAACACAGATGTGGCTGATCCTCAAACCAGCATAGACCCTTGGCTCTGATGATATTCTTAGGCCATTTGCGTGCTACAAAGTCATCAAATCGGGTGATGTCAAAAGGCTTGCGTGCGTAGTACACAAAGGAACCGATGCCATACTCCTCGGCTTCTCCTTCGCCGTGATGATGGTGATGATGGTGGTGGTGATGGTGCTCATGCTCCTCGTCCTCGTCATCATGGTGATGATGATGGTGCTCATGCTCCTCATCCTCGTCATCGTGGTGGTGGTGATGGTGCTCATGCTCATCCTCATCCTCGTCGTGGTCGTGGTGCTCATGCTCATGCTCATGCTCATGCTCATCGTCATCCTCTTCATCTCCCTGGTGGTTTTCAATCTCGCTAATCCACGCGGCAGATGTAGCCACATCATCAAAGTTGAACATCCCCGTGCCCAGAATCTTTTCAAAATCAACGTTGCCGTAGTCACAAGGAATGATTTCAGCTTTAGGTTGCAGGGCGCGTACTATTTGTTTTACGCGCTCCAATTCCTCGGGTGTTACTTCCGAAGCCTTATTAAGCAACACTATGTTACAGAACTCTATTTGTTGTATTACGAGGTTTTCAATATCCTCCTCATCGCGTTTAGCTCCGAGCAATGATTTTCCACATCCGAACTCGTCTTTCATTCTCAGCGCATCAACGACGGTAACGATGCAATCCAGGCGTGGCGTGCCTACCTGACAATACTGCGTCCCCATGCTTGGGATAGAGCATATCGTCTGTGCTATCGGGGCCGGCTCGCAGATGCCGCTGGCCTCTATCACAATATAGTCAAAGCGTTGCAGGGAGATGATGTCATCAAGTTGCTTTACAAGATCCATTTTGAGTGTACAGCAGATGCATCCATTCTGTAAGGCAACGAGCGAATCATCCTGTTGTCCCACGACACCACCTTGCTGTATCATGTCAGCATCAATGTTTACCTCGCCAATATCATTGACGATTACGGCAAACTTGATACCCTTCTCATTTTTCAGAATACGGTTCAGTAACGTAGTCTTACCGCTGCCTAAATAGCCCGTAAGCAGCAACACGGGAACTTCTTGTTTCATTTTGAAATCTAATATGTCTTTAATGTTACGTTATTCAGCTTTACATCGCTGCCTTTATCAATATCTGTGCCAACTTTGGTATAGAAGAATACTGAGTTGGATATATTGATGTCATGTATCATTCCGCCACTTGTGTCAGACTTGATGGCAGTTTTGCAACTGTTACATGTTACGTTGTAAATGTTGATGTCCTTAAAGTCAGGCACCCATTTCACTCCGCCCCAGCCTTTGCTGCGATCTACGCTTACGGCGTTATCGGCGTAGGATGTCTCAAAGATTACGGCCTCGTCTTTAATGTTTGTCATCACGATGTCGTAGCAGTAAATGTCTTTTGTTTCGCCACCTCTGCCAACAGCACTCTTGAAACGCAGACCTGTGTCAGTATCAGAGAAGGTATTGCGACATACAACGATTTTGCGCATACCGGCAGAGAACTCTGAGCCAATCACAAAGCCTCCGTGTGCATGGAATACGGTATTGTCACATATCAGTATGTCTTCGTTAGCCTTATGGTTTACTGCATCGTCGCCTGTTGCTCCTTTCATGCAGATACCGTCATCGCCACAGTCAATCACATTGTTGACAATCAGCACCTTTTGACATGTACCGATATCAATGGCATCTCCGTTCTGCGCATTCCAGGGGCAGCGCACAGTCACTCCGTCTATGATGAGGTCGGTACAGTCTGTGGGACTGAAGTGGAACTTAGGACTGTTCTGCAGCGTCACCCCTTTGAGCATCACTCGCTCGCAGCGTTCAAATCTCACAAGGTTTACCCTCATTTTCTCCTGCTGCATCATGTCGGGGGCAATGTTTTCCTGATGTTTCAGGTTGAAGGGAAACCATGTGTCGCCTTTCTCATTCAGCGTGCCGCCCATTGCGAGGTATCCTTTCCATTCGTCTTCGCTGTTCTTGCTCTTCTTGGCATATCTCCAGAACTCTCCGTTGCCGTCTATGAATCCCTCGCCGGTGATTGAGATGTCGTGAAGGTTGGAGCCGGTGATGGCGACTGTAGCCTTCTTCGCACCGGGCTTCACGGAGAGGCTACGGTTCTCAGAGAGTTGCAGGATGCAGTTCTTGGCAAGGTGCAGGTCAACCCCTGATCTCATCTTAATAGGTGAAAATACCCATATTCCTGCATCCACGTCAACATGGCCGCCGCCCTGTTTTGCTACATCGTTGATGGCCTTTTGTATGGCTTCGGTACAGTCGGTCAATCCGTCACCCTTGGCGCCGTAGTCCTTGATGTTCACCCTGCGGTCAGGAATGGTGGGGCTCTGGACTTGCTGCAACTCTATGGGCAGCCCTGTATAGTAACTAGAGTAATCCTCTGCTGATAACTGCTGAAGCGACAGAAGTGCTACAGCCAAAGCAAAAATTTTTTTCATGTTCATGTCAGTTTGGTTTATTCATTTAGTTTGCAAAGTGTATTATATGGACAGTTAGTGCATGTCTTTGTGTCTTGTGTGGGCGTAAAGGGAACCTCCGGATTCAGTATCTCCTCAATGAGCTTGCGAATGTGGCCCATGAATTCCTCCCTTATTGGTTTTATGTCTGTGACGGCTTTTCCATCAATGGGCAACAAGGGGGAATAGTCGTCCCTGAACAGTTGGTTCACATATAGCAATGCCGGCAGAACTTTCTGACTCTCATCGGTGGCTTTTCTTCTGCTTATGATGCAGGAATAGAGTATTGCCTGCAGGTAATACCCGCTATGTCTTGCTACATTCTTCGGGGCAAAGATGTCTTCTACTGACGGCATAGCCAATCGTGAGTATTTTCCTGTCTTATAGTCTATTACCCTCGTTGTGCTTTGCCCGTTCTCTGTTTTCTCGTCAAGTCGGTCTATGATACCTCCTACCTTCAATCGTTGAGGTCCTTCGATAGTGCTCACCTCAATCTCCTCTTCGCACCATTGCTCTGCGCTAATCATTCTGAACGGTGTGGATTTCAGGTCGTAAGCCAGCAAATCCTTAAGAAACCTTATCACCATTTCGCGGTTTATCACCTGCAGTCCTCCCAGTCGGGGCATGCGTCGCTTGTCATCCTTGAGTTTGAACAGCTCTTCTCTGAACGCCCTGTCCACGATGCGTTGCAAGGTGATGTGACCCTTCTCCTCGAGCAGTCCTTTCAGATATTGTGAGGTTACCTCCTTCCCCGCAAATGGTCCATAGACCAGTTCTGCCGCTTTGTGGAAAATGTTACCAAAGGCCTGTGAGTTCATCTCCTCCTCATCGGTGGTGTCATCGTCCCTGATGCCTCTGATGTATGTGTAATAGAAACTTACAGGACATCTCAGATAGCGCCCCATTGCCGAAGGTGAGATTCTGCCTTTCTCTATCAGGGTGTGCACCATTTCAGGTGTCTTATCCACTCGTGTCAGTGGGGTAGTGTCAATCTCCTGTGCTGCCACCATCACTCCCCTGTTTATCGAGAGCTCGCTCTCTGCCAGCAGTTGCAGCATGAAGCGTGACATCTCTCCTTGTCTGCCATTCTCAGTAGAGCTGTTATAGGTCACGGTCACATCTCCTGCCCGTTGTATCAGTCGGTGGAAGTGATACGCATAGATGGCTACCTTATTATCTATAGTGGTCAGCCCGTAAGCCTTTCTTACCGCGTGTGGTATGAACGAACTGTCATTTACCTGTGCCGGTATGTTTCCTTCGTTGCACGATATCAGCAGCAGGTGCTCAAAGTCCAGGTTTCTTGTTTCCAGGATACCCATAATCTGTATGCCTTCTATTGGCTCCCCGTGAAACGGCACCGTTGTCAGGTGTACTATCTGCTGTAGCAGTTTCATGTATATCAGGTTTTGCGTGCCTGCGTTCTCCTCCTTGCTGAAGAGGTTCTCCAGCCTGTTCAGCAGCCCATACATGCGGTACAGCGCCTCTGTATCACCCTCATTCACCTCTCCGGTCATAGCGATGGTCTTCACCACCCACATCAGGCGTTGGCCTATCTCGTGGATGTCCTGTGCGTCTTTCAGCGGAGCGAAGAATTTTGCGAGCGTGTCATCTGCTGCCACGTCTTCCAGGGTGGGGTAGTAGATGATCTCCCTGTTCAGCCTCTCCATCAGTTCCACGGCCTTTGGCGACAACAGCTGGGCATACGGATGTCTCAGCACGCTGTTTACGGCGTGTAGTGTCAGCCCTCGCTTTTGCAACAATGCCACGTACAGTCTCACGAACGATGCTATGTGTGTCTTCTCCAGCGGATAGCCTGTTGTGATGTTCACATGTCTCACCTCTGGAGGCAGACAATAGAGCACGGTGTTCAACAGTCCCTCATCGGCAAGTACTATGGCTGTCTTTCTCCCTGCTGCAATGCGCTCCGGTGTCAGCCATTGCGCTATGTATCGTGCCTGCACATCGTCTGTGGGGGCTGAGAGGAATGTCATATTCACCTTCTTTTCGAAGCGCCGATATACTTCATGGTCAAGCGGCAACATGTTCGGATAGCGCTTCATGTGTTGCGCTATAAACATTCCGGCCTCTGAGCCGTGCATATAGTAATCGTCAAAATCCCAGTAGAACCAAGCCCTCTTCTCTGAGGTCAGGTAGTCAAACAGTGTCTCTTCAGCCTCATTGAGCAGGTTGAAGCCCACGAAGACGAAGGTCTCGTCAGCATTTCCGGGCAGCCCGGTCCCATCCCCGCTCTTCAGTCTCTCTGCGGCATCCCTGTATATCATGCCCTCGTAAGCCAGTCCCATATCACTCAGACGTTTCCTGTAGCAGGAGTATATCTCATGAAACTTGCTCCACAGTTTGAGGAACCGGCTCTTCAGTTCGCTGCTATGTCCGTCTGTGAAGTTCGAGAAGAATCGCTTCAGCACCTCCTTCTGTCCCTCTGTCAGGTAGTCCACGCTGTCCAGCTCATGATAGTCCGTCACCAGTCTCAACACTTGTCCCGCATTGGCCAGATGCTTGTCTATATCGTCAAAATCTGTCAGCATCAGTTCCCCCCAGGCATAGAACTGATCCAGCGTCTCCTTGAGCCCCGTCACTTCCACATACGTCTTGTGCAGTTCCATCACTAACTGTATGCGGTCTCCCAACGCTAATGGCGAGAGTGTGCGCAGCAGGTCGCTGATAGTGGTATATTTAGGGCTCCACAGCGCCCCCTTGACCTGCTCCTGCAGCGATTTGTTGAAAAAAAGCGATGCGCGCTTGTTGGGAAACACTACAGTCATGTGTTCCAGGTGCCCATTGCTTTTCTTCAGCAGGTCTTCTACTACTATGTCCAGAAATGTCTTCATCCTTCTATCTTTACCACCTCTCCTTTTATTACAAACCACAGGTAGCCCTTCACCTCAGGCAGTCCCATCTCTCTCAGCAGCTGCATGTATCTCTTTACCTGTTCCACGTAGCCCCGGTGCGGATTACCGAACTTGAAATCCACTACTATCGTCTCCGTTCCGTTTGTCACGACGCGGTCTGGTCTCTGTTCGCCCTCGGGGGTTATGATGGTACACTCGTTATACACGTCCCACCCCTTGTCAAACCAACTCTTCACTTGGCTGTTCTCAAAGGCGTGTCGCAGGTGTTCCTGCAGTTGTTCGCGTGTGATGTCCTCGCCATAGAGCATACCGTCAAATTCCATTCTCTCCATCATGGGCTCCACGTCATCCAGGGTGTGGATAGAGGAGAAGAGCTGGTGCATCACCATTCCTATCTTTATCATTCTCTCCCTGTCACGGTTGTCTATGGAGTCATCGGCAAAGCGCAGACTCTCGTTGCTCTGGCGGTACTCGGCGGTGTTTTCGTAAGAATGTGTCTTGACTGTTACGGCTGTCGGAACGGTAGTGAATACATTTCTTGCTTTGCTATGAGTAATATTGCTTATTTCTTTGGTTGATAGGCTTTTACTGTTGCTTTCATTGCCTTCCGCTTTATCCGCCTCGCCTGCATCGCCATACTCTATTCTCAGAGCTTGCGATGTGTCCTCACGTCCCTCTATCCTCAGTTCACTTTTTCCTATCGAGTCAGGCATCAAGTTGATTGCTTCCTCCATCGCTCTGGACCGGTTCCCCTCTTTGCTGCCGCGTTCACCGATTACATAGAGTGACTCCCCGGCTCGTGTCATTGCCACATAGAGCAGGTTGAGATTGTCAACAATCTTCTGCACCTGTTCGTCATAGCCGTCCTCCTCATATATCGTGCCCTCGAGCGATATTGCGCTTACACACTCCAACGGTATCATCGGCAGTTGTGAGAACGGCTCCAGCGTAGGCTCCGCCCATATCAGACTTCCCTGGGGTGGATTGAATGTCCAGTTACAGTAGGGTATGATGACATGCTTGAACTCCAGTCCCTTACTCTTGTGTATGGTCAGTATCCTTATACCGTCCTCCTCGGCTGCCTCTATTGTCTTGCTGCAAATCTCACTGTCCCACTCACGCAGGAAGTCCTCGGTCACGGGCAGGTTCGTCTCGCAGTAGTCCCTTATCTCGTCAAAGAATTTTGATACGTATGCGTCCTCACCCTCCTTTTTGAATATCTTTAGTAATGCCTCGCTCAAATCGTATAATGTCATCATCTGTAGCGAGTTATACTGTGCATTGAAAGCCTCCGGCACCTCCCCGTCACAGAGTCCCTCCAGGAGTGCTCGCGACAGTGCTTCCTGTGGGTGTATCAGGAGTCGCATGGCGCTGACGATGCACTGCAGCGTCCTCGAAGAGTCGAGTCTGAAGGCCTCGTCTGACACCACTCTTATCCTTCCCTTTCCGTTCTCGCCCTCTTCGTCCATGCAGATCTCTATGGCCTTCGCTATCTCGGGTATCACCCTGCGGCTTCTCACCAGTATCGCTATGTCCCTCTGGCGTTCCCCTCTCTCCAGCAACTCTTTCACGCGCATCACAACCTTCTCCTCCATTGTTACGGGAGCAGCGGTGTCATCCCCCTTTAAGGGCATTAACTCCATGACTACATGTCCCCGTGGTTCCTTCCCCTTGGGTATCTCTTGTGCTACGTCGCTATATGCGCGCTTCAGCTCCTCCGCTCTCTCTTCCGAGAATTGTCTTACATTCTCAACCTCGATATGCGCTACGGCCTCAAAGAACGCATTGTTGAACTCTATCACGTTCCTCTCTGAACGATAGTTCGTTCGCTTTGGTTCAAAGCCTATCTCGTCCTTGCGAAACTCTCGCTCTATGCCGTTCAGCAATCTCCAGTCACCTGATCTGAAGCGGTATATGCTCTGCTTTACATCGCCCACTATCAGGTTGCTCTTTCCTTGCGCCATGCACTCTCTCAGTAGGGTCTTGAAGTTTCTCCATTGCACCACGCTCGTGTCCTGAAACTCGTCTATCATCACGTGCTCCAGCCTTGCTCCTATCTTCTCAAAGATAAATGGTGCGTCACCCTCCTCTATTATGTCGTGCAGCAGGCTCTGTGTATCGTTCAGCATGAAGCGCTGTGCCGCCTCGTTCAGCTCGTGTGCCGCCATCTCTATTCGCTTCAGCAGCCTCAGGTCATTCAGGTGCTGCAGGGTTTTCTTTGCCGATAGCGCCATTCGTGCATCCTGGGCTCTGCGTGCCTCAGTGTCCAGCATCAGTGGCAGCAGTTCCTGTGTCACCACGCCCATCACCTCGCCACGCCTCGCGTGTGTCTTCTTCACCCATTTCTCCGCATCCTCCATAGCGTCAGAGGCCGTCTTGTTCAGCACGTCATAGAGGTTCCCCTGTGCCAGCTTCACGAAATACCCCATCACGCCGCTCTTGCCTCTGCTGAAGTCCTCCAGTCCCAGCCCGTGCGAGCTCAGTATCTGCATCGCCGCCTCGCCCTGCTCCCTGTAGCGCTTCTCTGTCTCGGTCACTATGTTGCGCATCGTGCGTTTGTAGTTGTCAAAGAACTTATCATCCTCAAACACCTTCTCCATCCTGCGTCGATTCTGCTTGAAGTGCTCCCTGAAGATGTTGCCTCCAAAGGACTTTATCAGGCTTATCACGTTCCAGTTCTTGCCGTCAGTCATGTTGTCGTTGACGTAGTCCATCACGACCTGCTTCAGCTCCTTGTCATCGGCCACGGTATCGACCATCTCATCCACGGCCTGATCCACCACCTGTTCCGTGTTCAGCCCCACTCTCAGGTTGGCAGTCAGCATCAGCTCCTTAGCCAGGTTTCTCAGCACATTCTGGAAGAACGCATCAATCGTCTGCACCCTGAAGTAATGGTAGTTGTGCAGCAATGATGTCAGTATCACCCTTGCTCGGCGCCTTATCTCTGCGGCCTCCAGCCCCGTCTCTTCCATGAGCACTGCCAGATAGCCCTCGCTCTCCTTCAGGCTGTGTGACAGACCATAGAGCGTGGAGAGGATACGCATCTTCATCTCCTCCGTGGCCTTGTTCGTAAAGGTCACTGCTAGGATGCCGTCATAGCCGTGAGCCTCCTCCAGTAGCAGCCTGATATATTCTACCGCCAGAGTGAATGTCTTGCCGCTTCCCGCGCTTGCCTTATATACTGTGAGTGTATGCATTTCTGTTAATTTTGTGCAAAAGTACGAGTTTTTTTTTGATAAACCATATAAAAATACTACTTTTGCACAAAATATAAACCCAAAATGCTAAAATTTCTGTCCATCGGCAGTGGTAGCAGCGGTAACTGTTACTTCCTGCAGACTGCCAACGACGCGATACTGATAGACGCTGGTGTCGGCATACGAAATATAAAGAAACACCTCTACAACTACGGTCTCAGCTTGGATAGTGTGCACCATATCCTCATCACTCACGACCATGCTGACCATATCAAGTCTGTGGGGGTGATTAGTACTGAGTATAACATTCCGGTCTATACATCCAAGGAGGTTCATGAGGGCATAATGCGCAATTTTTGCGTTCCCAGGAAAATCCCCGTAGACAATTGCAAAATCATAGAGGTGGGTCAGCACTACACCATCGGCGATTTCAGCGTGACGACTTTTCCCGTGCCTCATGACAGTTGCGGAAACATAGGTTATCGCATAGACATTGATGGTGTCACGTTCTGCCTCATGACTGATGTGGGACATGTCACAGAGGAGATGCAGCACCACATCGGAGAGGCCAATTATCTGGTCCTTGAAGCCAACTACGATGAGGAGATGCTTCGCACGGGGCCCTATCCGCAACACCTGAAGGAGCGCATCTCGTCAGGCAATGGTCATCTCTCCAACAAAGTCTGCGCCGAGACAATCGCCAACTATGCCACTCCCGCCTTACGCCACGTGTGGCTGTGCCATCTCAGCGAAGAGAACAACCACCCCATCCTGGCACAGAAAACGGTGGAGCAGATACTTGCCTCATACGGCATCCTGCCAGGAAAGGATTTCCTCGTTGATGTACTGAAACGCAAAACGCCCTCACAGCTTTTTGAACTGACATAACAGACACGTAATCTCAAATAAACGTAATCTCAAATAAACACAACTTTATACAACGATGAAAAAAGTATTCATTCTTCTATCACTTCTCGCCATGACCATTACCGGCATGGCCGACCCTGTTATCTCTTTTGATAAAAATGAGTGGGACTGGGGTGAATTCTCTGAGGATAACCCTATCCAGAAGTGTGTCTTCACCTTCACCAACACGGGCGATGCACCTCTCATCATCAACCAGGCTGTAGCATCATGTGGCTGCACCGTTCCTAAGTTCACCAAGACACCGGTACGTCCAGGCGAGACAGGAACCATCAACGTCACATATAGCGGAAAGGGCAAGGTACCTGGCCATTTCCGTAAATCCATCACAGTTCACTCCAATGGCAAGCCTGCAATCGTTCGCCTATACATCGAGGGCGTAATGACCGAAGCCAAAGTTGTAAAGAAAAAATAACTTCATTCATTCAATACCCAACGAAAACCCTCATACGCGACAAGACAATTCCATATCTCCCCGCCGTATGAGGGTTTTTTCGGAAAGCCCCACCCCAACCCTCCCTAGGGAGGGAGTGATAAATGGGACAGGCTAAATAGGGGCTGTAGGTATTTTCGCCTGCGATAAATAATATTCAACCATTTCATTTATAACTCTCCATCCCTTAGGGGGAGCTGGAGGGGGTATTATGAATTTTGCATTATGCATTATGAATTATGAATTGACTCCAGTCGAGCGAGCCTTCGCCATAGATCTCGTCAATGCCTTGCGTCTCAAGGCTGGTATTCATCTTCATCCCGACGATGAAGACAAACTGCGGCATCTGCTGCTCCCTGCCATCAGTCTGGATCAGCCTGCTGACACCCATGCCGTCACCTCGCAGGGTTCTTCCTCTCCTTCAGGGGAGGGCAGGGGTGGTGCTGTCCCTCCCGCCTCATCGCCTCATGCCGACCACAGCAGTCTCAACAGCCGTGATGCCTTTGGCCTACATCCCGTCATCAAAGCTCTCCAGACAGGTCTGCTCGCTGTAGATGAGATGTCCCTAAGGCGCGACGGCCTCATAGCCACAGTCCTCTCACCCCTTGTGCTCCACGGGCTCCTGCCCCTCGATAGGGTAGAGCAGCTCTTTGGCACCCCGCCGCGAACCATCCTCAGCGGACTTCTTCGCATTCAGGAGCTATACCGTCAGCACCCCACCATCTCCACACATGCCTCACACCTCAGGGATCTCCTCCTCTCTTTTGCCGAAGACATGCGTGTCATCCTCATCATGATAGCCAACAGGCTCATCGTCATGCGGGCCATACGCGACACCGACAACCTCAAGGCACGCGAGCAGGTAGCGGCAGAGGCTGCCTATCTCTATGCACCGCTGGCTCATAAGCTCGGGCTCTATGCCATAAAGAGCGAGCTGGAGGACCTCTCCCTCAAGTATCTCTCCCCTGAGCCCTACTACCACATCCGAGAGAAACTCGCCTCAACCAAGAGGGCCCGCGACCGTTACATTGACAGCTTCATAGGGCCTGTACGTCAGCGTCTGCAGGAGGCAGGTCTGCATTTCCACATTAAAGGCCGCACCAAGTCCATCCACTCCATCTATCAGAAGATGAAGAAGCAGCGTTGCCCCTTCGAGGGGGTCTATGACCTCTTCGCCATACGCATCATCCTCGACTCCCCGCCGGAGCGTGAGAAGATGGACTGCTGGCAGGCCTACAGCATCGTCACCGACATGTATCAGCCCAACCCTAAGCGCCTGCGTGACTGGCTCTCCGTGCCTAAGAGCAACGGCTACGAGTCACTCCACATCACCGTCCTCGGTCCTGAGAACAAATGGGTGGAGGTGCAGATACGCACAGAGCGTATGGACGAGGTGGCGGAACACGGTCTCGCAGCACACTGGCGTTACAAAGGTGTCAATGCCGGAGGCGGCATGGACGAATGGCTCCTTGCCATCCGTACCGCTCTCGAGGCTGGTGACGATATGCAGATGATGGACAGTCTGCGTGGTGACCTCTATGAGGATGAGGTCTATGTCTTCACCCCCAAGGGCGAGATACGCAAATTCCCCAAGGGCGCTACGGTTCTTGACTTCGCCTATCAGATACACTCCCAGGTGGGCAACAAATGCGTCGGTGCCACTATCAACGGGCGTGGCGTGCAGATACGCGAGCAGCTCCATTCCGGTGACACCATACACATACAGACCTCCTCTCAGCAGCGTCCCCGTCATGACTGGCTCAGCATCGTCAAGACCTCTCATGCCAAGAGCAAGATAAAGAAAGCCCTCAACGAGCTGCAGGCGAAGGAAGCCGCTGCGCGTGGAGAGACACCTGCCGCCCCTAAGGAAGAGAACACCGGCCGTAGCGCCGCTCCCCTCCGTGAGGGCGATGCGAAGGGCGCCATTGAGCAGGCCCCCGTCTCTGCTGCCAATTTCTCTCTCCTGCGTACCTATACGGACAACGATGTCCTCGTCATAGACCGCAACCTCAAAGACATTGACTACAGCCTTGCCAAGTGCTGCAACCCCATCTATGGCGACAACATCTTCGGCTTCGTCACCGTTTCTGGCGGCATCAAGATTCACCGTATGTCGTGTCCCAATGCCCCGGCCCTCCGTCAGCGCTTCGGCTATCGTATCGTTCCTGCACGCTGGAGTGGCAAGGGCGAGTCCAAGTATGACATCACCTTAGAGGCAATCGGCAACGATGACATCTCCATCATCAGCACCGTCACCTCCCTGCTCACCAAGGAGGGCAACGCCATACTGCGCAACCTCAACATCGACACCGGTGACGGTCTCTTCAAAGCCCTCATCACCGTACGCCTCTCCGACACCACTCAGCTCCAGGCCCTCATACGCAAAATCCGGACCATCAAGGGAATAAAAGACATCAGAAGAAAATAAAGCCCCCTCCCATAGCAACGAGTTACAGTGCCCTGCGGTTTCCCCTCTGCCTATTAACGAGTTACAGTGCCCTGCGGTTTCCCCGCAGGGATAACATAAACGATAATGAAAACAATACCCCCCACTGGGTGCAGCGCTGACGCATCACGTGATGTCATCAGCGTGCGTGGTGCCCGCGTCAACAACCTCAAGAACATATCACTCCAGATACCCCGCGGCAAGTTTGTCGTCATCACCGGCGTCAGCGGCTCCGGTAAGTCCTCACTGGCCTTCGACACCCTCTATGCAGAGGGGCAGCGCCGCTACGTGGAGAGCCTCTCCTCATACGCCCGGCAGTTCATGGGACGCATGCGCAAACCCGACTGTGACTTTATCGACGGACTGCCACCTGCCATAGCCATAGAGCAGAAGGTCATAGCACGCAACCCACGCTCCACCGTGGGCACCAGCACCGAGATCTATGACTACCTCAAGCTCCTCTTTGCCCGCATCGGCAAGACCTACTCACCCATCTCTGGGCAGGAGGTAAAGAAACACACCGCAGAGGATGTCGTGGATGCCATGCTCCAGCTGCCCCGCGGCACCAAAATCCTGCTCCTCGCCCCCGTCATCCTCACGTCAGGCCGCACCCTGCGCGAACAACTCGAAGCCAAAATCCAACAAGGCTACTCCCGCCTCTACATCAACGGCGAGATCATCTCCATCGCGGACTATTTAAAAAATGTAATCGGAGAAAGTTCTCCGCAACACGGGGTTTCTGTCCCCCGGGAAACGGGGGAACCGAAGGGGGTTGAAGGCGTCCTCGCCCGCGACAAAAAAGGTTCGACCTCTTTTAATTCTCAATTCTCAACTCTCAATTCTCAATTCTCGGAAAAAACCGCTGACGATAATTCTGCATTATCTGACCTTTCCCTCCTCATCGACCGTCTCAAGGCCGATGACAGCAGCGAGACCATCTCCCGTCTCAATGACTCCGCCGAGACCGCCTTTTACGAAGGCTGCGGAGCCTGCCAGCTCGTCGTCATTCCCGACTCCAACCCCTCCCCGCAAACCGCTAACCCCTCCTCTGGTAATCTCCCTCTCCCCCTGGGGGGAGAGATGCCCTCCGGGCAGAGAGGGGGCTTCTCTTTCTCCTCCCGCTTCGAGGCTGACGGCATGACCTTCGAAGAGCCCTCCGAGGGCCTCTTCTCCTTCAACTCTCCCCTGGGTGTCTGCCCCTCCTGCGAGGGTTACGGCAACATCATCGGCATCGACGAGAGCCTCGTCATCCCCGACCCCTCACTCAGCGTCTATGACGGCTGCGTCAAGTGCTGGCATGGAGAGAAGATGGGCGAATGGCTCAAATACTTCATACGGCGTGCAGAGATAGACAATTTCCCCATCTTCACCCCCTACGCCGAACTCTCTCAGGAGCACAAAGACTGGCTATGGCACGGCCTGCCCTGCGACAGGGGAAGAGACAAATACGAAGTTGCCAGCATCGACAACTTCTTCCGCATGGTAAAGGAAAACCAGTACAAGATACAGTACCGCGTGATGCTCAGCCGCTATCGTGGCAAGACCGTTTGCCCCGAGTGTCACGGCACCCGTCTGCGCAAGGAGGCCTCCTATGTCCGCGTGGCAGGCAAGACCATCACCGAACTCGTCTCCATGCCTGTCAGCCGCCTTGCTGAGTGGATTGACTCCCTGGCCCATGAAGGCACCGATGCCGGTACACTTGCCAAAGACCCCATCGCAGCGCGTCCCCTGAAGGAGATACAGAGCCGCCTGCAGTACCTCCTTGACGTAGGCCTCGGCTACCTCACCCTCAACCGCCCCTCCAATACCCTCTCCGGCGGTGAGAGCCAGCGCATCAACCTCACCACAGCCCTCGGCTCATCCCTCGTCGGCTCACTTTACATCCTCGACGAGCCGTCCATTGGCATGCATAGCCGCGACACCGAGCGACTCATCCATGTCCTCAAGAAACTGCGTGACATCGGCAACACCGTTGTTGTGGTAGAGCACGACGAAGACATCATACGCTCTGCCGACCACATCATCGAGATAGGTCCCGCCGCAGGTACCCATGGCGGCACAGTTATCTATCAGGGGCCGCCCCGCAGCCCTGCCTCCCCGGAAACTCTGGAAAAACCGGAAACTCCGGAATCTCCGGCCCCCCTCCCTTCAACTGCTTTGACCCTCTCCGGTGCCACCCTCAACAACCTCAAGGGCGTCTCCGTCACCATTCCCCTCCATTGCCTCTGCGTCGTCACCGGTGTCAGCGGTTCAGGCAAGTCATCGCTCATCCGCGGCACCCTCTACCCCGTGCTGCGACGCCACCTCGGACTGGGCACCGACACCCCAGGGCCCTACACCTCCTTCAAGGGTGACATCAAGAGCATACGCCATGTGGAGATGGTAGATCAGAACAGCATCAGCCGCAGCACGCGCTCCAACCCCGCCACCTATATCAAGGCCTACGACCTCATCCGTCAGCTCATGGCAGAGCAGCAGCTCGCCAAGCAACTCGGCATCACCGCCCAGCACTTCTCCTTCAATGCCGAGGGAGGGCGCTGCGAAGAGTGCAAGGGTGCGGGTGAAGTCACCATCGAGATGCAGTTCATGGCCGACCTCACCCTCCAGTGCCCCGTCTGTCACGGTCAGCGCTTCCAGCGCAATGTCCTCGACGTGCAATACAAAGGCAAGAACGTCAACGACATCCTTGCCCTCACCGTTGACGAAGCCATCAACTTCTTCTCTGCCCCCTCCTCAGACCAGGGCGAGGGAGAGCTCAGCGGAGCAGATCAACGCACCTCACGCTCTAAGTACACCGCATTAGAAAACGCCATTGTCAGCCGTTTTGAGGCGCTTCAGCAGGTCGGGTTGGGTTATGTCACCCTTGGTCAGAACTCCTCCACGCTCTCCGGCGGTGAGAACCAGCGTCTCAAGCTCGCCACCTACATCGCCATGGAGCATCAGGACCACACCCTCTTCATCTTCGACGAGCCCACCACAGGCCTCCACACCCGCGACATCGCGGTCTTACTGCGAGCCTTCCGCAGGCTCATCGAACTGGGTCACAGCGTCCTCATCATTGAGCACAACCTTCACATCATCCGTGCTGCTGACCACATCATCGATCTCGGCCCCGAGGGAGGAGAAGAAGGAGGCCGCATCGTCGCCACCGGCACCCTGCAAGACATAAAAAACTGCCCCGACAGCATCACGGGAAAGTACATATAATAATAAGGAGCCAACGTGTCTCACGTCGCCTCCTAACCTCTACCTAACCTTCCAGCTCAGGCGGATTTAAAAACCTGCTCAGTCGGATTTCAAATCCGCCTGAGCTGGAGCCGGAGGGGGGGCTGATTCTTCACTCTTCACTTAAACGGGATAGGACAAAACGCGCATTTATGCAGATTGTGCATAATTATTCGTGCTCTACAGCGGCGTATTTTTTACGAATAAATATCTGGACGCGTATAAACGTTAAAATGAACGATTCTTATAACATATTGACAACGTGGCAGTTGAAGTTTGAAGTATTAAATTGTGATATTTTGGAGGGGAAGAATGGAACAGTAGAGCCGCAGGATGGGTGAATTTTGGCACTATCCGCGAGTAACTTTGAGGGTGTCCGCGAGTAACTTTGAGGGTGTTCCGGAGTAACTTTAAGGGTCTAAAAGTTACTCGGCAACATGAAGAAGGGTCTTTGCCCCCTCTCAGAATGGTTTTTCGCGATTTATTAGAGCTTTTTTGGTGGTATTTTTTCAGAGTGCGTATGCATCGATATGTATAATCATGCACGGGTTTTAGTTTACGAAAAAGGAGCGACAAAAAGGTTTGACCTCTCTGCCCCATAAGGGGCGCCTCTCATCCCTCACTGTGTCATTGCCGCTTACGCGGCATCGCTGGCGAGGACGCCCACGTCCCCCGTAGGTGTTCGTTTATGAAATAAGCAGTAGAAAACGCCCTGGGCTATATGCTTTTGCCCCTCCAGGGCGTTTCCCTACTTCCGAAACTCGAATTATATTTGTTCTTCGCGCATCTCTTTTCTTTCTTCGTGTAATCCGTGTAATTCGTGGTATTGGTTCACGAAAAAACGAAAGGGTGCGAAGAAATACACTCTGACACTTTGGGACTATAGAGACCATTTAAACTGAATGTCTATATCGGTCTTGTAGGGGTGGTTTATCATTCTGTCTGCCGTTGCTACTGTGGAGCGGTTGAGATAATGTGTGTGGGACAGGCGTACCAGAACGATAATCCGCTGTATGGGTTTAAGGGAAAGCATCAATGCGCCGTGGATGCCTTTGTAAAAGAACGGAGTGTAGGAAAAACTATTCAGCAATGGCAACGTGCGAATATAGACCCTTGAGTCATAATCATCGGTGGAAAAGAAGGCTGCCTGGGCACTAAGTGTGGCATTCTTGCTGAAAGAGTATTTTGCAGTCTGTGATACCGTGAGTCCGTTCTTTGCTTTGTCGTCCTTTGAATAGCACCCTTCGAGCATTGTGGTGAGCTGCCATCGTGTGTCTTTGTATGCAGCTGTGAACCGCAGTCTCTCTGTTGTCTCGTCCTTGAACTTCATGCGCAATTTCATGGAGAGTGTCCATCGTTTTACGTCCAGGGCGGCTGTCAGCGCGTTGTCCCATGATGATGTTCCCGTAGAGTGGTGGTAGCGATACCATGGGAAATAGGCATAGTCGGTATATGCTCCTATGACGAGATGTCGCAGGGGACTCCATTGCAATGCCACGTATGCACCGCTCTCATTGTTTGGGGTGGAGTTTTCGCCAAAGGCCTTGCCAAAGTAGGAGTAGTATTTATAGGAATAGAAGCGCTGTACTGCAGTAATATCGACACGTGAGGAGACATGCCATAGCAGGCTATTGATGGTTGCTATGGCTTTTTTATGACTCATAGCCGTTTCTCCGGCAAGGGTGAGGCGATTCCACTTGATGCTGTAATCCACAGCGGCGTTCCACGGATTGTTGCCGTGAAGGTGGTAGAGCCGATAGGCCTTTGACTGGGGTACGGTATCTGCTTTGCTGAAGGTGGGGTTGTGGGTGCGGCTGAAGTGTGAGTAAACGAATGAGGCTCCGAGGTCATAGCGCAGTCCCCGTTTCGTCTTGTGATGGTAGCGAAGATGGAGGCCTGCTGACATGAGACTGCTGTTGTTTTTCTTTTGCATCTCGTTGACGGTGCGGTGGTATCCGTCTGTGATGATGGTGGAGATGGTGCTGTCAGCATTGAGCGTGGCATCGACGTATCTCCAAGAGAAGTAGGTGGCGAGCTGCACGGCGCTCGATAGGTCCAGCACGGCGGCGATGCCCTGATGGTGCTTGCCGTCGTAGCTGCCGTTGTGGGGCGAGAAGGTGGTGGTCTGGCGTCCTGCTGCTGCGAGCAGGGCCTGCTTGCCAAGGGTGAAGTTGTTGTTCATTGTCAGTCCCATGCCGAACTGTCCGCGGAATGTGCCCAGGATGAGCTGCTTGAGCGGGCCGCGATTACGAATGGTGAGGTTGTAGGCATAGCTGTCATAGCCCCATCGGTTGCCCTTGGAGGCGAAGGGCTCTCCGCTGGATTTGGCTCCGGTGAGGTTGAGGCTGATGCCGCTGCGATGCGTGACGTTGACACGCAGGGAGTGGGCGGTGCGGTCTCCGAGGTATGTACCATCGATGTCGCCCTGTCTGCGGTATAATGGCAGAGAGGCGGTGAGGAGCATGGATGCCCGGGTGGGGACGCGGGAATGGTCTTGCGGCGCTATGGTGAGGAGGGGGGAGAGGTATTGGATGAGGTGGCTGTCAAGGGAAGGGATGAGGTTGAGCTCATAGAGGCTCCGAAACTGACCGTAGCGCTCACGGTATTCGATGATGTCGCTGATCTGGGAGATGTTGAGACCGGGGATTTGCAGGAAGTCTTCTGCCTCTGCTGTGTTGATGTCGAGGGGGTTCTGCTGGAGTTCAAGGAGCTGTTCGTGTGCCACTTCCATCTCCTTTGCCCCGCCATCGGAGTTTCCGTAGAGGGGGATGAGGAAGCCGTCCTGCAGCTCCTCCATTGGGGGTAGTGAAACCTCTCCGCTGCTCTCCTCAAGTGATGAGGGGGAGTCTTGCGAGGGGAGGGATGTGGATGGAAGTTCCTGCGAGTCCTCGACGGGGGAGGGGGTGATGGAGTTAGTAAGGGTTAGCAGAGATATGAGTATGAAGAGGAGGGACATTTGTAATGCATAATTTATAATTCATAATTCATAATTAGCCTCCGGCTCCTCCCAGGGGGGGGAGGGACGTGGATGAAGTAATCGAATCTTTTTTGGCGCGGGCGAGGACGCCCACGTCCCCGGGCTGAGACTCGGCTAATACAGAATGCATAGTGCGTAATGCATAATTATCGTTTTGCTCTTCCTACCACGGGGGAGGGCTGGGGTGTTGGCTGTGGAGTTTTCTTTCCGACAAAATTACTTTTTTATTGGCTTTTTTTAGGCAAATTGTCACTTTTTGCATTCAAAAACAAAATTTTTGCCACTTTTTCTTGGTGGTTTCGGGAGAAATGTGTAATTTTGCAGCGTTTTCAGGTATTAAGTATGTGTGCAGCCGAAAATACACGACATATATATAATAAATAAGGTATAGAGGTGGTACACTAATTACAACAACAAACAGTAATAGAAAGAAAGAAAATGAATGCACAGAAAGTGATTGAGAACCTCAAGCAGAGATTCCCGAATGAGCCAGAGTACATCCAGGCAGTAAGCCAGGTTCTCCCAACGATTGAGGAGGAGTACAACAAGCACCCAGAGTTTGACAAGGCAAATCTTATTGAGCGCCTCTGCATTCCAGATCGCGTTATTGAGTTCCGCGTGTCATGGGTTGACGACAAGGGTAACGTACAGACCAACATGGGTTATCGTATCCAGCACAACAACGTGATTGGCCCATACAAGGGTGGTATCCGCTTCCATAAGTCTGTGAACCTCGGTATTCTGAAGTTCCTCGCTTTTGAGCAGACATTCAAGAACTCTCTGACCACTCTGCCTATGGGTGGCGCAAAGGGTGGTTCAGACTTCTCTCCACGCGGCAAGAGCGACGCAGAGGTAATGCGTTTCTGCCAGGCGTTTATGACAGAACTGTATCGCCACGTAGGTGCCGACGAGGATGTACCAGCAGGTGACATCGGCGTAGGTGGCCGTGAGGTAGGCTATATGTTCGGTATGTATAAGAAGCTGACCCACCAGTTCACAGGTATGCTGACCGGTAAGGGCCTGGAGTTCGGCGGTTCTCTGATCCGTCCTGAGGCAACAGGTTACGGTAACGTATACTTCCTGCTGAACATGCTGAAGACCCGCAACATCGACATCAAGGGCAAGAAGGTTCTCGTATCTGGTGCTGGTAACGTTGCACAATACACAATGGAGAAGCTCATCCAGCTCGGCGCTATTCCTATGACCTGCTCTGACTCTAACGGCTATATCTATGATCCAGACGGCATTGACCGCGAGAAGCTGGACTTCATCATGGAGCTGAAGAACGTACAGCGTGGCCGTATCAAGGAGTATGCTGAGAAGTATCCTAACGCTAAGTACGTTGAGGGTAAGAAGCCTTGGGGCGAGAAGGGTTGCGAGATCGCACTTCCTTCTGCTACTCAGAACGAGATCAACGAGGAGGCAGCTAAGACTCTCGTAGCTAACGGCGTAATCGCTGTTTCTGAGGGTGCAAACATGCCTACCACTCCAGAGGCTATCAAGGTGTTCCAGGACGCTAAGATTCTGTACTCTCCTGGTAAGGCTGCCAACGCTGGTGGTGTATCAGTATCAGGTCTTGAGATGTCACAGAACTCTGAGCGTCTGCGCTGGACTTCTGAGGAGGTTGACAACTACCTGCACAGAATCATGGACGATATCCACGCTAACTGCGTGAAGTACGGCACAGAGGCTGACGGCTACATCAACTACGTGAAGGGTGCTAACGTAGCAGGCTTCATCAAGGTTGCTAAGGCTATGATGGCTCAGGGCATCGTATAAAGACAGACAACAATAGAAAAATGGGAGGTGGATAACGATGGTGTTATTCGCCTCTCTTTTTTTAGCCCTGAAAGGGCGTCAGACCACAGGCGGGGGTGTGAGCCCCCATGTGCGTGCAAACTCCCGTGTACATGGAATCGACCCTGTCTCCAGCCCTGAAAGGGCGTCAGACCACAGGCGGGGGTGCAAGCCCCCGCATATATGGAATCGGCACCGTCATTAGCCCTGAAAGGGCGCCAGACCCCAGGCGGGGGTGTAAGCCCCCGTATATATGGAATCGACACCGTCATTAGCCCTGAAAGGGCGACAGACCACACACGCCCACAAATCAAAAGAAAGAATATGGCAAGTTCATTGGCGAAAATCAATATCCACCTCATTTTTCATGTGAAGAGCACAGGCGTAAACATGAAGACCAACGATTTACCACAGATATTTCAATACATCGGTGGCATAATACGTGGAATGGATGCAATCCCCATCAAAATAGGTGGGATGCCTGACCATATACATATCCTGACTTCATTACCGAAGTCAATGGCATTAACCGATTTTGTCAGAGACATAAAGGCCAATAGTAGTAAGTGGATGAAACAACGGGATGTGGGCTATGCCCGTTTTTCGTGGCAAGATGGATATGGCGCTTTTTCTGTGAGTCCATCGCTTTTAGAAAAAACAGTAAACTATATTCGCCGTCAGGAGGAACATCACAAAAAGAGAACATTTAGGGAGGAGTACAAAATGTTTTTAGAACATTATGGGATAAAATATGATGAGAGATATGCGTTTGGGGATTGAGTCTGTCGCCCCTTCAGGGCTATGTTACTATCACTCCTGATATACGGGGGCTTACACCCCCGCCTGTGGTCTGTCGCCCCTTCGGGGCTGGTGAGGCTAATTATCTTGCTCTACTACGCAAGCGTCACCATTCGGGTTGCCGAGCGATGAATTATGCATTCTTGCTTTGCTCTACTACGCAAATGTCACCATTCGGGTTGCCGAGCGATGCATTTTGAATTTTGTATTAGAATTTTGCATTATGAATTATGCATTTTGCATTTTGAATTATAATCATGGAATTAAAGGACGTTACTTTTCTTAACCTGATGCAGCGGCGCATTTTCAATGTGCTGATTATTGCTAACCCGTATGATGCCTTCATGCTGGAGGATGACGGGCGTGTGGATGAGAAGATATTCTCGGAATATATGCAGCTGGGTCTGCGCTACCCGCCTTCGTTCACACAGGTGTGTACGATAGAGGAGGCGCGCGATGCCATAGAGTATGCCGTCTTTGACCTCATCATCTGCATGCCGGGCAATGCGGACAATGATGCCTTTGACGTGGCGCGTGAGGTAAAGGAGATTACTCCCAAGACACCCTGCGTGGTGCTGACACCATTCTCGCACGGCATCAGCAGACGTATGGAGAATCTGGACCTGAGCATCTTTGAGTACGTCTTCTGCTGGCTGGGAAATACAGACCTTATCCTCTCAATCATCAAGCTTATAGAGGACAAGATGAACGTGGTCAACGATACCGAGGCCGGCGTGAAGTGTGTGCTGCTGGTGGAGGACAGTATCAGGTTCTATTCATCCATCTTGCCCCACCTGTATAAGTATATACTGACGCAGAGCCTGAACTTTGCTACCGAGGCGCTGAACACTACGGCGGAGATGCTGCGCATGAGGGGACGCCCGAAGGTGCTGCTGGCACGTAACTATGAGGAGGCGATGGCTACGTATGAGCAGTATCATGACCATCTGCTCGGCATCATCAGCGACTGCCGCTTCCCCAAAGACGGGGTGGAAGACGAGCTGGCAGGAGTGAAATTCCTGCAGGCGGTGAGAGAGCAAGACGAGTATTTGCCCATGATAATGGACACCTCGGAGACAGACGTGAAACTGAATGTGAGGGGCGTGAAGATGGTCGATAAAAACTCGAAGAAGCTGAGCGTGGATCTGCACTCCATCATGGCAGAGCATTTCGGCTTCGGTGACTTCCTGTTTCGCGATCCGCAGACGCGTGAGGTGATAAAGCGCGTGAAGAACCTCAAGGAGCTGCAGGACCAGATATACAAGATACCGTCGGACTGTATGGCCTATCACGTGAGCCGAAACCACATCTCGCGCTGGCTGGCAGCGAGGGCTATCTTCCCCGTGTCGGAGTTTCTGAAGGAGATCACGTGGCATCGCTATCCTGACGTGGAGACTCATCGCAGGTATATCTTTGACGCAATCGTGGCCTATCGCCACATGAAGAACCTGGGCGTGGTGGCTGTGTTCAACAAAGACCGCTTTGACAGCTACTCACACTTTGCCCGCATCGGCGACGGTTCGCTGGGCGGAAAGGGTAGGGGACTAGCCTTCCTCGACAATATCATCAAGAAACACAGGGAGCTGCACCAGTACCCCAATGCCCGCGTGATGATACCCAAGACGGTGGTGATGTGTACGGATATCTTTGATACGTTCATGACGGACAACAACCTATGGGAGGTGGCGCTGAGCGATGCCGATGACGAGGTGATACTCCAGCATTTCCTGCAAGGGCAGCTGCCCGACACTCTGCGCGATGACCTGGATACCCTTATCGATGCAACGCGCAAACCATTGGCTGTACGCTCGTCATCTCTGCTGGAGGACAGTCACTACCAGCCTTTCGCAGGGGTCTATTCCACGTACATGATACCCTATTCGGAGAACAGAGACGAGATGCTGAGCAACCTCTCCAAGGCCATAAAGAGCGTCTATGCCTCGGTGTATTACCACGACTCTAAGGCCTATATGACAGCCACCCAGAACCTGATAGACCAGGAGAAGATGGCGGTGATAATACAGGAGGTGGTGGGGCAGGACTTCGGCGACTATTACTACCCCAATATCTCAGGTGTTCTGCGCTCCCTGAACTACTACCCCGTGGGTGATGAACGTCCCGAGGAGGGTATAGCCTCACTCGCCTTGGGACTGGGAAAATATATCGTCGATGGAGGTCAGACACTATGCCTCTCGCCAGCTCATCCGCGTAAGGTCATGCAGATGTCTGAGATGGAAACAGCCCTGAGACAGACGCAGACCAGCTTCCTCGCCATAAAGCGCTCTGACACCACGATGACATTCACCACCGACGATGGCCTCAATCTGACACGCCGCAGGGTGAACGATGCGGAGCCGGAGGGGTCGCTGAGGTATATCGCCTCAACGTTTGACCCATACGACCAGGTGATACGCCCGGGAGTGTATGAGGGGGGCAGGAAGATTGTCTCGATGAACGGCGTCCTGGAGCAGGAGGTGTTCCCCTTCCCAGAGCTTATGCGGATGGCGCTGCAGCTGGGAAGCGACGAGATGCGACGCCCTGTGGAGATAGAGATGGCATGTAACATTCACCCTCCACACGATGGCGAAGAGGGCTCCCTGTCGTTCTATCTGCTGCAGATAAGGCCGATAGTAGATACCAAGCAGGAGCTGAACGAAGACCTGCTTGAGATACCTGACGAGCAATGTCTGCTACGCTCGCACAACTCCCTGGGACACGGGGTGGTAGAGGGCCTGCAGGATGTGGTGTATGTGAAGGTGGATGATGACTACTCGCCATCAAATAACGGCATGATACAAGACGAGATAGACAGCATCAACGATGCCTTCCTCGCTGCCCAGGCAAACCCTCATATAAACTCTCAAACAGACTCTCATCCTTCATCCCTCACTCATCATCCAGACTCGTACATCCTCATCGGTCCGGGACGCTGGGGTAGTTCCGATGAATGGCTCGGCATACCCGTGAAATGGCCTAATATCTCGGCTGCCAGACTGATAGTGGAGGAGATACTGCCGTCACACTATGTTGACCCATCGCAGGGAACGCATTTCTTCCAGAACCTCACCTCCCTTGGTGTGGGTTATTTCACCATCGACGTATATCACGACCGCAACGGCAATCCCATAAGCGACCGTGAGGCCTATGGCAACGGCGAACTGGAGATACTGCGCCGCGACGTGCTTGATAAGCTCCCCGCCGTGCGCGAGACAAAGCACGTGCGCCATGTGAGACTGCCCCATCCGGTGACGCTGATGATGGACGGACTGAAGCAGGAAGGGACGGTGGTAATTAATAATGCATAATTCATAATTCATAATGCATCGCTCGGCTCTGCTACGCAAGCGTCTCTGAAGGCCGAGCGAAGAAGTTAGAAGGAGTCTGAAGGAGTTAGAAGACATTGCTATTTGCTGTCAGACAGTATAAGACATTTGTCCTCTATCTCCATTTATCTCCATTTATCTCCATTTATCTCCCTCCTATTCCTTAGCAAGCAAAGCTTGCGATACATAATTAGTCCCCAACAGGCGAAAATAAAAGGCCCAAAAACAGTTCACACACAAATAAAAACTATAAGAGAATGAGAAAGAAACTTCTGGTATTGGCACTAATGGTCTGCGCAGCCGTAACGGCGCAGACCGAGAACAGACAAATCAAGGTGACAGAAAACATTGCCTATCGCACAGACGTGGGTCCAAGTACCGTGCTTGATATGGCGGAGCCGTTGTTTGGAGAAAAATCAAACAGGGCTGCGATACTCATCATACATGGAGGAGGATGGAGTGCCGGCTCAAAGAATGACCTGGTTTATCGTTCGCTGATGGTCGATATGGCTTTGAAGGGTTATGTGGTTTGCAACATGAATTACCGCTTGGTGCAGGAGGCACCCATGCCTGCCTGCATAGAGGATGTGAAGAGTGCTGTGAATTGGATGAAGTCTAATGCCGAACGTCTTGGAATAGATGCTAACCGTATCGGTACGTATGGCCATTCGGCTGGGGGACACCTCTCACTTATGGCAGGGCTGACAGCCGGAGTGGCATGTGCTGCAGGCGGTGCACCTCCCACGGAGATTGGCAATCCGAATATCCCATGGTCCGAACATCCTGAGTGGTGGCCTATTGGCTACATAGGACAATCGGAAACGCCTTTCCTCGTGTTGCAAGGTGGCGAAGACCCTATTGTGAAGCCGAATCTGACAGAGGACTGGGTGACGAAAATGCAAAAGGCCGGAGCATGTGTAGATTACGTAAAGGTGCATGGCGACCACGGCGTTGCCTTTGACAAGCAACTGGAGTTTACACGTCCGGCATTGGATGCTTTCTTTGCACGCCACCTGAAGCATGAGGACCAGACGGCGAGCTTTGAGCAGATGAAGGTGGTGGAATATGGTGGCAACGGTCCCCATAAAGCCATCGCCGTGCGTGAGAAATCCTTGCCCGACTTTGTGGTCTATCGCCCCCTCAACATGGATGCTGCCATGATTGAAGGCAGGCCAAGAATGTTTGAGACGAGGCAGCTGCCCAAGAAGAAACTGCCGGTTCTTTTATGGTGCAACGGGGGATGTATGGACACCAGCATAGGATATGAAAATATGCTGAGTGAGGTGGCTTCTTATGGTTATGTCGTTGTGGCTATCGGAGAGATGCAGATGATGGCACAGCATGAGAAAGACCAGCACACTCCATCGTCGATGGTCAGGAAAGCCCTTGACTGGATAGAAGAACAGGCAAAGACCCCCGGTTCACCTTATCATAACAAGATAGACATCGACAAGATTGCTGCTGCGGGACATTCCTGCGGAGGTGCACAGGTGCTGGCCAATGCAGCAGACCCAAGACTGAAGACTTATCTCATCCTGAACGCCGGCATGGGCAAGATGACGATGGCTGATGCAAGCAGCAAGTCGTTGAAAAGGCTTCATGCTCCGATTCTGTATCTCGTGGGAGGCAAGAGCGATGTGGCTTGGCAGAATGCACAGATGGACTATAAGGCCATAAAGCATGTACCCGTAGTGCTGGCAGACAATACTCAGAGCGGACATGGCGGCACCTATGAACAGCCTCACGGAGGTGCTAATGCACGCATGGTAAGAGCATGGCTGGACTGGCAGCTGAAGGGGAAGGAAGAGAACAAGAAACTCTTTATCGATGGCGACCTATCTACTTATGATGGCTTCACCATGATGCACAAAAACTACAAGGCGAGTAAGTAGAAAGAGTTACTCAAGCCCAGCCCCTCAGTCCCCCTCCGGCTCCCCCCTAAGGGGGAGGGGTCTAATCCGCGACCACGAATTTCACAAATTACACGAAAGTCCCCTGCCATCTTCCACCTTGGGTAAAGATGACAGGGGACTGCATCGTGTTAAGTTCTCCCTCCCCTTGGGGGAGGGCTGGGTAGAGGTTTGAAGATGCCAGGGGACTTGTTTAGTTCTCCCTCCCCTTGGGGGAGGGCTGGGGAGAGGTTGGAGGGCTGGGGAGAGGCTTTTACAGGAAGGCGTAACGGCAGATGAAGAGGACTGCCAGAAGGATGGTGGCCCAGTTCATGTTGTTGCGCTCGTCTTTGTCTTTTAATTGTCCGGAGAACAAGTGGATGAGCACATAGGAGATGACGCCTATGAGTATGCCGTCGGAGATGCTGTTTGTCAGAGGCATGAGGATGATGCACAGGAAGCATGGTATTGCCGTGACATAGTCAGAGAAGTCAATCTTGCGCATGTCGTACATCATCATTACGCCTACGAGTATGAGCGTAGATGCCGTAGCTTGTTCGGGTATGGCGAGGAACAATGGTGCAAAGAGTAATGCAACGATAAAGCATATTGCCGTCGTGAAACTTGTGAGTCCTGAGCGGCCACCGGCATCAACGCCTGAGGCACTCTCCACATACGACGAAACCGTTGATGTGCCAAGCATTGCTCCTACGGTAGTGCCTATGGCATCGGCCATGAAGGCTTGGTTGAGATTTTTTACGTTGCCGTCTTCGTCAACCATGCCGGCGCGATTGGACACTCCGATGAGGGTGCCGATGGTGTCAAAGATGTCAATGAACAGGAATGTCAGCACAACGATGGCCATATCGACGGTAAAGATGTTATGCAGCTCGAACTTCCAGAAGATAGGCTCTATGGATGGCGGCATGGATATGATGCCGTTATAGTGCGTGATGCCGAGAGGTATGCCTATGGCTGTGGTTGCGAGAATGCCGATAAGCAGGGCTCCCGTGACTTTCCTGACCATCAGGGCAGCCGTCAGCAGTAAGCCAAAGATGCTCAGCAGCACACCTGTGTCGTGCATGTTGCCAATGGTGAGGAATGTGGACTCAGAGGATGTGATAAGTCCCGCGCCCTTGAGTCCCACGAAGGCTATGAACAGGCCTATGCCGGGACCGATGGAACGTCTGAGTATGAGGGGGATGGCATTGACAATATGCTTACGCAGCCCCGTGATGGTAAGGAGGATGAAGATGAGTCCCTCTATCAGTACGGCGGTGAGGGCAAACTGCCATGTGTAGCCCATAGTGAGAACTACGGTGAATGCGAAGAAAGCATTGATGCCCATGCCCGGAGCCAGGGCGAATGGCAGTTTGGCATAGATAGCCATTACCAATGTCGCGACAACTGCCGAGATACAGGTGGTGGTGAATATGGCACCTGCGTCCATGCCTGTGACAGAGAGAATGCTGGGGTTGACTGCGAGGATATAGGCCATCGTGAGAAATGTAGTGATGCCACCGATGACTTCTTTGCGCAGTACCATCGTAGAGGGGTCGAAACCGAAGAGCTTTTGTAACATGATAAAAGAATTAGCAAATTATCGAATTAAGAGAGGGGGTGAGAAACTGTTGATGGCTTTGGCGATGGTTGCGGCGTCGTCAAGCGTTATGACGGGGCTGATGGGCAGGGACACCTCACATGCGTGTATGCGCTCCGTTATGGGCAGTTGCAGATGTCCGAGGGTTGCGGCATAGCATTCTTGCCGGTGGGGTGCTACGGGGTAGTGTATCATCGTCTCGATGCCGCGAGAGAGAAGGTGACGGCGCAAACTGTCGCGATGTTCTGTGAAGACGGGGAACTGATGATATACGTTACAAGTATCAGGCAACCTGTGAGGCAAGGTGACATAAGGATTGCTGATAGTGTCATAGTATAAGGCGGCTATTTGCTGGCGATGATGATTGTCATCGTCAAGGTATCGCAGTTTGATGCTGAGCACGGCGGCATCAATTTCAGATATACGGCTGTTGCGCCCCACGTAGCAGAAAACGTATTTCTCCTTTGTGCCGTAGTTGGCAAGTGAACGCACCGTCTCAGCAAGGCTGTCATCGTCGGTCGTTACGGCTCCGGCATCACCAAAGGCTCCGAGGTTCTTTGCAGGATAGAAAGAGTGTGCGGCAGCATGCCCGAGGCTTCCCGTGCGGCATATTCTTGATTCCGAATCGCTCGTTCCTAATTCTGCATCTTGCATTCTGCATTCTGAATTTACCATGCACCCCTGAGCCTGTGCGTTGTCCTCAATCAGCAGCAGGTCGTGACGCCTGCAGATGTCTTCAAGGGCATCGCTAAAGGAAAGGCGCCCATAGAGGTGTACCGTAATAACTGCCCGCGTGCGTGGCGTGACAGCCTCTTCTACGCGGCTGATATCAAGGTTCAGGTTCTCCCATGTCGGCTCAACGAGAATAGGTTTGAGGCCGCAGAGGGTGATAGCATTGATGGTGGCAATAAACGTATTGGCAGGAACGACGACCTCGTCTCCGTCGCTCAAAGAGCCTAACTGTTTATATGCCTGGAGTATGAGGCACAAGGCGTCGAGACCGTTGCCCACACCTATGCAATGGCGCGTGCCGATATAGGAGGCGTAGCTCTGCTCAAACAGCTCCGTTTCGCGCCCCTGAAGGAACCAACCGCTGTCTATGACGCGGCTTATGGCACTCTTATATTCCTCGGCGTGGAGGGCTGTAATGGCAGGAAGGTCGTAGAATGTAATCATTGTGAAGCAAAAGTTGCAATGCGAAGCCAAAGTTACGGCAAAGTTTCGTAATATGCAAAGAAATTATAAAAAAAGTATGTTTTGGCCTCTCTGCTGACGCTTGTATCGTTTTTTTTTATTAATTTTGCACAATCTTATGCACCCCTTGAAGGCCTCAGAGAGCCTAAAAAAGGGGAAAAATGAGATTTTTGCAGAAAAAGAAGGTAACAAATTCAAGAAATATATTAAAAACCAATGGACGAGACACAGACGTACGATCACGACAGAATCAAAGTGATAAACATTGAGGACGAGATGAAGTCGAGCTACATCGACTACTCGATGTCCGTGATTGTGGCGCGCGCACTGCCTGATGTGCGAGATGGCTTTAAGCCTGTACACCGCCGCATACTTTACGGTATGCTTGGCATCAACAACACCTCTTCACAGCCTTATAAGAAATGTGCCCGCGTGGTGGGTGAAGTGCTGGGTAAGTATCACCCTCATGGCGACTCTTCTGTATATGGAGCGCTGGTAAGGTTGGCGCAGGACTGGAATATGCGCTATACGCTTGTTGACGGTCAGGGAAACTTCGGTAGCGTGGATGGTGACTCTGCGGCAGCGATGCGATACACGGAGTGCCGACTGAGCAAGATGGGTGAGCATATCATGGATGACCTGGAGAAGGACACCGTGGATATGATGAACAACTTCGATGACTCGCTGGTTGAGCCAACCGTGATGCCTACAAAGATTCCTAACCTCCTGGTGAACGGCGGTAACGGTATCGCCGTGGGTATGGCAACGAATATCCCTACGCACAATCTGGGCGAGGTGATTGACGGCTGCTGCGCCTACATCGATAACCCCGATATAGATACCGATGGGCTGATGCAGTATATTAAAGCGCCAGACTTCCCTACAGGTGCATATATCTATGGCGTTCAGGGAGTTAAGGATGCTTATGAAACTGGTCGTGGACGTATCATCATGCGTGCCAAGGCAGAGATTGAGACCGGCGACACGCACGACAAGATTGTGGTGACCGAGATACCTTACGGCGTGAACAAGCAGCAGCTCATTGAGAATATCGCTGACTTGGTGAAAGAAGGCAAGCTGGAGGGTATATCCAACGTGAACGACGAGACGGGCCGTCAGGGCATGCGTATCGTGGTAGATGTGAAGAGAGAGGCTAACGCCAACGTGATACTCAACAAGCTGTTCAAGATGACAGCCCTGCAGAGCTCATTCTCTGTGAACTGTATCGCCCTGGTAAAAGGCCGTCCACGTCTGCTGACCCTGAAGGAGTGCGTGAAGTACTTCGTGGAGCATCGCCACGATGTGACAATTCGCCGCACAAAGTTTGAGAAGGCAAAGGCAGAGGCCCGCGCACACATCTTGGAGGGCTTGATTATCGCCGTAGATAATATAGACGAGGTGGTACGCCTGATACGTGCCTCCAAGACTCCGAGCGATGCTCAGCGTGCATTGGAGCAGCGCTTTGAGCTCGATGAGCTGCAGTCAAAGGCTATCGTGGATATGAGGCTCAGTCAGCTGACAGGACTGCGAGTAGAGGAGCTGAAGAAGGAGTATGACGACATAATGAAACTCATAGCTTACCTGCAGCAAATCCTTGATGATCCGGAGCTGTGCAAGAAGGTGATGAAGGATGAGCTCATAGAGGTAAAGGAGAAGTATGGTGACGAGCGTCGCACAGAGATAAGATACACCAATGCTGAGTTCAATCCTGAACAGTTCTATGCCAACGATCCTGTTGTGATAACGATGTCACACCTCGGATACATCAAGCGCACCTTGCAGTCAGACTTCCGTGCACAGTCTCGCGGCGGTGTGGGTGCACGTGGCGCAAGAACAAGAGAGCAGGACTTCACGGAGTTCGTATATGCTGCAGATGCTCACGACATGATACTCTTCTTCACCAAGAAGGGCCGCGTCTATTGGTTGCGTTGCTTTGAGATACCTGAGCAGGCAAAGGACGCGAAGGGTCGTGCCGTGCAGAACCTCCTGCAGCTGGAGCCCGATGATACGGTCAACGCATTCCTCGGCATTCAGAGCCACAAGTTCAACGATGAGGAGTTCCTGAACACCCACTTCGTAGTCTTTGCCACACGTAACGGTCTGGTAAAGCGTACTGCCCTCAAGGAGTATTCCCGCGTGAGAGGCAAGGGCGTCAGAGCCATCAACGTGCTGGAAGGCGACGAGGTTGTAAACGTAATGCTCACCAACGGACATGACGAGCTGATACTGGCAAGCCGCAACGGACGTGCTGTACGCTTTGACGAGAATGATATCCGCTCAATGGGACGTATCGCCACCGGCGTGAAAGGCATGGAGCTCCAGGGCGATGATGATGCCGTGATAGAGATGGTTGTGGCTTACGACCCCGAACAGTCCTTGATGGTGATATCTGAGAATGGCTTCGGCAAGCGCTCAAAGATTGGCGTGCTTACTGAGGTGACACGCGAGGACGGCACTACATACAAGAAAGTGGAGGACGGTGGCTACCGCCTCACCAAGCGCGGCTCAAAGGGTGTCACAACGCTGAATATCACGGAGAAGACCGGAAAGGTTATCGCGATGAAGTGTGTGAAGGGCGATGAGGACCTTATGATAATCAATAAGAGCGGCATCGCTATCCGTTTTGCTATTGCCGATGCCGGCAACGAGAAGGGACGCAACACCCAGGGCGTGAAGCTGATTGAGCTGAAGAAGCGCAACGAGACGATTGCAAGCGTCTGCGTAGTGCCTCATGAGGATGTGACGGACGAGGATACGGACGAAGAGCCTGAAAACCTCATCGATGATAATACAGACCCAGTTACAGAGTAACGTAATAACAACATAAAATCTTAATCCGAGAACTAAAAAATCTCACAAACTTAAAAAAACAAAGACCCTATGAAGAAATTTTTCATTATGATGATGGCTGCTGTATCAGCTACCGCATCATTTGCCCAGAATCCTAACATTGGTAAGGAGATTAAGGCTACAAAGGATTACAAAGCCGGTATGGAACTGTACCGCCAGCAGGAATCCTCTCTGGCCCAGGAAGATAAGGCTAAGGCCTGGCAGGAATTGTATAAGCTTGCTAAGGGTGTTGCCGACAAGTCAATAACAGCTCTGCAGGAGAACAAACTGTCAGAGGTTAACTATGGTGACATCTGCAACGCTATTGAGGCTGCAAAGAACTTTGCTGACTGCAACCCTGACAAGGGCGCTAAGGCAGTAGAGGAAATCGCAAGCATCCGTCCTGCTCTGATTAATGCTGCTAATGAGACAAGCAACGTAGATGAGAAGCTGAAATACAGTACCGTATTCCTTGCTACGGCAAAAGACGGTGACCCTCTCGCAGGCCTGGCTTCATTCTTCGCAGCTTTTGCAAGCTACCAGAACAAGGATTATGCTAACGCAGTAAAATATGCCAAGGGTGCCCTGAATGATGAAAGAGTGAAGGAGCAGGCTGAGGCTATCTATCTCACCTCTGCCGGCATGAACCTGAAGTCAAAGGCTGACACTCTGCAGTACATCAAGGTGCTGAGCGACCTGGACGCAGACAAGTATTTCGTACAGATCTGCACCATGTACAACGAGATTGGTGAGAAGGCTACAGCTGAGAAGATGGTTGAGGAAGCTATCGCCAAGGATCCTAACAACAAGTTCGCATACTACATGCGCGGCACAACCAAGAACGACAGCAAGGATTTCGACGGCGCTATTGCTGACTACATCAAGGTGACAGAGATTGACCCTACATTCATCTATGGCTGGTACAACCTGGCTCTGTGCTACGGCAACAAGGCAGACAACATCCAGGCAACAAAGGGTGACCGCAGCGGACGTCTCTTCGGACAGGACCTGCAGGACTGCAACGATGCTTTCCAGGGCGCCATCAAGAATCTGGAGAAGGTACGCGAGCTCGATCCTAACCACGAGACAATCTCTAACTGGCCAATGCAGCTCCGTATGTACTACAATGCTGTAGGACAGAAGGAAAAGGCCGACGAGATCTCTAAGATGCTCGGCGACTTGTAATTCTGCACCTTATTCATAACAGGGTAACATACGAACACAAACTTGAATTAATGAGAAGAATCATTCTCATCATACTATCCGTACTGACTATTAATGCCTCGTCTTCTATTCTCGACAATAAGAAGACGAGGCAAATGAAATATGCCGTACAGGCAGCCAGGACTGCGATAAAAAATACTAAAGACTTAGAGAAGAACGAGAACACAATACGAGGTTATCTCAGGGATAGCCTCTTCGTAAACAATAAGGATCTGCGTCTGGTGCTCTTTGACCTGCTGAAGAGACAGTATGAGGTGACCAACGAGAAGATGTACAAATCACAAGCCATCGATACCGCGGCGCATTCAAGGGTGGGCAAGCGACTGTTTCTTGCCGCAGAGTCCTTAGACAGCATAGATGCGCGGCCAAACAGCAAGGGCGTCTCATCGCCTTCTTACAGAAAACGCAATTCACAATACCTCACCCAGTATCGCCCCAATATGCTGAAGGGCGCGATATACTTCATGTCGCGCAAGCAATGGCAGGATGCATGGGACCAGTTAGACATCTATCTTAATGTTCCCCGCAGCCCGCTCTTTTCAGGAGTGGCACAGGATACGACGCATACCGACTTCGCATCATTCCTGGCCGTGATGACTGCCTATAAACTCAATGACAAGAACAAGGCGGAAAAATATCTCTCTCAGGCCATAAACTACGTTCCTCGCAGGGAGTTTATGCTGCGAAAGATGGCAGAGCTGGAGGTGGCTCAGGGAGATACGGCAAAGTACGTTGATATCCTCACAAAGGGGTTCAGGTACTTTCCTCAGTCTGAACATTTCTTCCCACGACTGATAGATTACTATATCGGCAAAGGAGAGCTGAAGACTGCGCTCTCATTTACCGACGAGGCGATGCAGAAAGACTCGTTGAATCCGCTCTTCCTGTATGCCAAGCACAACATACTGATGTATGAGAAGAATTATGGCGAGGCGTTATTGTATGGCAAGAAAGTCCTTCTGCAGAATGACAGCCTTGCCGCTCCCAATTATAATATAGGATATATATACTACCTGCGTGCCGAGGCCGCAATGGCAAACAGGGATAAGAGCATGAGACAGCGCATGAAGGAAGCGCAGAAACAATACAAGAAAAGCCTACCTTACATGGAACGCTATAGAGCTTTGGAGCCGGATGATGTGGAAAGATGGCGACCTATACTCTACGATATATACCTCAACCTCAATATGGGAGATAAGTTCAGGGAGATTGACTCTTTGGGCAATTAACTCCCAAGGTTCTTAATTCTCTGAATAATCAACTCTTTAGGTATGTATTTTCTCTCAGGATATTTAACGAACGGTTAAGCTATGATTACAACATCTCCCGTTTTGCGCCGGCTTGTCAGTCTGCTGAGAGGAAGTATTCCCTTGTTTCTTCTCATTCTTCTTGTGGCGTGTCAGGAGAAACGTCCCACGGTAATCAAGACTCCTTGGGGCACCACCATCGCAACCGATGCCGTAGTAGATACCGTAGCCACAGAGGAAGGGCAGGGGAGTGATACAGAAAAGCATCAGGCCCTGTCACTCGAGGATATCAAGGCCAATGGCGAGATGATTATGCTCACCATTTCAGGACCGCAGACCTACTATGATTATCATGGGAAAGGCATGGGCGTGAATTACCTCATGTGCGAAAAGCTGGCCGCGCATCTCGGAGTGACGTTGCGTATCGATGTGTGTACCGATACGCTTGACATGTTGCGACGACTTGAAAACGGAGAGGGCGACGTGATTGCCGTGCCTATGGACAGCTATCAGTCTCAGGGCAAGGCTTCGCGCTTTTCCACCAAAGTGGTGGCAAACGGATGGTTGATAAACAGCAATAACCCTTCTTTGGCAGATGCAATTAGTAACTGGTATAAGCCATCGTTTCTTGCCGAGACCCAGAAGCAGGAGACCTATCTGCTCACCTCAGGTAGCGTGACGCGACACGTATATCCCTGGATGCTCTCTGCTGAGAAAGGACAGGTATCTACATACGATAACCTCTTCAAGAAATATGCCCCCAATGCCGGTGTGGATTGGACTCTCCTTGCCGCACAATGCTATCAGGAGAGCTGCTTTGACCCGAAGGCGCATTCCTGGGCCGGAGCGTGTGGCCTAATGCAGATTATGCCCTCCACGGCAGATCATCTCGCCCTGCCTCGCAGCAGGATTTATGACCCCGAGGCGAATGTGGCGGCAGCAGCAAGATACATGAGAGAGCTGCAGGAGGAGTTCAAGGATGTGGCAAATCCCGCAGAGCGACTGAAATTTGCTCTGGCATCATATAATGGTGGATTGCATCATGTGCGCGATGCTATGGCGTTGACAAAGAAACATGGTGGCGTACAATACCGATGGGGCGATGTAAGGCATTACATCCTGGCACTCTCCAAGCCGGAGTTCTATCGTGACCCCGTAGTGAAGAGTGGATACATGAGAGGCACGGAAACGGCAAACTATGTCGATATGATTGTGGAGCGCCAACGGCAGTACCGTCATGCCCTGCGTACGGGTACGACAGTTATCTCCAAAGTCAAGGTGGGACATTCCTCCACCCCATCCGTTGGCGGCTCATCACTCATAGATGCCGTACCCCACCGGGCCGCAAAGAAAAACAAATGGAGAGAGAAGGAGTAGGAAGGAGTAGGAAGGAGTTAGAAGGAGTTAGAAGGAGTTAGAAGGAGTAGGAAGGAGTTAGAAGACAATACAAAAAGGAGTTAAAGACTGAGCGCCGAAGGTGCGATAGACCACAGCCGGGGGTGTAAGCCCCCGGACCGGTAATGATACAGTATAAGACTGAGCGCCGAAGGTGCGACAGATGACATAAAACTCCACACAATCAGCCCCATAATGCCTCTGTCGCACCTTCGGCGCTTTCGTATGGTACGCAATCATACTGATACGGGGGCTCACACCCCCGCCTGTGGTCTGTCGCACCTTCGGCGCTTTTTACCGGACACCAATAAAAACAAAAATGGCGACGGTGACTTGACATCACTATCGCCATTTATCTGTTTTAATTATATTGTCTTACTTCTTGCCGCCTTTCTTGCCTGTGCTCTTCTTGGCAGGTGTTTTCGTTGCGGTTGCGGGCTTGCTCTCACTACCAGGAGCAGGTGTTACGCTTACCAGCTCTACTGTGAAGATCAGAGCAGAGCAGGCAGGGATAGCACCCTGGGCGCGCTCTCCGTATGCCAGATTCTGAGGAATGTAGAGCTCCCACTTTGAGCCTTCGGGCATCATTGTCAGAGCCTCGGTCCAACCCTTGATGACCTGGTTGCACTTGAATTTCGTTGTCTCGCCAGGACGCTTGTAGCTGCTGTCAAACTCGGTACCGTCGATGAGCTTTCCCTCATACTTCACGGTCACCTCGTCTTCTGCCTTAGGAGTGACACCCTTGCCGGCGGTCAGCACCTTATACTGCAGGCCTGAGGGGAGTGTTACCACGCCTTCCTTCTTCGCATTCTCAGCCAGCCATTGCTCGCCCTTCTGCTTGTTGGCCTCTGCCTCAGCCTTCTGCTTCTGTTCGCGAGCAGCCTGTATAGCCTTTATCTTGCCCTGGAAACACTCGGTTGCCTTTGCCTGGGTGAATGCGGTAGAGTCCTTCATCAGCGAAGCGACAAAGCCGGCATAGAACAGCTCGGCGCTCAGCGAGTCGCCCTCAGTCTTAAATTCCTTGCCGATGCCGGGAATCATGCGGTCCAGTACCATCTTGGCGATAGAGCCGCCTGCCTGATAAGCCACGAAACGTGGGTCGTTGGCATTCTGCTTTCCATCCTTGAAACCCTGGATGAAGTCGGCCATGTATGTCGTATCTACATTATACTGGTTCTGCAGATAGGGAATGAGGCCCTCTGTCTGAGCATATCCGGCAGCAAAGCTCACAGAGTCCATAGCCGTTGTCAGCACAACCGGAGCCTCTGCCTTAGGCTCCTCTTTGGGTGCTTTCTTCTTTGCACCTACGCTTACTACGCAAGCCGTAGCCATGCAAAGAGCAAAAATTATCTTTTTCATTGTTTTCTGTTTCTAATTGCTACTTAGAATGTTTACTTCGCTTTTGCAGGAGCAGGAGCAGCAGCTGCTGCTGGGGTATTGTTCTCCGTAGCCTCTACGAGCTCGATGGTGAAGATCAGAGTAGAGAATGGCTTGATAGCCTCGCCCTGTGCACGCTCGCCGTATGCGAGAGCCTGTGGAATATATACCTCCCACTTAGAGCCTACAGGCATGTGAGTCAGAGCCTCTGTCCAACCCTTGATAACCTGGTTGGCGCGCATCTCTACTGGCTTGCCGGACTTGGCATTTGAGTCAAACACCTTGCCGTCAATGGTCTTGCCTTCATAGTTCACCTTCACGGTAGCGGTCTCTGTAGGCGTGGCACCCTTACCCTCTGTGATCACCTTGTACTGCAGGCCTGAAGGCAGCGTCACAACGCCTTCCTTCTTCGCATTGTCAGCCAGGAACTTCTCGTTCTGCTTCTTGTAGTCGCCATACTGCTTCTCCATCTCGGCAGCCTTGATCTCGCGCAGCTTGGTCTCTGCGGTAGTACGTGCTACGTCGATGGTCATAAGCTGCTTCTTGCCTGTAGCACCGGCTACGAAACCGGCAAGGATGTTCTTCAGAGAAACGGTCTGTGTAGAGTCGTTGCCGAACAGCTCATAGTTCAGGCCCTTGACCATCTGAGTGCCAATCTGCTGGCCAATCTGGATGCCTGCATAGTAAGCAGCCTTAGCCTTGTCGTCACCGGCAGAAGCACCCTCGTTTACACCCTTGAGGAACTGGTCGATGTAGGCTGAGTCAATACCCAGACGCTCCACCAGATACTCTTTTACACCATCACTCTGTGCCATACCGATAGCATAGCTCAGGGTGTCAACATCATTCTTCAGACTCGCTTTTGGAGTTCCGTTACCACACGAAGTGAAAACTGCTGCTGCAATAGCTATACAAGCAGCAAATGTGAATTTCTTCATCGTCTTTTTTGTTGTTTATAAATGTTTGATTTGTTTACCAACTTAAACCTCTCCCCCCTGTAATTTCCCTCCCTCCCCCAGGGGAGGGCCGGGGTGGGGCTTTACTTCTTACCCCAGTAATTTCCCTCCCTCCCCTAGGGGAGGGCCGGGGTGGGGCTTTACTTCACCTTTATCAGTTCTACGTCAAAGATCAGCGCAGCATACGGAGGTATAGCCCCTGCTGATCCTGACTCGCCGTATGCCAGGTTGTAAGGAATGAAGAAGCGTGTCTTGCCACCTTCCTTCATCAGCTGCAGACCCTCGGTCCATCCTGCTATCACTCCCTGCAGAGGGAACGTGGCAGGCGTGCCGCGCTGCACGCTGCTGTCAAACACCGTGCCGTCAATCAGGAAACCCTCATAGTGACACATCACGCTGTCCGTTGCCTTAGGCGACTTGCCCGTACCCTCCTGCAGCACCATATACTGCAGGCCAGAGGCTGTGGTAATCACACCATCCTTCTTAGCATTCTCAGCCAGATACTTCTCGCCCTGTTCGCGTGCCGCCTTGCCCAGCTCCGCCGCACGGGCGCGCTGCAGCTTCTCCTGCTCCACGAAAAACTCCTGAGAGAGTCTCTGTGCCTCACTATGAGTCATCTGCGGCTTGCCTGCAACAATATCCTTTATGGCCTGCGCAAAATCATCGATATTCAACTTCTCTGCTCCCATGCCTTTCAGCTGCGAGCCAATACCCATACCAAGGGCGTAACTTGTCTTATCCATCTTCTGTTATTAGTGAATGGTAAATCCTGAATTACTCATTTCGTGAATGATAAATCCTGAATTACTCATAATTAAATTTATAAATCGCGCGCAAAGTTAATCAAAAATAACCACTTAGGCTCCCTGTGGGGTGCTAAAAGATGTTAACATGAGTCATAAATAAACATATATTAGCCATAACAGCCGGAAACAGACATGATTAATAATGCAAAATTCATAATTAATTATTGGTGTCCGGTAAAAAGCACCGAAGGTGCGAAAGACCACAGACGGGGGTGTTAACCCCCGATAAATAGCCATACAGTATAAAAGCGCCGAAGGTGCGACAGATGACATAAAACTCCACACAATCAGCCCCATAATGCCTCTGTCGCCCCTTCAGGGCTCAGACTTTTCATCGTATTATTACCGGGGGCTTGCACCCCCGTCTGTGGTCTGTCGCCCCTTCAGGGCTTCTGACAAGCCCCATTTATCGCATAAACGCCCAAAACTATGGTTTACAAAAGGAACGAGAGCTATGTGTACATTTTTACCGGACACCAATAATTTTGAATTTTGAATTCTTAATTTTTAATTCTCTCCCCCTTCTCCCTCTCTTTCGGATATGGGCAGGGGGCTTGAATCTGAATAGTTATCGGTAATCTCCCTCTCCTCCCAGGGGGAGAGATGCCCTCTGGGCAGAGAGGGGGCTTTACTTCTCAAGTCTTTTCCTGACGTATGCGTCTATGCCAAGTGCTGAGCCTGCGTAGAGCAGGATCTGTGCAAATATCCACAATACGGAGTCGTGTATCTCGCCTGGCGGCGGCATCAGGAGCGCAGTAAAAGCCATCGCCACGCCTGCAAAGAGCATGGCGACAGCCGTTAGTTCACGAATGTTCATTGGTCAATCCTCAATGTTCAATGTTCAAAGATGCGTTTAAGTTATGCAAAATGGAAAATCGCTTTTACATTTTCATGACGTAGCATCTTCGACGAAGTCAATGTTCAATGTCTCCCGGGTGGAACTTTAATTTTGAATTTTGAATTTTTAATTTTTAATTCCCCCGGAGGGGGGGCTTTACGCCCTCTTAAACTTCCCCTTCTGCACGGAGTTGCTGGCGAGCAGCGTCTTGGACGTGATGTCCTTGCCCTTGCAGCCCTCGGGACGGAAGCGGATGTGAGCGCCTGTGACGTTCTCTGAGGCGACAAACTCCTCCTCGCTCTCGGCGCCGGTGGAGGTCAGATTGATGCGGAACGTGCCGATGCCGTCAATCTTCACCTGCTTAGAGTCCATCAGCATCTCGAGCATACAATCCTTCATCTTCATCAGCACAGGCCTTACGATGTCGATGCTCCAGATAGAGCCGTGATTAGCGATATGCGTGGCCATAGCC
>JAEEGL015980118.1_pt1 | contig 42855 bp, 43 predicted proteins | sample 9134231 | NCBI WGS metagenome assembly JAEEGL01 (sample SAMN16246548, study PRJNA631951) | gut metagenome | biome: gut microbiome; feature: rumen; material: fiber-attached | host: Bos | place: Iran: Karaj | collected 2018-10 | reverse complement strand
TCATATTCTACGTGTGCGGTCGAAATGGTAATACCGCGAGCGCGTTCTTCCGGAGCCTTATCGATTTGATCATAAGCCGTGAAGCTCGCGCCGCCTTCTTCTGCCAATACTTTGGTAATGGCGGCAGTCAAAGTGGTCTTACCGTGGTCTACGTGACCGATCGTTCCAATGTTGCAGTGCGGTTTCGTCCGCTCAAATTTTTCTTTTGCCATGTTTATTATCCTATTTTTTAATGTTAAAGACTTTACAATATTAAGGAGATTGGAGCGGGTGAGGGGAATCGAACCCCCGTAGTAAGCTTGGAAGGCTTCTGCTCTACCATTGAGCTACACCCGCTTAAAGCTTAATATCGTAATTAAAAACCCCTTAAGAGAGATTTCAGTGGTGGAGGGGGATGGATTCGAACCATCGTAGACGAAAGTCGACGGATTTACAGTCCGTTGCATTTGACCGCTCTGCCACCCCTCCGTGATATTCTTTCTTCAGGGGTTAACTAAAACAACCTTTATCGGCTGTTCTGTGCTTATAATCATTATTTTTTAAAAAAAGTCAATCATTTTTTTATGTTTTGTTAAAATATCGGTGGTATAATTTGGTAACATATTGAAAAGAGGTAAATTATGACTGCAATTACGGAAAATACCAACCCTGCCACAATAGATATAGATTTGCAAAGCGGCGTTGAAATCGCGCGGCTTATCAATAATGAAGATAAAAAAGTGGCGGTGGCGATTACGGCGATTTTGCCGCAAATAGGTCAGGCCATTGATTTGATTGCCGAAAAGCTGCGGCGGGGCGGGCGAATGGCCTATTTCGGCAGCGGTACCAGCGGCAGAATAGGGATTCTCGACGCTTCGGAAATGCCGCCGACTTACGGAGTGCCCGGTGATATGATTCAGGGCTATATTTCCGGCGGCGAAAAAGCGGTGCGTTTGGCGGTGGAAAACGCCGAAGACAGCGATGAGTTTGCCTGTGAAGATTTTGCGGCATTTAACCCGACACCAAAAGATGTGGTTGTGGCCGTTTCTGCCAGCGGTAATCCGCAATATACCGTCAAGGTTTTGGAGTTGGCGCGGCAAAAAGGCGTTACTGCCATCGCGATAACATCCAATCCGGAAGCAAAATTCAAACCTTATGCCGATATTTTTCTTTGTGCCGAAGTCGGACCGGAAGCCGTATCCGGCTCATCGCGCATGAAATCGGGCACGGCGCAAAAAATGATTGCCAATATGCTCACGACCGGAGCCATGATTCGCATCGGCAAAACCTATAAAAATTATATGGTCGACGTGCAGATTCATAACGCAAAATTACGGGAGCGCGCCATTCGCTATGTTTGCGAAATCACCGGGGCCGACGTTGCAACAGCCGAAGCGGTACTTAACGAAGCCGGCAATGTCAAAACCGCTTGCGTGATGTTGATTCGAGGTTGTAATAAGGAAGATGCGGAAAAATTATTGGCGCAAAACGAAGGTATTTTACGGCGCGTTTTATAGGGCAATTTGTGCCAGCTTCAGATAAATTTCATCGGCCGAAAGTTTATCCAAATCGGTAAGTGTTAAGTTAAGTTTTTGCAGCAGATTCACGTCAATTTCCGGTTTAGATATAACTTGCACTTTATAATTTTCGGCCAGCATTTCCGCTTTGTTTTCGGCGGTCAACAGACAGATTTCGCCCGCACCCAAAAACGGCAGACCGAGCTTTTCCACCACCGGCAGATGCGTCACAAAGTGATAATAACAAACCGCTTCATCGGTATAATACAGCAACTCATTAATGAACTTATTGATTTCAAATTTGGTGGCGCTTTCTTCCAAAGCATCAACGCAAAGCAAATGCGAAACACCCATTCCGAGCGCCTCAAAACGCGCGGTTTCAACCGCCCTTGCCAACGGCGAGTGATAAACGGTGGTGCAAATCGGCAGCCACTCTTTGAGCTGCCGGCCGGAGAGAAAGGCCGAGAGCATATCTGCGCGTTCAATCGCCGTATCGCTACCGTACCGCTCGTGGCGGCCAAAGCTTAAGTAAAACTTATTTGGCGCCATCCGGATTGGTTCCTTTGAATGCGGAAAGCAGAATTCCGCCGGTCAGAAGTCCGAGCGTAACCGCCAAAGATTGCCACTCGTGAACTTCAATACCGAAATATTTCATAAATATTTTAGAGCCGATAAAGATAAGGATTATAGAAATCGCCGGCTTCAGATAGGCAAATTTGTTGATGATTGCCGCCAGCAGAAAATACAGCGCACGCAAGCCCAAAATGGCAAAAATGTTACTGGTGTAAACCACAAAAATATCGGTCGTTACCAAAAAAATCGCCGGAATGGAATCAAGCGCAAACACCACATCCATCAGCTCAATCGTCACCAATGCAAAAAACAGCGGAGTGATAAAGTGCCGGCCGTTTTCTTTTACAAAAAAGTGTTCGCCCTTGATTTCGTGCGTAACGTGAAAGACTTTGGATACGAGCTGAAAGATTTTGGAATGGCGAATATCGACGTCTTCGTCTTCTTTCATCAACAGCATTTTGATACCGGTATAAATCAAAAACGCCGAGAAAATATATAAAATCCAGTTGAAACGCACCACCAACGCGTCACCGACACCGATGAGAATACCGCGCATAATCAAAGCGCCGAGAATGCCCCAAAACAGCACGCGATGTTGATATATGCTGGGAACTCCCAAAGCGGCAAACACCATCGACATCACAAAAATATTATCCATCGACAGGCTTTTTTCCAAAAGATAGCCCGTAAAATAGTCCATACCTTTTTCGGCGCCGTCTTCCATCCAAACAAAAGCCCCGAAAATAACGGCAACCGCAATATAGGCAATACAAATCCACAGTGTATGCCAAAAATGCGGTTCCTCGTTTTTGCGATTGAACCAGAACAAATCGGCGGCCAAAAGCAATACAACCGTTACCCCGAAGCAAGTCCACAGCCAAAACGGTGAAAGCGCGTGGTGCGGTGCGGATAAAAACGCCAATATATTACTCCAAATTTCCATTATTTTTCTTCCAAATTCCAGGTTGTTTTGATAATTTCATCAATATCGGTATAGCGCGGCGACCAACCGAGTATTTCTTTAGCTTTGTCGTTATTGGCAACAACAACGTCCGGATCGCCGGCACGACGCGGCGCAAATTCATAATTAACCTTGCGACCGGTTACGCGTTCGGTAGCCGCAATCATTTCCAAAACGGAAGTTCCTTTGCCGGTGCTCAGATTGACCGAGTATGACTGCGGGGCTTGCAGCAAGTGTTTAATGGCGGCAACGTGAGCCCGCGCCAAATCTTCAACATGAATATAGTCGCGCAGACAGGTGCCGTCCGGAGTGTTGTAGTCGTTGCCGAAAACCAGTAATTTTTCCCTTCTGCCGGTAATCACATCCATCACAATCGGCAACAGATTTTGCGAATTCTGTTCTTTGCCGCGAATACTGCCGTCGGCGGCATATCCTACCGCGTTAAAATAGCGCAACGCCATATAATGAAAATCCTTGAGGCGGCTCAGCCATTCCATAACCCGCTCGATTTCTATTTTGGTAAATCCGTAAAAGTTCAGCGGATTAATCGGATGCTTCTCATCAAGAGGCAAATATTGCGGAGTGCCGTATACCGCGGCCGTTGAAGAAAATACTATGTTTTTAACACCGCAATCAATCATGGCATTGAAGATATTGACGGCGCCGTTAATATTGTTTTTGGCATAAATTTGCGGATGTTCCATCGATTCGCCGACTGCTTTTTTGGCGGCAAGATGCACCACGGCATCAAAACCGGCGGACATAACCTTATGTAACAAAGCTTCGTCGGCAATATCGCCGCGCACGAATTCGGCCTTATCAAACAAATTGCATTCCTGACCGGTGGACAGGTTATCATAAACCGTGACGGCAAAACCGTTTTCAAGCAACGCTTTAACTACATGGCTGCCGATATAACCGGCACCGCCGATAACCAGAACTTTTTTTGACATCAAATTTTTCTCCGTTTGTAGATGTTTATCAATGTTATAATTAATTCTGCCTTTTTTGTAAAGCAGATAATGTAAAATTATTCTTCCTCCGTTGCGTAGTCCAAAACTTCACACACAATGTCGTAATCAAAACCGGCTCTGACCAGTGTTCCCATATCTTTTTGCCGAAATTCGCGACGACTTTCGGCGGGACGATACGGACCGATTTTTTTGCGCTTTGCCAATTTCAGCGCCATCGCGAGCGGATTATATTCTTCTTCCGCCAAAACCGAATTTATTTGCGCTTCGTCAATGCCTTTGGCCCGCAGTTTGTTTTGAATATAGCGCGCCGGCTTGCCCGCACTCAAATAGTTCCGCACTTTGATTTCGGTAAAGCGCCGGTCGTCCAAATAATGCAAGCGCTCAAACTCCGCCAAAACGGATTCGGCCCATTCATAAGCTTCGTTCTTGTTCCATTCCGGATTCTCGCGGGCATAAGCATTAATGCGGCGATGCAGCACCGTACGCAGATTTTCCGTCGATGATTCAAAGCGTTTCAAATAATACAGCCCGATATTTTTGAGCCGCTGCGGCGTGATTTTTTTCTGCGGCTTGCGGCGCGGTTGCTGTCTCGTTGGCGCTGTTTCCGTATCATTTAAATCAAACACTTGAAAATTCCTTCAAAATACATTAAATAACATCTAAAGTTGATGTGATTTTAGCATAAAAGAGGTTTTTAAATAATGAACGATATCGGTATTTCTTTTAATTTGGATAACAATGCCTTTCGCGGACGTATTGTGCGGCTCGATAATGTAATGCGGGAGATTTTCTCGCGGTCGCAATACCCGGATAACGTGGCGGCGGCAATATCCGAAACGGCGGCACTCGGGACGTTGATCGCGAGTTTGATGAAGTTTGACGGCATATTTACTTTGCAACTGCAGGGAACCGGACCGATTTCGGTGTTGGTGGCCGATGTTACTTCTGCCGGCAAGGTGCGGGCAACCGCCAAATATGATGCCGATGCCATAGCGGCGGCGCAGGCTTTGCGCAAAACCGAAGGCGAAATCGAACCGACTCCGCATTGGCTCGGCAACGGTAATCTGATTTTTACGGTTGACCAAGGCAAAAATACCGAACTTTATCAGGGAATGGTCGATTTGAAAGGCAAAAATCTGGAAGAATGTGCTCTGCGCTATTTCAAAAATTCCGAGCAAATCGACACATATTTGCATCTTTATCTTGATAAGGACGGGGATGTGTGGAAATCGGCCGGCATCTTAATTCAGAAAATGCCGCAAAAAGGCGGAAATGCCGGTACCGATGATGACGATTCGCTGAACGAATTGTGGAATGAAAATAAAATGCTGACGGATACACTCAAAGCCGAGGAAATCTTTAATTTGGACCTGAAAGAAGTTTTGTTCCGCCTGTTTCACGAACATCAGGTGCGTGTTAACGGCGAGCGCGAATATACTTTCGGCTGTCGTTGCAACCGCGAAAAATTGCAGCATACGCTGAGTTCGATGAAGCCGGAAGATATCGAAGATATGGTCGAAAACGGCAAAATTACCGCTACCTGTAATTTTTGCGGGCAGGTATATTCCTTTGATAAAGGCGAGTTGCTGAAACATTAAGAACACTGTTTTTAAATTTAAATACACTGTTCTTGATTTTGAAAAAACACAAAAAAAAAGGTCTTTCCTCACAACGGAAAGACCTTTTGTGATTTTCGGTGTTTTATATAATCATTGCCGTCAATTCGGCTTCCGATACCACCTGGTCATCAACCATGGACACACCTTTGAATACAAAAATATTGCGATGCACTTTTACTTTTTCCAAATGCATTTTCAACTGGTCACCCGGACGCACCGGTTTGCGGAATTTAACGCCTTCAACCGACATAAACAAGACGCTGCGTTTATTTGTTTCATAGTCGCCGGCTTCAGCCATCACAATACAACCGGCAGTTTGTGCCATAGCCTCAATTTGCAGCACTCCCGGCATAATCGGATTATTCGGGAAATGTCCCTGGAAGAACAGCTCGTTCATAGTCAGATTTTTGATGCCCACACCTTTTACTCCCGGTTCTTCCACAATCAATCTGTCTACCAGCAAAAACGGGTAACGATGCGGGAGCATTTTCATAATTTCATCAATATTATAAATTTTTTCTTCAGCCATTTTATCCTCTATTTTTTTGAATTTTTCTGCAAAAACGAAACTTGACGCATATAGTCCTTAAACGGAACGCACGGACTTCCCATCATAACGGCGCCCGGTTCAATGTCACGCATAACGCCAGATTGCGCCGCAACTTGTGCTCCGCTGCCGATGTTGAGATGGTCCGCCAAACCGACCTGTCCGCCTAAAACAACATAGTCGCCGAGATTACAACTGCCGGCAATACCGACTTGCGATACGATGACACAACCGCGTCCGAGCTTGTCGTTGTGGGCAATTTGCACCAAATTATCAATGCGCGTGCCGTCGCCGATAACCGTGTCGTCAAGCGCACCGCGGTCTATGCAGGCATTTGCCCCGACCTCGACGTCGTTGCCGATAATTACGCGCCCCAGCTGCGGAATGCGATGGTGCTGTCCGTTAATCAGCTGAAATCCGAAGCCGTCCTGCCCGATGCGAACACCGGTATAAATGTAGCAGTTTGCACCGATAACGGCGTAGGCAATCGAAGCGTTATTGCCGATGCGGCAATTATTGCCGATTTTGCAATCGTGAGCAATAACCGCATTCGGTTCGATAATGCAATTATCACCGATTTCGACATTTTCTCCGATAACGACATTGGCACCGATAAAGCAGTTATTGCCGATTTTGGCGGTTGCGGCGATTTTGGCACTGGCGTCGATTCCGCCGGCAAAACCCTTTTCGGCATACATAAACTCATTGAGTTTGATGAACGCGATTTTCGGGTCTTCGCACACCAAAACGGCAACACCTTGAGGAACAAAAGATTGCAAATCTGCGGTGGTAACGCAGGCTTTGGCCTTCATTTGTGCCGCTTTTTCCCGGCTTTTGCGGTCGTAGAAAAAGCAAATATCATCCGCGGCGGCCTTTTCCATCGTGGCAATATCGGCAATTTTATCGCCGGCTCGCGCCGGATTGGCCAACGCGGAAGAAGTAACTTCGGCCACTTGGGCCAAAGTCACGTCTTCTTTGACATTATAAAAACGTTTATCTACCATACTCACTCCTATAAACTCGTACCGAAATTCAGACGGAAGACTTCTTTTTCATCATACGGTTCTTTGCTGATCGGATAACCGAAGTCCAAATCGATTTTACCCATCGGCGAAATCCAGTCGAAACCGAAACCGATTGATTGTCTTAAGCGAGAACTGTAAGCAATTTTATCTTCGTCAAAGTGATCCGGTTTACCCAATGTACCTACATCGTAGAACAAACGACCTTTAACGCCGAGTTCATCCAAACCGATAGGGAAGATGAGTTCGGCACCGCCGTAAACCATCCAGTTACCGCCGAGGGAGTCGCCGGTTCTTCTGTCGCGGGCGCCGATACCGGCAAATTCAAAGCCGCGCAGGTTGGAACCGCCCAGATAATATCTGTCGGACATACGAACTTTCTTTCCGCCGTAGCCGTCAATATAGCCGCCGGTTGCGAAGAACTTGAAGGTGTAATAATCGGCCAGGGTGTAATATTTATAAACCTTAGCATCAACACGGTTATACTTTGTATCTCCGCCCAAACCGGAAATATCGTGTCCGAGTGACAGATAATAACCTTCTTTCGGGTTAAACGAACTGTCGCGACGGTCATACACAAAGGTTTCGCCCACGGACGACGTAACAGCGCTGCCTTCTTCGGCCTTAACGAACTCGGATGCTTCATCCTTCACGTTTTTAATATCGTTCTTACTCAGATTATAACGTGCATAATGGAAGAAACGGTCGGTATATCTCCAGCCGAAGCGGGTGCGACCGCCGATGGTGCGGGTATCATACGATGCCTCATCTTCATAATCCTGATCTTCCAAGAACAAATCAATACCGGCGCTCAATCTGCGGCCCAAGAAATACGGCTCGGTAAAGCTGACGCTGTAATCCTTGTTTCTTTGCGAAATACCAGCATTGATGGAAGCTTCCTGACCTCTGCCGCGGAAGTTGGTTTCGGTAACGCCGGCTCTGACCAAGAAACCGTTGGTGGTGGAATAACCGACACCGATATTGAAGTAACCGGTCGATTTTTCTTCCACGTTCACGTCAATATCAGCTTTGTTGTCGGAAACCACGTTGGTTTGCATATCAACCTTGCTGAAATAGTTTAAGTTCTCGATATTGCGGCGCGAATCACGCAGTTTGGAAATATTGAAGGCGTCGCCTTCTTCCAGACGGAATTCACGACGGATAACCTCATCGAGAGTGCGGCTGTTGCCGGTAATGTTAATGCGGTTTACGAAAATTCGTTCGCTTTCGTGAACAATAAAGTTCAGATTAACGATATTATCTGCCGTGTTGCGGTCCAGTTCCGGTTCAACATCAACAAACGCAAAGCCCTTTTTACCGAGGGTATCGGTCATTTCCGCCACCGATTTTTCGATTTCTTCGGCATTGTACCAATCGCCCTTGGATACTTCCAAATCTTTATACAAACGCTTTGTATCAACCCCCGGAATTTCCGAAGTAATGTTGATATCGCCGATTTTGTAACGCGGGCCTTCTTCTAAGGTAAAGGTTAAAATAAAGGACTTATTGTCTTCACTCAATTCGGCAATCGCGGACGGAACGCTGAAGTCGGCATAACCGCGGCTGGTATAGAAACGGCGCAGCATTTCTTTATCATAATCCAGCTTTTCGGCATCATATTCGTCGGCCGAGCTGAAGAAGCGGTACCAACGACTTTCCTTGCTGGAGATGGTTTCCTGCAAGTCGGCACTGCTGTAGTGAGTGTTGCCCAAGAAGTTGATTTTATCGATGGTGGCGGCCTTACCTTCATCAATTTCATAAATCAAATCGACGCGATTCTCATCATGTTCGATGATTTTCGGCTCAACCGTAACCGAATAGCGGCCGGTTTTGCGATAAACGTCCAAAATGCGTTGAACATCCTGCTGAACCTTTGCCTTGTCATAAATCGAGCGCGGTCCGAGCTGAACTTCGCCTTCCAACACCTTGTCGCTGATTTTATCGTTGCCGTCAAAGGCGCGTTGACCGATAATCGGGTTCTCTTTTACATTAATCTTGAGAACGTTTTTCGATGAAATATCAAAGTCAATATCGCTGAACAACCCCGTATTATACAGGTTTTTGAACGCTGAATCGAGGTCTTCTTGCGAAACATTGGTATTTTTACGCAGATTCAAATATGACAACACCGTAGTTTTTTCCACGCGCTCCAAGCCGCTGACTTCTATGTTTTTAACATAATATCCGGCGGCGTTTGCTTGAAACGCGATAAAACTTGTAAACAATCCGGCATAAATTAATTTTTTCATTTTATTTTCCTTTATTTAATAAAACCAACGCCCAATCAAATGCACAATGTCATTCCATGTGGCCAACAACATAATTATCAAAAGAACAACCAGTCCGAATTTGAAAATATAATCCTTAACTTTAGGCTTAAGTTCGCGACGGATAACCATTTCAATAAGATATATTACGAGATTACCGCCGTCCAAAACCGGTATCGGGAACAGATTAATCAATCCGAGGTTAACCGATATCAGCGCCATAAAATAGATGAAACCGGACAATCCGCCGTTTTTGCTGGCATCTCCCGACATTTCGGCAATACGGATGATGCCGCCGATGTCTTTGCCGCCGCGGTGGCCGGTAATAATTTGTCCGAGCCCGCGCAAAGTCATAACCGTCAAATTATAGGTTTCTTTCACACTCTCCGGGAACACTCTGGAAAGCTCGGTTTTCTTGGCAAAAGCGTACTCCGGCGCCGATATGACACCGAGCATACGCCGTTTGGTCCCGCCCGGAATTTCTTCCGTTACGGTATCTTGCAGATTTGCCAGCAGTTTTAATTTGCGACGATAGGCAATTTCCAATTCATCGTCCGGGTGCTCGGCAACGTATTTTTGCAAATCGCCGAAAGAAACAATTTCGGTGCCGTTAATCGATTCGACGACATCGCCTTCCTGCAATCCGGCTCTTTCGGCCGGGCTGCCGGCAACAACGCTGCCGATAATCGGCAACAATACGGGTTTTTCTTCTCCCTCAGCCGCGGTTTGCGGTTTGGCGGCAACAACCCCGATAATTTTTTCTTCCGGTTTTCTGCCGCAAACTTCCTGTTCGGTATTTTCTGCGGTAAGCTTAACCGTATTGCGACGCTCCACTTCAACTTCTACCACATCTTGCGTAACCAAGTCGGTTTCGCGAATCAAACTCCAAAAATCCGGAGTCGGGTTGCCGTTGAAAGAAACTATTTTATCGCCGGCCAAAATTCCGGCCTTTTCGGCCGCACTACCGGCCATAACTTCGCCGACATAAGACGGGATAACCGCTTTGCCGTAGCAGGCAAACAAAATCATAAACAGCAAAATCGCCAACAGATAATTGAACAGCGGACCGGCCACGACGATTAAGATTTTTTTCCAGGTGCTTTGCAGGGCAAATGCTTGTTTTTTATCTTCTTCGGAAAGTTTGCTTAAGCTGTCGTCGGTGGTAGAAGAAGAAGCATCGCCGTCACCCAAAAACTGGCAATATCCGCCGAGCGGTATGGCCGATATTTTCCATTCGGTGCCTTTTTTATCGGTCCGGCTCCATAATTCTTTACCGAAACCGATGGAGAATGCCACCACTTTGACTTTGAGCATTCGCGCAACGATAAAGTGACCGAATTCGTGCACAAACACCAATATCCCCAAGAGGACGATGAACGGTACTATATAATATATAATGTTTGAAATTATTTCCATTATCCGTTCACCTTATAAAATATAGATAAAGAACAAATACATAAATGCCGAAGCAAAAATCAGCCCGTCGATACGGTCAAAGATGCCGCCGTGTCCCGGAATCAGGCGGGAGGAATCTTTTACGCCGGCCAAGCGCTTGATGGCGGATTCGATTAAGTCACCGATTTGCGCCAAAATGGCGATAAACACGGCCAAAGCGGCGTAAAACAGCTGGTTGTCGACATTCCACTCATATTGCAATTCCAGCGGCTTATACGAGAAAGAAATATAGCGGAATTTGCTGAAATCATAGAACGGAATCTCCATAATCTCGGTGCAGAAATACATGAAGATAATGCTGACGGAAACCGCCAACAAAATACCGCCGATTAAACCCGACCAGGTTTTGTTCGGGCTGATTTTCGGCGCCAATTTCGGGCCGCGCAGATTGCAACCGACCACCAAACCGCCGATATCCATGCTCCATACCATTAAGAAGAACCACGCCATCATAATAAAGCTGTAATTGAAGCGCGGGTCAAAGTTGCCTTCACTCGGGTCAAACGAGCGATACATCCAAATCAGCGAGGCAACGCCGATGGAGATATACGGCACACCCAAAGTCAGCAATTTGCGGAACTTTTCTTTTTCGGCCAAACCCCATACAATCAGCGATATGATGAATATCATCGGCAATATGATCTCAAAATTATAGGCCCAGATTGCTATCGCCAGACTCATCATATAAGCGGTAACATAGTGCGAGGTTTTGTTGGCAGGCGCCAGCATATTTGCCCATTCCCACGCCAACAAACCGCCGACGGTAATTGCCAAAACCTCCACGTACGGGCTACCGATATACAGAGTCACAATCGCAATCGGAATCATCACGATTGCCGCCAAAACCCGTTTAATCATAGCTCCCATTTTACGACTTACCATATCTTCTCTCCCTCTTGGTATAGTTCTCAATAATCTGTGTTAACTCCGCCGCTTCAAAATCAGGCCAGAGCGTCGGTGAAAAATACAATTCGCTGTATGACAACTGCCATAACAAATAGTTACTGATACGAATTTCGCCGCCGGTACGAATCATTAAATCCGGATCGGGAATGTCCGCCGTGTATAAGTTTTTTTGCAACAAATCAGCATTGATATCGTCAACGGATATTTTGCCTTCGGCCGCCTGACGGGCAATTTTCTTAGTTGCCGCCACAATTTCCTGTCGGCCGCCGTAACTCAGCGCTACACACAGCGTGACTTCGGAATTGTGCCGCGTTTCCTGCTCGATTTTTTCGATTTTTTGCACAATATCCGCGGCCAACATATCTCTTTCGCCGATGAAAATAATCCGGACATTATCTTTTTGCAACTCTTTGAAGCCGTCGTCCAAATATTGCCGCAACAACCCCATCAGCTGCTCCACTTCCGCTTCGGAACGATGCCAATTTTCGGTGGAGAACGCATATACCGTCATATATTTGACACCGCAGTTGCGTACTGCCTTGGCAATTTCTACCAACGTATCAGCGCCTTTTTTATGGCCCTGAAAAGCCGGTAAACCGCGTTGTTTTGCCCAACGACGGTTTCCATCCATAATAAAAGCGATATGTTGTAAATTCCCGATATCCACGACTAAATCCTATACCTGCAAAATATCCTTTTCTTTGGCGGCATATTGCTCGTCTATCTTTTTAACCGTATCGTCGGTCCACTTTTGAATATCGTTATTGTATTTCTTTTCCTCGTCTTCGGAAATGAGCGAATCTTTCTTCATTTTTTTGACTTCATCCATGGCATCGCGGCGAATGTTGCGCACCGCAATTTTAGCCTGTTCCGCATACTTTCCGGCGATTTTCACCAATTCTTTGCGGCGTTCTTCGCTGAGCGGCGGAATCGGAATGCGAATTACCTGACCGTCGTTCATCGGGTTCAAGCCCAAATCGCTTTCGCGCAGAGCCTTTTCAACATTTTTTACCAGACCTTTATCCCAAATGCTGACCGAAAGAGTGCGTGCATCGGGAACACTAACCGTGCCGAGCTGGTTTATCGGCGACATATTGCCGTAAGCCTCAACCAAAATCCCGTCAAGCAGACTGGCGTGAGCACGTCCCGCACGCAAACCGCCGAAATCACCGCGCAGCGATTCCAACGTTTTTTCCATTCTTTCCAGGGTGTCATCTTTCATAGAATTATAATCTGTCATGTTTACCTCTTTTATTTAACGATTGTGTGTCTGACCTTACCGCAGACGGCTTTCAATAAGGCTTTGTCTTCCGCCTGAGCAAATATCATGGTCGGTATTCCGGTATCGCGCAACATGGCGAGCGCCGTCATATCCATCACGTCCAAATGCTTTTCCAATACTTCGGCATAGCTGATGCTGTCATAGCGCTTTGCGTCGGCATTGTGGCGCGGGTCGGCGCTGTAAACACCGTCCACCTGAGTTGCTTTCATCAACACGTCGCAATGCATTTCGGTTGCGCGCAAAGCCGCACCGGTGTCGGTCGTAAAATACGGGCTTCCGGTGCCGCCGGCAAAAATCACCACTTCGCCGTTTTCGAGCGAGCGCAGCGCGTTGCGGAAGCTGTATGTATCGCAAACCTGCGGTATTGACAATCCGGAATAAACCGTTGCCGGGCAATTAAGGGAATTTAAGGCCGATTTCATGGTCAGAGCGTTCATCACCGTGGCCAACATGCCGATTTGGTCGGCAACGCTGCGGTCCATCATGGCGCCGGCATTCTTGGCACCGCGGAAAAAGTTGCCGCCACCGATAACCAAACAAACCTGCACACCGAGTTGTCGTATTTCGCTGATTTCGGCAGCCAAACGCGCAACCACCGACGGATTAATCCCGGTTTTGTTTTCGCCGGCCAGCCCTTCGCCCGACAATTTCAGCAATATCCTTTTGTAAATCGGTTCCATTTTATGCCCTAAATATGCCTCAGATTAAGTTAAAATCTACCTGTATGTTAATCATTTTATTCGCGTTGTCATTATTATTTTACACGGTTTCAACAGAAAAATTTATCTTGACAAGATTTGTTGTTATGTAGTACAGTTTCATACAGAGCGACGGTTAACGCTTGCTGCCTGCCTTCAGGCAAATCCGGATGGAATAACCGCTTAAAATACAAACGGTTGAAACTCTTTACAAAAGGGAATTTTTGACTGGCAGGCATCAAAAGATTATATTCCCGCTAAGGAGTTAAGACTATGACTGATATCAAAACTTTTCCGCTCAATTATGAAATTATCGAACAGCTGTTTAAAAACGGCAAATGCTTGAGCTATAATCCGCTCGAGCCGATGGCGGCCTGGCAATATGCCAAAGAGCTTGAAAGAGAATATAAAAAGCAACACAATGTCAAACGTTGCCGCATTGTTTCTAAAACCGCTAAGTTGTGGCAACGCAGTTATCATCCGCGCTTTCATTATTTTAGCGACGGGACGCTTATTTTTTCGCGTTATCTGCAGGATAAAGGTGCGCCGGAAGAGTTGGCAAGAATCAAAACCATGCTCAAAATCCGCGGATATAAAATCGGCAGAATCTATGCACCGCAATCGCAAATCGATTTTTTCGATTATGATAAAATGCTGCGTTATATTTCCGAACAAGCGTTAAAAAAATATCCGTTATCGGATGATTTGTCGGCTGTGCCGTTTCCGAATAAGGAAGAATTTGTAAAAGAATGCTTTTATAAGGGTAATGTTCTGTTAACGGCGTGCAAAACCGAGAAAGTTAAGCCGGAATGCCGCAATTATTTGGCTTTGTTTGCCGATGGCCGCTATTTTACTGCGGAAATATACGAAAAATCCGTCGCCAACTTTAGTAAAATCCTCAAGTTTGAGCTGGAAAATAACAGTTATTTGCGTATGCAATTAGAATATGTGCCGCAAGATTATATTGATGCACTGTATGAAAAAGCCAAAGAATTTGAATGGTACGAAACGCCTGAAGCTGCGGCACAAAAACTAACAAAAGATACCGCATCTTTGCAAAAAATGCAGCAATATATCACCGATTTGTTTGCAAATCGCAAGTGTGTTTCGGTGCTCCGGCCGGAAATCAAAGGTATGTTGTCACCGGAGGAGGGAAAGTATGCACTGTTTAATGACGGTAAGTTGCTTATTGCTCAAAGCCGCAAAAGCTTCGGCGAAGACAGCCTTTTTATGGAACAAATGCACCAAGCCTATCCCGATTATGAATTTAAGATAGAACAGATTCCGGATTTTTATTTTTCGGAGATTTATCGGCGGTTGCCGGAGTTCCAGAAGGGCGCAACCGTAATATATATGGAAATGCTCAAACAAAAAGCCCGCAAGCTTAAGCGAATGTTGGAAATTCCGCACCATGCGGCGCTGGATATGGCGGCGCAGATTGTCGGTTGGGCCAATTGGAAGGCGGTTAAAGTTGAAGATGAATCGCATGCACGCAATTTAATCGGTCATTTGAATTGGCGACACCAATCCGCGCTGGAGCATAATCCGGAAAATCCGCTGATGTGGGAATATGAGTATTGGCAAATGTTGCAGAAGCATCCGAAACAATAAAAAAAATATAGTTGCAAAACAAAATTTTTTCGGCTACAAAGCTATTAAAAACATATCCGGAGATAAAAGATGATGATGCTTATTTTATGCGCAATTTGCGGTTATTTGGCCGGTTCGATACCGTTCGGGCTGGTGTTATGCTATCTGGCCGGCTACGGCGATATTCGCAAAATCGGTTCGCACAATATCGGGGCCACCAATGTTTTGCGCACCGGCAACAAGTGGCTGGCGCTCTTAACCGTGATTTGCGATGCACTTAAAGCCGGTTTGGTCGCGCTGATTGCCTATAAAGTTTTGCCGGAAACGCCGATTTTGCATTTGTGGGGGCTGAATGTGCCGCTTAATGTGCTCGGTTCGCTGATTGCCGGTACTTTCGGGGTTTTGGGACACAATTTCCCGATTTGGCTTAAGTTCAAGGGCGGCAAGGGCGTTGCTTCGGCTTTCGGCTTTATTTTGATGACAAAGCCGTATATTGCCCTGATTGCTTTCGGGATTTGGCTTTTTATGGCAATTTTGTTCCGCTATTCTTCATTGGCGGCTCTCACCGCCGCAGCGGCTATGCCGGTAATCGCTTATTTTCTGTGCCCGCCGATATATGCCGTGTTTTACAGCGCGTTGGCGCTTTTGGTAATTATCCGCCATCATGCCAATATATCCCGCCTGCTCAAAGGCGAAGAGAGCAAAATCAGTTTTAAGAAGAAACAATAGTGGAAAACTCTGATTTATTGGATATTGTACAGCTTATCAACACCGACGGCGTGGGGCCGGTGACGTTTTACAATTATCTCAAAAAGGTCGGAAACCTCGGCGATGCATTGGAACTGGCGGCACAAAAACGCGCGCTCTACCCGCGGGAAATGGCGGAAATTGAGTTGGAAAAAGCCGAAAAACTCGGAGTGCAAATCATCACTTATAATGATAAGCGCTACCCGCAAAACCTGCTTGAGTTAAACGACGCACCGCCGGTTTTGTATGCGCTCGGCCGCACCGAATTGCTTAATTATCCGCTGTCGGTGGCGATTGTCGGGGCGCGCAACGCTACCATCGGCGGGCGCAAAATAGCTTCACGAATCGCTTATGATTTAACCGAGGCCGACGTGTTGGCGGTTTCCGGTATGGCTCGCGGCATTGATGGGGCGGCACATAAGGGAGCATTGTATGCCAAGTCGCAAAAAGGAGCCACCGTGGCCGTGCTCGGTACCGGGGTTGACGTACCGTACCCGACCGAAAATACCGAATTATACAATAATATTCGCGATAACGGCCTGCTGCTTTCGGAGTTGCCGCTCGGCACGGCCGCGCAAATTTCTAATTTTCCGCGCCGCAATCGGATTATTGCCGCTTTAACCGAGGGCACTTTGGTGGTAGAAGCCGGGGTTCATTCCGGCTCGCTGATTACGGCAAAACTGGCTCTGGAACAAGGCAAAGAGGTGTTTGCCGTTCCCGGTTCTCCGCTGGAGATTCGTTCGGCCGGACCTAATCAATTAATTAAAGAGGGCGCGTTATTAACAGAGAATGCCGATGATATACTTAATGTATTAAGTATGCGGCAAAATCAACTTATTAAAGAGCAAAAAACTTTACGGTTACCTCTTGACAAACCGAGAAATCAAGTAAATATTTCTGCACATAAAGAAGTATCGATTCCGCTCACGGAAACGGCCGATGCCGATGTCAAATTGCTTGATTTGATTTCGTACGAAGGGGTTGATATCGACGAATTATTGCGGACCAGCGGGCTGTCGCAGGCAGATTTTTTTGCGCAGATTCTTGATTTGGAATTTGCCGGTAAGATCGAGCGACACGCCGGTAACAAAATAGCAAAAATTAAAGGATGAAAAAATGAAATTAGTCGTTGTGGAATCTCCGGCAAAAGCCAAAACCATTAACAAGTATTTGGGCTCTGATTATAAGGTTCTCGCCAGCTACGGCCATATTCGCGATTTGCCGAGCAAAGACGGTTCGGTCGACCCGGATAAAGATTTTGCCATGCAATGGGAATTCAGCGCCGCCGGACGCAAACACCTCAACGATATTATCACCGCGCTTAAAGATTGCGATACCCTCATTCTCGCATCCGACCCGGATAGAGAAGGAGAGGCAATCGCTTGGCATATTTTGGAAGAACTTAAAGAAAAAAAGAAACTCGACGGCAAAAAAATTCAGCGCGTGGTGTTTCACGAAATCACTAAATCGGCGGTTAAGGAAGGTATTGAAAACCCGCGTGAAATCGATCAGGATTTGGTCAGCGCCTATATGGCTCGTCGTGCGCTCGATTATTTGGTGGGATTTACGCTTTCGCCGGTATTGTGGCGCAAACTGCCGGGTTCAAAGTCGGCCGGACGCGTGCAATCGGTGGCGTTGCGCCTGATTTGCGAACGCGAAAATGAAATTGAAAAATTCAAACCGGAAGAATATTGGACGGTCGATGTCAATCTTTTGACGCAAAGCAACGCGCAGATGTTGACCCATCTGATTAATCTCGACGGCAAGAAACTGGCGAAGTTTACGCTTAATACCGCCGAAAAAGCCGCCGAAGCCAAAGCAAAAATAGAGGCGCAGGATTTCCATATCGACAACGTGGAGCGCAAAAAAGCCAGCCGCTATCCGGCGCCGCCGTTTACCACTTCCACCTTGCAACAGGAAGCGGCGCGCAAACTGCGCTTTTCGGCCAAAAAAACCATGCAGGTGGCGCAAAAACTCTATGAAGACGGCTTTATTACTTATATGCGTACCGATGCGGTAAATCTTTCCCAAGATGCAATAAATGCTTGCCGTGCGGCCATTGAAAAGTATTTCGGCGGACCATATTTACCGAAAACCGCCAAGGAATATAAAAATAAGACCAAAAACGCGCAGGAAGCACACGAGGCGATTCGTCCGTCTGATGTTATGAATACGCCGAAAAAGATGGAGGCAAAACTCGACAGCGACGCGCATAAGCTTTATGAGTTGATTTGGAAACGCACCGTTGCCTGCCAGATGAATCCGGCGATTTTGGATAAAGTGGTGGTTGATGCCAAATCGGCCGACGATAAGATTTTGTTGCGTGCCACCGGTCAGGTTATTCAGTTTGACGGCTTTTTGAAGCTGTATCAGGAAAGCAAGGACGATTCGGATGAGGATGAAGATAATGTGATTCTGCCGAATGTCGAGGCTGGCGAAAAAGTCAGCAAGGGCGAAATCAAGCCGACACAGCATTTTACCACGCCGCCGCCGCGCTTTACCGAAGCCAGTTTGGTGAAAAAACTGGAAGAACTCGGTATCGGCCGACCGTCAACGTATGCCAATATTATTGCGGTGTTGCAGGAGCGTAAGTATGTTAAGGTTGAAAAATTGCGCTTTATTCCGGAAGACCGCGGCCGCATCGTTACCGTATTTTTGGAAAACTTCTTCAAAAAATACGTGGAATACGATTTTACGGCACAGTTGGAAGAATATCTTGATGATGTTTCCTCCGGTAATATGGAATGGAAAAAGCTGCTCGGCGGTTTTTGGGCCAAGTTTATCAAAACCGTGGACAGTGTACAGCCGTTGCAGCTGACCGAAGTGATTAACCGCATAGACGAAGCATTGTCGGCGCACTTGTTTCCGCCGCGCGAAGACGGTTCGGACCCGCGCAGTTGCCCGCAATGTCATGACGGGCGTTTGAGTATTAAGTTCGGTAAATACGGCGCCTTTTTGGGTTGTTCGCATTATCCGGAATGCGATTATACCAAGCCGCTGACCGACACCAAGGAAGAAGAACAGAAAGATGCCAACGATACGGCAATTCGTCCGGTGCAAAGCGAAAATAAGCTGATGTGTCAACACGGCGGTATGAATGTTTATCTCAAAAAAGGTCCGTACGGATTTTATGTTCAACTCGGCGAAGATGCTACCGCCACCACCGAAAAGCCGAAGCGTGTTGCCTTGCCGAAGTTTGTAAAGCCGGAAGAACTGACGTCGGAACAGGCGGAAATTTTGATTTCTCTGCCGCGTGATTTGGGTAACGGTATCGAGGCCAATATCGGCAAATTCGGGCAATACGTTAAACAGGGCACCAAGTCAAAATCTTTGGCCGGCGGGGATAATATTTTCAACATAACCGCCGAGCGTGCCGCCGAGCTGTTGGAGCATGCGGTGGCTAAACCGGAGCCGAAAGTTTTGGGCAAACATCCGCAAACCAAAGAAGATATTGTTTTGAGCAAGGGACGCTACGGAATGTATCTTAAATGCGGGCGCAACAACTACGCCATTCCGAAAGGATATGCCCCGAGCGAGCTGACCGAAGCGGAAGCAATCAAAATCGTCACGGCCAAAAAATAGTATGTATTTTTAACAAATTGCTTGCAAATTAAATTTTATACGTTTATACCAAAGGCAAGTTAATAACATTTGAGGTTGTTTATGAGTAAAGAAGAATTGATTGAACTGACCGGAGAGGTAGTAGAAAAACTGCCGAATGCCATGTTCAGAGTAAAGCTGGAAAACGGTGTGGAAATTTTAGCACACACCGCCGGTAAAATGCGCAAGTTTCGCATTCGCGTGATGGTCGGCGATAAGGTGGATATTGAAATGACGCCGTATGACTTGACTAAGGGGCGCATCACTTTCCGTCATAAAGACGCCTAATTTGCGATAAATTTTTAAGGCCGCGGTTTGCGGCTTTTTTTGTGCGAAAAAATGGGCTATCAGTAAAAAAACAGCTTGATTCTGTACAAAAAAATCATATAATACTTTTCAAACACTTATCATTATGAAAAAAGTTTTATTATTACTTGCGGTGCTGTTTTTCTGCGGGCAGATTGCAGCACAGGAAGTCCGTAAGGACAGTATCAACATTTTGGAAAAATCCTCTACCGAAGCAGTAAAAGCTACTTTGGACTCGCTGTTTTGGTTGCACCTTTTGGTCAGCACCATGGAGTCTAATTATGATTTTGTCTGCGACTATATTCTGCCGGATTCGTTTATTGCTTATCGCAACTGCGAATATCTGCAGGTAAATGTGTGGACCGGAGAGGAAAGGGTTATCGTTACTCGCGAAAAATACGAGAAATACGGTATACTTCCGAAAGAAAGGGAATAAAGTATAAAACGTCGGCTTGAAACAGGGCTGACGTTTTCGCTTTTTTAAGACGTTGCCAAAGGTTGCTTACAATTTTTCGTTTTTCCCAAATAATCCTTGACATTTAAATTTTATCGTGTAAAAAAGCCTATGTATTTGCAAAAGCTGTCGTTTATATTTCGGCTATGTTGCGCAACGGCATATCAGGGGTATAAACAAAATGATTGTTTGTCTTAAGAGGCAAAACGGAGAGATGGCAGAGTTGGTCTAATGCACCTGACTTGAAATCAGACGTGGATGAAACATTCCACCGTGGGTTCGAATCCTACTCTCTCCGCCATTAAAAAAACAACCCCACCCTTGAGCGGTGGGGTGTTTTTTTATATGCGTACAGTTAGAGGATAAGAACCCACGGGGACCGTGGTTCGACGACAAGCGAAAGGCGAGCGGGAGCGCGCCGGTCGCAAAGCGATGAGCGCGGAGAATGAAGCAGACACTTTAGTGTCGTCGCGGAATAATCCTACTCTCTCCGCCATTAAAAAAACAACCCCACCCTTGAGCGGCGGGGCTGTTTTTTATTATGTGATGAAATCCGATAACATTTGAATTTTTGTGAATTTGTGTTTATCATAACGCAAAGTTATGAAATATATATAGGAAGTTTGATAATGTCGGTGTATCTTCTCATAATTGCCATATCTGCCGCTTTAGTAGGATGCAGTTATCTGATACCTTTTCTGCTCTCGAAGGTGTGTGGTTTTTTGGAGCGCAGCGCCATAGGTTATTGCGTTAAGATATGCCTCGGGGTGGCTTTGGTTTGCGGTATTTTGTATTTAATACACCTTGACAGCAAATTTCAAATAAATAAAGAAAAATTACTTTGCAACAAAGCGACCGATACCTGCACATACAGCGTAGCCAATTACGGTAATAACGAATTTAAAGAACGCGACACGTTTCCGATATCTGAAATAATGTCGGCCAAGTTAAAGACCTATAAGAAAAAACAACATAGCCGCCGATTACCCTCTTCGTACTATAAAACTTATTACGAAATTCGGGTATACGACGATTATAATGATTATTATAATTATCCGATTGCGCACAATGACTATGATGAAGCACGGGAAACTCTCAACCGTTTCAGGGCTTTTATTTATAACGAAGATGAAACCGAATATCAGGATTTTAAGGATTATTACATTGACGAACTGATAATCTTTTTCGCTTTATTGGCGGCAATTATCTCCGCTTTGGTTATTTATAATGATTTTCAAAGATGGCAGAAAACCAGCTCGCCGAAAGCAAAATAAACATTAAACCCGCTCCGGCTGAGGAACGGGTTTAATAAGTTAAAACACAAAGTTGAAATGCTCAACATCTTCGGGGCTGAATTGCTTTTCGATAATCAGCGACGACAACAGCGGCAACTTCATCTCTTTGCAAAGATAGCGGTAGGCCTGGCTGTCGGTGTTGATGGTATCTCCCCACAAATCGCGCGGACGATGGAGCACCAACGTGGCGTAATCGGAAGAATAGGCCGACAGCATCCGGTGTATTTGCTGAACAAGATACAAACACAGAGTACGCTCTAACGTTGGCAGAACACGCTCCAACTCCTGTTTGGTTTCGTTGTAGAACATAAACACCCGCTTGTTGCGCTGCTCCGGATTGTTGTCGAATTCATCGGCAAGTCCGCAATCCAGTAAGTCGGATAACCGATCGCACACCGAAAACTCCAACGAGCTGAAAGCAACCGTCAGCGGCTCATCCGCATCAACGTGGCGAGTGTAGATTCTGTTGGCAATCTGTACCAGCAATAAAGTCAGTACCAAACGCTGCCGGGCCTCGTTTGATTCGTACTGCATCGGCAGACGCATCTTGAGGTAGGCCCGCCAACATACGGGCAACTTGTTGATTTCGTCTTCCAACTCGTCGATTTTCGGCAGCTGCGGCAACAGTTTTTGCAGCTGTTCTCTGATGGAATCGGCGTGTTGCTTCTGATAGGCCGCATAATCGGACTCGATTTTTTCGATGCGATGCACCGCCTCCTTAACTTCCTCGGGGTATTTATCCTCCGGAAGATCAAACAAAACCAAGCCGTCCATTTCGGCATAAACGATGTATTCGCCGGCAACCCGCTTGATGGTTAAATCATGGCATTGCCACGGCCATTTGCGCACCGGCGGCAACTCACCGTAAACCGAATCAACCGGCAACTTAATCGGAACTTCTTTTCCTTTCGGATACAAATTCCACACTCCGTCAGCTTTCGTAATTTTCTTGATACGAAAACTCTCTTTTTCTAAAATCATAGGCAGAAATATAAAAAATAAATAATGTAATTTTGCCCTTTTATAACAAAGATATTTTTTTATGTCAAACACAAAAGCTGTGAGTCTTTAAACATATCGCTTTATTCAAAAATAAGTGTGTTTTATAATCAAAACGAGGAGAAAGAAATGACGATTGTATCAATCTGGTGCAGACACAAAGGCGACAACATCATCGGCGCCGGTGTCGGTCTGCCGTGGAAAATTCCGTCGGATACGCGGCGTTTTCGCAATCTGACCGAGGGGCAGATTATGGTGATGGGCGGCCGCACCTACGGCGGTATGCCGCAAAAGGTTTTGCTCGGCCGCAAAGTAATTGTGCTTGATATGAGCGGCAAAACCGAGGTGTTTGATAAAGATAATCACATTGTGGTTGATGACGCAAAAAAACTCAAGGACTATCCGGAAGACTTATATATTTCCGGCGGTGCGACGATTTATGCCATATTTTTTACCACTCCGGGCATTATGCCGGATATTGTGGTGGATTGCGTGTATGCCGGCCCGATAAACGAAGGCGCGACCGATTTAATCGATGTTAATCGCAGCGTTGAGGTGTTGGAACAAAAATATTTTGCCCTGCCGCAAACGTATGAACTCGACGGCGTTGTTACCACCGTATGGCTGAAAAAAGGCGATTTTGTGGAGCAATCTTTGGTTAAAAAAATTATGCAATATTTAGAAACGGAAGGAAAATAGAATGCAGCAATATTTGGATTTGTTACGCGATATTATGGAAAACGGCGTCGATAAAATGGATAGAACCGGCGTCGGTACCCGTTCGGTTTTCGGGCGGCAGATGCGTTTTGATTTGAGCAAGGGATTTCCGCTCGTAACCACCAAAAAGGTTCACTTAAAAAGCATTATTCACGAACTTTTGTGGTTCTTAAAAGGCGAAACAAACGTCAAATATTTGCAGGAAAACGGCGTGCGTATTTGGAACGAGTGGGCCGATGAAAACGGCGAATTGGGGCCGGTTTACGGTTCACAATGGCGCAACTGGAACGGCGAGGGAATTGACCAAATCGCCGAAGTTATCGAAACCTTAAAGAAAAAACCGAACGACCGCCGGATGATTGTTTCGGCGTGGAATGTCGGCAAAATTCCGGAAATGCATCTGCCGCCGTGCCACATGATGTTTCAGTTTTATGTGGCAAACAACAAGCTGAGCTGTATGCTTTATCAGCGCAGTTGCGATATGTTTTTGGGTGTGCCGTTCAATATCGCTTCTTATGCGCTGCTGACCATGATGGTGGCTCAGGTTTGCGGCCTTGAACCGGGCGAATTTATCCATACTCTCGGCGATACGCATATTTATCATAACCACTTTGAACAGGTGCGCGAGCAGCTCTCGCATACTCCGTACCCGTTGCCGCAAATGAAAATAAATCCGAATGTGAAAAATATCGACGACTTTAAGTATGAGGATTTTGAACTTGTAAATTATCAGAGTTATGATACTATCCGCGCGCAAGTCGCTGTGTAAAAAATCCGTATAATGGTCATCTACTTGTTGCCCTTTGCGCTTATGTACCTTTTATTGTACACCGCGCGCAAAGGGTAACTTCGTATCTGCCTCATTCTCCGGATTTTTTGGGGTGGGAATACACCACGGAAAACCCTTTTTCTATCAGGCTCATTCTCTGAGTTTTTTATCTCTTGAACAATAATCAATCTTTTTCCCGAATGCTTCAAAGGGGGTTGACTAACGTCGATAATTAATATAAAAACAAAGGCGTGTCTTAACTAAAAGGAATTTTTGATGAAACTTGCCAATAAACTGCAAAACTGGGTGAAACAAGGGCTGATTTCACCGACTCAGGCCGAACAAATTTTGCTTTCCGAACAATCCGACCACTCCAATATGGTTTGGAAATGGATGTACGGAATTGCCGGGCTTTTCATCGGTTTGGGAATAATTTTGATAATCAGCGCAAATTGGGATTATATTCCGGCTTGGCTCAAATTGTTCGGGAATTTTGCAATATGGGCGGCGGTTTTATACCACACCTGCCAAAGTGTTATTAACAAAAAAAGCAAAATCAGCGAAATATTACTGGTTGTGTCGTTTTTGTTTGTCGGAGCAACCATCGGGTTAATCGGGCAGATTTTCAATTTGAACGGCGGATGGCAATCGTTTGCCATGGCATGGTCTTTATTGGGGTTGCCTTATGTGTTTTTCAGCCGCCTGTTGTCGTTTAATTTTTGTTGGAATGTTTTGTTCTTTACCTCATTTGACTTCAACTTTATCGAAAGAGTGCTGAACTACATAAATCAACATCTGGACGGTCTGATATTGGCGCTTGCGGTTTTATCTTTGTTGAGCTATGCCGGCAAAAAATTGGATGAAAGTGCCAATAAATACACGTTGTTGCCGAAGGCGTTTCAGAATTTTTCCATGTTTACCGCATACATATTGGTATTCAGTACCTGTTTTTGGTATAATACCGGTATTATCTCGGTAGCGGCATATATTATTGCCTTTCTGTTTTTCGGGGTACGAATGTTTATGGCCGTCAAAGCGCAGGATATGATTTCATTTAAGCGCAACGCGATAGCCGTTGAAGTTTATATATTCCTGATTTTTGTCAGCCGCTTTGAGAATTTGTTACTGTCCGGTTTCGGCTTTATCGTAGCCGGCATTGCGGTTTTGGCTCTTATCTATTCGCTCAGAAAAACATCGAAATATATCAAAACAATGGAGGTGTTCCATGGATAAGAAATTTTTGGCATTACTGTTTTTTATTCCGTTTGCGGCATTGGCGGTTTGGGCCATGTGGCTGTATGTTCAACAGGCCACCGGACAAGAAATCAGAGTTGCGGTTACCGGTTATGACCCGCGTGATTTGTTATCGGGACACTACATTCAATACACGATTGATTGGGAAAAGACCGATTGCACCCAGTTTGCTGACGGGAAATGTCCGAAAGAGGAATTTTGCAAGGAGCATCATTGGGGCAGACAATGTCGTTTTTATGTTCCCGAAAAAAATGCGCAGGAACTGGATAGACTGTTTTGGCGGCGCAACGATACGGATATGGTTTTTGAGGTTGTTTATTCTTATCACAAAGGCAGTGAGCCGTTGGCAAAACAGCTGCTTATCAACGGCAAAGATTGGCGCGAAAGCCTGGTTGAAAATATGCCGCTGAAAAGATAAAAAAACGCACAAAAGCAACAAAAAAACTTGTGAAAAATCATAATTTTAATTGCCTGTTAAACAATTTGTGTTAAGTTGAGGCCAACTTAATATGAATTGCAATTTATAAAGGTTACAAAAATGGAATCACAAGCTCTTTCTGAGGTTGCGGAAGTCGCAACACAACAAATGTCTTTATGGGATATGGTTTGGTCTTCGGACACCATTACCAAACTGGTTATGATTGGTTTAATCGCCGCGTCGGTATGGTCGTGGGCGATTATTTTGGAAAAATTTGCCTTATTGCGTCAGGTGCGTCGTCAATCCAAAAAGTTTGAAGAAGCCTTTTGGTCCGGCGGCTCTTTGGATCGCCTTTATGAGGCTATCGGCAATCGTCCGCGCGACCCGATGAGTGCAATTTTCGTGGCCGCCATGCGCGAATGGAAACGCAACACGCTGATGATCGGCAAAACCGACCGCAGCTTGCGCGGTGTATCGTTGCAACAACGTATTGAAAAAGCCATGTCTGTTTCAATGGAAAAAGAAATGGACAGCCTGGATACGCACCTCGGCTTTTTGGCGACTACCGCATCGGTGGCGCCGCTCGTCGGTTTGTTCGGTACGGTTTGGGGTATCATCAACAGCTTTAACGCGATTGCCGTAACCCAAAGCAACTCGCTTTCCGCGATGGCTCCGGGTATTGCCGAAGCGCTGTTTACCACTGCCTTTGGTTTGATTGCCGCAATTCCGGCGGTGGTGGCCTACAACGCGATTTCTTCTAACATTGACCGTTATTCCCGCTCGCTCGATAACTTCATTACTGAATTTTCGACGATTTTATCGCGTGAAATTGATGCAACAACCCTGAAAGCCGATATGGCCGGAGAATAAATATGGCATTTATGTACAACAATTCTTATCGCCATCGCCAACTGCGCCGCAAAGCCGACATCAACATTACCAACCTGATGGACGTGATGATGGTGCTGTTGGTGGTGTTTATGGTGGCCGCACCGCTGATGACTTCCGGCATTCCGCTGAACTTGCCGAAAGTCGGCGGCAAGGCAATGACCGGCGATTCCACCTCGGTTAACATCAGTGTCGACCAAGACGGCTATTATTACATCGGCAAAAGTGTGGTGGAAGATGATAAAATCCTCGCCAAACTGCAAGCCATTAAGGGCGAAAACGATGAATTGACGGTTACGATTTCCGGCGATACCGATGCACATTACGGCCGCGTTATCGGCCTAATGGCGATTTTGAAAGAAGCCGGATACGAAAAGGTCGGCCTCAAAACGGAATCCAAACCTTTGGGCAAAAAATAACTTTTTAAGAAAAGCGCAGGCTGATGAACAAATACTTGAAACAATCAATCATTTTGCACGTTGCGGTGTTTCTCGCAATGTGGATTGATATGCCGAGTTTTTGGCATCATGACATGACGCTCGGGCAAAATCCGATTATTGTTGACCTCTCGCAGGTAAAAATCGATGAATTTACCAATTTGCCGACCAAAGCGGAGTTCGGGCCGGAAGATCAGAAAGCCACCGTAACCGAGCATAAAGAGCAATATACGCAAGACACTGCGCCGGAGCCGGAACCGCAAAAGACCGATAATCAGGCGGAAAAAGAAACACCGCAGGAAGAGCCGATAGAGGAACCGAAGGAAGATTATGTGGCGCCGCCGGAGCCGGAAAAAAAGCCGGTGCCGGATAAAAAACCGGAGAAAAAGCCGACACCGAAACGGCCGCCGGTACCGAGTGCCAAGCCTAAACCGAAGCCGCAGCCTAAACCGGAAAAACCGGCCGACAAGAAAAAGCCGGAAGAACAGAGCAAAGTTCGCAGCAACGCCTTAAAGAGCCTGATGCAGGAGATTGATAACGACCGCAATATCGACATCGGCGCCAAAAATCAAAAGGCGATGATTAAAGAGGGGACACCGGTCAACAATATGGGTATTGAGGGCGGCAACAGCAAGGGCTCATACTTCAGCGATTTGACGATTTCCGAAACCGATGCCATCGCCAGCCTGTTGCGCCAAAACTGGAATCTGGATCCGGGTGCCATGGGTATTGACGGTATGGTGGTGGAGATTCGCGTGTTCCTGGAGCGCGACGGCTCGATTAAGGAAATAGAATTTGTGGATAAGGCTCGCTATAACACCGACCCGAACTATCGCTCGGTGGCGGAAAGTGCACGCCGCGCCATCATTATGACCGGCAATGCCTTTAAGCAGGTGTTCGGCCAAAAATATGCCGACAAATACGACGTTTGGAGCACGTTGCGCCTTTACTTTGACCCGCTTGATAAAGGCGTGAGATAAACATCGGATTAATCCGTGGCAAAAGTTTTTTATAATAAATATTGACAAAATATATCATATAGTGTAAAACAGTAGTAACGTTTTACAATTATAGCTATATTATGAACATCAAACAGATTAAGCAAGTATTGGATGCCGACGGCATTTGGTACTCGGTTCTCAATGAGAACAACGACATCGATGTCGATGAAATGACCACAATTCCTCGTTCGCAAGTCGACATGCACAGGAAACTGTTGGTGCTGACGACCGGTAACATCAAGGAAGCCGAGCAGGCCGTTGACGATTGGAGCTCTTTCATCAATGTCATACTCGATGCCGGTTGCTCGAAGAAGTACCTGAGCCGCCTGAAGGCCCCCAACCTGATCCTCGTCGGCAAGAACGACGTCGGCAAGACCATCGGTGCCATCCACGAGGCGATGCGCAAACGCTAAAAAATTACCCTGAAACCTAATCGTTTCAGGGTAATCTGCTTTTTAAAAGGAAAACAAATCAAAGATTAAGCGCTTTTTTGCCATCCGCGCAAAATGTAATCGCTCAGTTTTTCGCTAAAGAACGAACTGTCGCTGATGGCTTCGCCTTCTGCTATTTTGGCCTGGTCCAGCAGCAGGCGCGATACTTCTTCTACCGTTTGTTTCTGGCTCTTGTCAAACATACTGTCCGCCAGTTTAATAATCAGCGGATGGTACGGATTGACTTCCAAAATTCGCGAGCTGGCAAAAGCCGTCTGCTGCTGATGATTACGCATCAGGCGCTCGAGGTGAATGCTCATTTGGCCGTTTTCCACCGTCAGGCTGACCGGACTTGAAGTCAGCTTTTCGGTGGCAACGACTTTACCGACCTCATCTTTGAACAATTCGGCCATAAAGTCGGTCAGTTTCTTCAAGCTGCCTTCGTCGGCGCGCGGTGTATCACGTTCCATTTTCAAATCAATGTCGGCCTGCGAAACGTGCTTAATCGGGTAGCCCTTATAGTTGGTCAGCACCTGAACCCAGAACTCGTCAATCGGGTCGGTCAACAACAACACCTCAACTCCCTTGGCTTTGAAAGCCTCAAGCTGCGGATTGTTGCGGAGCGTCGGCACATCGTCGCCGGTAATGTAATAAATGTTGGTTTGTCCCTCATTTACGCGCGAAATATATTCATCAAGCGAGGTCAGACGCTCGTTGTCATTAGTAGAATAAAAGCGCGACAGCGAGGCGACGATATCGCGATTCGCCACGTCTTCGTAAATACCTTCCTTAAAGGCAATACCGAAAACTTTCCAGAATTTCATATAATCATCATAATCTTCGGCGCGGGTTTTCAACTCTTTCAAAATGCGGCCGACCGTGCCGTTTTTAATCTTGGCAATCAGCGCATTTTGCTGCAACATCTCACGCGAAATGTTGAGCGGTAAGTCGGCGCTGTCGATAATGCCTTTAACAAAGCGCAAATATGCCGGCATCAACCCTTCTACCTTATCGGAAATAAACACGCGGTTTACATAGAGTTTCAGGCTCTGCTGGCGGTCCGGCTGAAACAAATCATACGGTGCTTCCGACGGAATATACAACAGTCCGGTATACTCGATGTTGCCTTCGGCCTTGAAGTGTAATCTGAGCCACGGCGTGTCAAAATTACGCGAAATATGGTGATAGAACTCGTTATATTGTTCGTCGGTAATTTCCGCCTTGTTCTTGGTCCACAAAGCCGAACCGGTGTTCACGGTTTCTTCACCGGCCTTACCCAAATCCAAAACAATCGGATAATTGATATGGTCGGAATAAGTGCGGATAATGTGACGCAGATAAATCGTATCAACATAATCTTTGGCATCGTCTTTCAAATACAGTTTGATGTCGGTACCCACTTTATCGCGCTTTGCTTCGGTAATTTCAAAGCCGTCGACACCGTTGGAAGTCCACAGCCAAGCCTGTTCTTCGCCGGCGCGGCGCGTGGTTACTTCAACTTTGGCGGCAACCATAAAGGCCGAATAAAAACCGACGCCGAACTTGCCGATTAAATCAACAATCGAGCCGTTATCTTTGGCATTGTTCACAAATTCCGCGGTGCCGGATTTGGCGATTGTACCCAGATGATGCACCAAATCGTCCTTATTCATACCGATACCGTTATCGCTGACCATCAGTGTGTTTTCTTCGGCATTCGGCGTAATTACAATCTTGAATTCGCCGTTATTCTTAACGATTCCCGGATTGGTGAGGGAATAATAACGCAGCTTGTCGCAAGCATCGCTGGCGTTGGAAATAAGCTCGCGCAAAAAAATGTATTTTTCCGAATACAGCGAATTAATAACAATATCAAGAAGTTTGGTTACTTCGGTTTTGAATTTTTGTTTGCTCATAAAAAAATCTCCCATATATCAACTGTTATTTATATGGGAGTATTTTTTTGCGTTCGCAAGAGGCAAAGCAAAATTTTTATGAGTTTTATTTGCGGATTTCCGCCGAGCAGTTATTGCGCAAAAATTCCAGTTCTTCCACCGGCGAAATATGCCAGATTGCAGCATAATCAAAATCTTCTTCCGCCGGGATTACTTCCGATTCCAAAATATGCAAATATTGCTCGGCCTGTTTTTCCGAAAAAGCACAGGTATATTCCAAAAACATGGTGTCGGTAAAATAGCTGGAATCCGCCGGCGGCACGTTTTTGAGCAAAATGTGGTCGATTTTATCGGTTTTCTGCACCGTAAATTTATACACGCAAGAGTCTTTTTTGAGCCCGATAATTTGCCGGGAAAGTTCCAGCCCCGAAGCGGTTTCTGTTTGTTCCGTCGGGGTGCAGGCCGCCAAATTGCGGCGAATGTCCTGGGTATTATCGATTTCTTCGCGATAAAAACTGCAATATTTCGGGTCAGACATAATTTTCACCGCGGCCTGATAGTCCTCATCTTTTTCAATATAATATTCATCCCAACGCTGCGAATATTTTTTGTTTTCAAAACGTTGCAACACGTGAGCATAAGTTTTGGCCACATCGGCCGGCAGGTTACAATCCTGATGAATTTCCACCGAAGAATTGGTAATGCCGGTAATGTGCAAGCCGCACATGTCGTCTTTTATGCCGTCAATCGTGTAGATGTTGTTGACGGCAACGTCTTTGCGCCGCAAAGGACGCTCGGCGTGGTAGGGTTCGCACTTTTCCAAGCTTTCGGTAAAACCCTTCGGCAACACCAGCTTGTCAACATAAACATCAATCGAAAGTATCTGCGCGTTCGCCGGGTTCGACAGATAAGCCGCACCGGCCGTAATTGCCAGACTAATCAGGTATTTTAATGCGTTCAATGTCAGCTCCTATTGCTTTAAATTTTTCTTCCAAATGCTCATAACCGCGGTCTAAGTGATAAACGCGGTTGACGATGGTTTCGCCTTCTGCCACCAGACCGGCCAAAATCAGGGCAAACGAGGCACGTAAATCGGTAGACATCACCGGTGCCGCCGAGAGTTTTTCCACCCCGCGCACAATCGCCGAGGCATGGCCGTGAACGTTGATGTTGGCACCCATACGCATCAGCTCCGGCACGTGCATAAAGCGATTTTCCCAAATGCTTTCGGTAATCATGGCCGCACCTTCGGAAACGCACATCAGCGCCATAAATTGCGCCTGCAAATCGGTAGGAAAGCCCGGATAATAGTCGGTAAACACGTCTTGTCCCACCAACTTGACGTTTTGCGCGTCAACAATAAATCCGGTGTCGGTCATTTCAACTTTGGCCCCGGTTTTGCGCAAAATATCGAGCGGCGTTTGCAAATATTGCGCCGGCGCGTTAACCAACTCTACCCGCCCGTGCGTAATGGCGGCAGCCACGGCATACGAACCGGCCTCGATACGGTCATTGATGATTTCGTGCGTAACGCCGTGCAGTTTTTCCACCCCGTGAATGGTTAAAGTGGAAGTATTGGCACCTTCAATCTGCGCGCCCATCTTGTTCAAAACATCAATCAAATCGGCGATTTCCGGCTCTTTGGCGGCATTTTCGATAACGGTTGTGCCCTCGGCTAAAGCAGCGGCCATCAAAATATTACAGGTGGCGCCGACCGAGGCCGAGTGGAACGCTACATGTGCGCCTTTTAAGCGACCGTCAATATCAGCCACCACATAACCGTTTTTAATCTCGATTTTGGCGCCCATTTGCTCCAACGAAGACAGGTGAATATCCATCGGCCGCGCCCCGATGGCGCAACCTCCCGGCAACGAAAGTTCAACATGGCCGTATTTGGTCAACAGCGGGCCCAAAACATAGTAGGAGGCGCGCATTTTGCGCACGTAATCGTAAGGCGCCACCAAACTGGTCGGTTGCGGCGTGTGATAAGTAATCGTCTGCGTCAGGTGTCCGTTGCGTTCTTCGGCCTTTTCCTCAATATTTGTGCCGATTTGCAGCAACAAAGCATTGAGCGACTTAATATCGGAAAGAAACGGGATGTTTTGAATCGTCACCGGCTCATCGGTCAATAAACTGGCGCAAATAATCGGTAATGCGGTATTTTTGGCGCCGCTGATATACACTTTTCCGAACAGCGGTTTGCCGCCGATAATTTTAATCTTGTCCACGTTGTTTCTCCTTTAATGCTTTCTTTTTTTCGAGTTCCTGTTGTTGTTTTTTGCGCTTGGCAATATTTTTTTGCAATGCCTTGGCCTCTTTTTCAAAACGAATCTGCTGTTGTGATTTTTGTTGCGACATATACCATCTCCCGCGCTTTTTCTGTTGCAAATTATATTGGGTGTTACGCTTTAATACAAGCAAAGAATAGTGTTAATAACAAGAAAAGGCGGGTTTATTTTGCGGCTCGTCAACAAAAAATGCAAAAATATAAAAAAAGTGCTTGCATTTTATTTTTTATGTGCTATTAAATAATTCGTTGCAGATGATGCGGGTATAGCTCAGGGGTAGAGCGCAACCTTGCCAAGGTTGATGTCGTGGGTCCGAATCCCATTGCCCGCTCCAATAACGAAAATGAGAGAGGAATGTGTTTCCTCTCTTTTACATAAGTACTCGGAGCCACCCGATAAATCTTAAGACTTGAGGTGTCGCCGAGTACGGATGAATTGCTTCATCGTCTAATGGTAGGACAGCGGATTCTGACTCCGTCAATCTTGGTTCGAGTCCAGGTGAAGCAGCCAAAATCACTCCAAGCCCTGATTTTTCAAGGGCTTTTTTTTGAAGAAAACGGTTGTGCCATGTGGGCAATATATACAGTTATAGCAAGTTTGTTCAGCGCCGCTTATTATTTCGGAAATCAAAGCGTTAAAGTAAATCCGCACGCGTTTATGTTTTATCGCGGGTTTGTGCCTTCCGTCGTGTTGTTGCCGCTCATCTTTTTTGTGCCGTTTATTCCGGTTTGGCAGTTTTATGTTGCCTGTGTGCTCCAGGGTTGCATCATTGTTTTTATTGATTATCGCAACTATCGCGCCATGCGGGTTTGGGGTGCGGAGATTATTTCTTCGTTGCATCCGCTCAGTATCGGTTTGGTGTTTTTGCTGTGGTTTGTGCTTAATCCGCAATATCTGCTGACTTCGGCGCAAAATATGTATTGGCTGGGCGGGACCGTGGCGGCGTTGTGCGGAGTGATTTATGCCGCTTCGTCTTATCGCAACACCCGTCGCAGTCGGCAGGCGTTTTATTATACCGTGCCGTATCTTTTCGGTGCGGCGGCCTGCGATGTTCTCAATAAGGTATGTATGGGTTATGTGGCGCCGGAACAGCTGATTTACGGCAGTTATTTTTATATTTTGATTACCGGTATGGTGGTGGCGCTGTTCAATTTGCTGTTCTTTTATCGGCAAAACCGAAAAATAGCTCCGTTGTTTGCAAAAAATAATCTGGGCGTTACTCCGATAATGGTAATGTTAATCGGCTCGATGCTGATGAAAAACTTTGCCATGTTTAATACCGCCAACCCGTCGTATGTTGCGGCCGTGCTGTATCTTTACATAATCTGGATTATGCTCTTTACTCCTTTGGTGAACCGTATCGGCATAAAATGTCCGCAAACCGGCCTCAAACGCAGTAAGGCATTGTTGTTGCTGTTGTCGATTATCATACTGATTTTACTCAATCAATAATGTTTTCTCTTTACTTTTGCAAAAACAGCGCCTATTTTTATAGCGTATACAATAAATGAAAGGGAAATCAATGAAACCACATGAAAAGCCGGAAATCAAGCCGGAAATAAAGAAAACATGTAACTGCGGTCCGGAATGTGATTGCGGTTGCAACGAAGGAAAAGAATGCCGTTGCGGCTGCGGTTGCGGCTGTCATGGCGATAAAGGTTGTCGCTGCAAGAGTTGCGGCGGTAAGTTAGTCGGCTTGCTGATTATATTTTTAGCCGGTATGGGCTTTAATGAACTGTTGCACGGCTGTTTCGGCCGTTGCCCGGCCAAGAGAATGCAACCGGCTCCGATGATGGCGGCGGCGCATCATAAAATGCCGCACTTCACCGATGGTGCCGGAACGGTCATTATTATCAATGCCGACGGCAGTACCGATGTTCGGCACGGTGACAAATGCGGTTGCCACAAGCACCACAACGGCGCAAAACCGCACCATAAACATCACGGAATGCCAAAACCGCAGGAAGAAACTCCGTTTGCGGAACCGGCAACAGCCGAGTAGGCGATTTTATTTTGGAAAGGCCGTATCTTAATGATGCGGCTTTTTTTGTTTTTATAAGGAACTGCTGATAATTCCGCCGCCGAGCACCGTATCGTCGCGATACAATACCACCGATTGTCCCGGTGCAACAGCTTTTTGCCGATTATAAAACTTAACTTCGATTTTGCCGTCAGCCAGCGGAGTAACCTTAACCGCCGTCGGTTGTTGCGATGAGCGGATTTTGGCTTCGCATTCCAGCGGCTCATCCAAACCTTCGAGCGCCGACCAGCACCAGTTTTCGGCGACCAGACCGGAGCGCTCGCATTCTTCTTCAAACCCGACGATTACTTCGTTTTTATCTTTATTAAAGCCCAAAACATACAGCGGACGCTCGGCAGCAATTCCCATTCCGCGGCGTTGCCCGATGGTATAATTCCAAATACCGGTATGTTGCCCTAAAACCCGGCCGTCGGTGGTCACAAAGTTACCGATTTGCGGCTCGTTTTGCAAAATATCGTTAATATCGCCGGAATAAAAATCCTGGCTGTCCGGCTTGTCGGCCACGGCCAAACCGTAACCCTGCGCGATTTTCCGTACCTCGGCTTTGGTATAAGCCCCGAGCGGCATAATGACGCGCGCCAGCTGCTCCTGATTAAGCCGATACAAAAAATACGATTGGTCTTTTGTGTGGTCGACACCGCGGCGGATTTCGTAACGGCCGCTTTGCGGATTGAAAACGATTTGCGCGTAGTGACCGGTGGCAAACTTATCAAATTCTATGCCCTGCGCCCGTGCTTCTTCCGGCAGCGCGCTGAATTTGATATACGAATTGCACATTACACAAGGATTCGGAGTGCGCCCCGCTTTATATTCCTGTTTGAAATTATCGAGCACCATCTGTTTATAGCGGGCCGAGCAATCAATGACATAATACGGAATATCGAGTTCGGCACAGATTTGGCGTGCGGTTTCCACATCTTCGGCCTCGTGCGGCGAAAAGCAGGAGTCCGCCTTAATATCGCCGTTGAATTTGGTGCTTTTATCCCATATCGACATGGTGGCGCCGATAATTTCGTGCCCTTGTTCCTTCAGCATACGAGCCACGGTTGAAGAATCCACCCCGCCGCTCATTCCGATTAATATTTTCATTTTTCGTTCTCGCTATTAAAAAAACTTCGGCCAGTTTAACCGAAGTTTTTGAAAATTGCAATATGCCTTAAACACTAAAACGGAATATCGTCGTCCAAATCCGACGGAGTGGTGGCACTGCTGTTATCCCAACCGGAATTACCGGCCGGAGCCGCAAACACATCTCCGGCATCACCCGCAGGCATACCGTCGCCGTTACCGCGTGCATCAAGCATAATCATGGTGCCGCCGAAACGTTGCAAAACAACTTCGGTGGTGTATCTGTCTTGACCGTTATTATCCTTCCATGTTCTGGTTTGCAACTGTCCTTCCAAATAAACTTTGGAGCCCTTGCGCAGATATCTTTCGGCCGTATCCGCCAACTGCTTATTAAAAATAACCACGCGGTGCCATTCGGTGCGCTCCTTGCGCTCGCCGGTTGCTTTATCGTTCCAGGTATCGGAAGTTGCAACGCGCAAATTTACCACTTTATCGCCGGAAGTCATGGTGCTGACAGTCGGATCAGCCCCCAAATTACCGACCAAAATTACTTTATTTATGCTCATAGCCATTGTTTTTTCCCTCTAATATCAAAACTTATCCTAAAATAGCGTGTTTTTGCAAAAGTGCAACAGCAAAAAAGTATGCTCCACATTTTTTATGCGGCGTTTGCCGTCGGCGAACACAGCTCTTCCATAACTTCTTTCTTCAAGGTAACGTTATCAGACTTTCCGGTTGCAAATACCGGCAGTTTTTCGTGATACAAAATTACCCGCGGCAAATACAGCTCGGACATTCCGTTAGCTTTTACGTATTCGTGCAACATCGCCGAAGTTACCGACTTGTTGTTGGTAACCAATACGATTTGCTCGCCCTTGCTTTCGTGCGGAATGGCAACCACGCCGTAATTATATTCGCCGAGCATTTCCTTGGTAGCATCGATTACCATATCCTGAACAGCGTTCAAAGATACCATTTCGCCGCCGATTTTAGCAAAGCGTTTAATGCGGTCTTTAATGGTAAAGAAGCCGATTTCATCAATATCCACCACATCGCCGGTATGATACCAACCATTTTGCGGCGGCACCAACACACCCGGTTCACTCGGCATATAATAACCGAGCATCACGTTCGGGCCTTTTACGCACAACTCGCCGCCGGTGGCAATACCGTCAACCGGTTCGATTTTATATTGCATACCCGGCAACAGCTTGCCGATAGAGCCGAATTTGTTGAAAATACCGTTGTTGGCGGTCATAACCGGCGAGCACTCGGTTGAGCCGTAAGCTTCCATCATGCGAATACCGGAATGCTCCATCCACATACTGCGCGTATCCGGCTTGGCTGCTTCGCCGCCCGAATACATCAAGCGCACGGTGTGGAAATCATACGGGTGTGCAATTTTAGCATAGCCGCGCAAGAACGTATCGGTACCGATCATCAGTGTTGCCCCGAGTTCATACACCAGCTCGGCCACAACACGATAATGCAACGGCGACGGATAAAGGAACAATTTGGCACCGTTGAACAACGGGAACAGCATACCCACCATCAAACCGAAGCTGTGGAACATCGGTAAAGCATTGAACAACAAATCTTTATAAGTAACGGTCTGAATGGCCGCTAACTGATTAACGTTGGCAATCAAATTGGCGTGGCTCAAAATAACCGCCTTCGGTGCACCTTCCGAGCCGGAAGTAAACACGATGACCGCTTTTTTGTTGCCGCCTTTTTTGTGCGGAACACGTTTGATTTTATAGCTTAAAAAGGCGCTGATTTTGGTCAGAAGTGACATTTTCTTGGCCAAATCTTCAAGGTAAACGATTTTAACTCCGGCCTTTTCCAATTCTTCAATCGCCGGCTCCAACTTACCTTTTATAATAAAGGTTTTGGAAGTAATGACCGATTTAACCAGTGCGGTTTTGCACATCGATACCATATTTTTGGCACCGACCGAGAAGTTAATCATTACCGGGGTGCGTTCAAATGCCGACAAACCGAAGAAGGTGCAAACCGTGGCGATGGCATTCGGCAGCAATACACCGACATTTTCATCATGTCCGGTGAATTTTCTGAAGGTACGACCGAGAGCAAACGATGCTACGATAATATCTTTAAAAGACTTTTGTTTGCGATTGATATCTTCAATAATGCGCGGACGCTTGGAAAACCAACCGGTTTTGGAATATACTTTGGCGGTTTTCATCAGTTGCGCAAACAACGAAATGTCTTTATTATAATTAATCTCAAAGCACATTTCGCGCAAAATCATATAAACTTCGTTACTGATGTGGTCGCGTTGACGGCGCAATTCGTCTTTGAGTTTGAAGCTGCGCGGCTTACCGACATAAATCCGCATTTTCGGCAACGGACGGTGCGGTAAGTGTCCCTTTGTTTTAGAAAAATAGCCGTATTGCGGGCCGTCAATCCATACCGGAATCAACGGCGCTTTTGACTTATCCGCCACCAGGCCCGGCGCTTCGTAAATTTTCATCAAGCCGCCGTCTTCGGTAATGCGTCCTTCGGCAAAAATCACCACCAGACGACCTTCGTCAACCTTGGCAATTAATTTTTTGATATCGCTCGGCTCAATCGGATTAAACGGAATAATATCGGCCTTGCCCATCAAAAAGCGTATCCAATGGCGGCGATACAGATGTCCGTTGAGTGCAAATACCGGATTTCCCGGCAAAAAAGCGAATAACATAATAGGGTCTAAATAAGAAACGTGATTAACCACATAAACGCCTTTAGTCGGCAATTTGCGCACATCAAAGTTGAAAATACACTTGGTCTTCATCAACTTTAATATAAACTTCAGGCTTAATCTGACAAATTCTTTCACGGGTAGTCCCTTTCCGTAGTTACTTCAAAGATACTATTGTTTATAGCACAGTCCGCGTTTTTGTAAAGCAAAAGACTGCAATAATCAACAAGCGAAGAATATACAAATAAGTACAGTTTTTTCAAACTCTTAAGCGAAAATCGGCGCTTCCTGTTTATAAGATTACAAAAAAAACTTGCCAAAACAAAAAAAGTATGGTTTATGGTTTCCTTGAAGAAACTACATAAAAAGTTTCCGTCGTTTCAACAACATAATAGGACTATAATGAAAAAAGTTTTGACTTTAACGACGGCATTGAGCGCAATTTTGTTTTCTGCAAATGCCATGGCCGCCGGTTTTCACTTGAGAGAGCAGTCTGCTGCGGCTCAAGGTAATGCGTTTGCCGGTGCAACGGCGGGTGCGGAAGATAACTCTTATACATATTACAACGTTGCCGGTCTTACCCGTCAAAAGGGTACACAGTTTACGGCGGGCGGCACTTATATTGCCCCGAAGGCAACCGCCAAGAGAGTGCAGGGCCAAAACGGCGAGCGCGGTGCCGACGTTGAAAACGTGGTGCATGCCGCAATTTCGCCGAACTTTACGATTTCGCATCAGCTTAACGATAAGTGGTTTGTCGGTTTTGCCGGCAACAGCCCGTACGGTATGATTACCAAATATGACTATGAGTGGGTAGGCGGTGACCACGGTATTACTTCCGATGTTAAAACCGCAACCTTTACGCCGATGACGGCCTATAAAGCCACCGATAAATTATCTCTCGGTGCAGGCGTGCAATTTCAATATTTATGGGCGCACTTAACCAGCAGCCATTCTGCCAGCAGAACCGGTATTGTTTCCGAAGACGGTCACAGCTGGGCATACGGTTACGAATTGGGTGCGTTGTATGAATTTACCGACAGAACTCGCGTGGGCGTCGGCTATCGCAGCGAAATAAAGCACAAAATTAAGGGCAAGATGAAGTCTTCGGGCAGCGAACTCAGCCAATCGGAGAACCCGTATGCGGCAGGCACCGGACAATATGTTGACCAACTGCTCAACCAGAGCATTAAGGTTAACTTGAATACTCCGGCCATGCTGTCTTTAGGTGCTTATCACGATATTACCGAGCGTTGGGCGATTATGGCCGAATATCAGCGCGTTTTCTGGAGCTCGTTTAAAGATTTGACCTTTACCGGTCGCACCATGAATCAGCCGCAAGGCTATATTGCCCGGGTTAACGAGAGCTGGCGTGATACCAATTTTTATGCCATCGGTACCAGCATTAAACTCGATGAACAATGGAAGTTGCGTTTGGGCTTGGCTTATGACCAGAGTGCCGTTAAGTTGGAACATCGTACTCCGCGTATTCCGGATTCCGACCGTTTTTGGATGACCGCCGGTTTGGGATATCAGTATAACGAACACTTAAGCTTTAATTTGGCTTATACTTACATTAATGCCCGCAAGGCGCAGCTGGATACGAGCTTGACCGGCAACGACGGTTATAACGTCAAGGCCGAATATCATAACTCGATTCAGGCATTTGCTTTCGGTGTATCGTATAACTTTTAAGCTTTTTAACAAGCTTATGCAGAGCGCTCGCAATCGGGCGCTCTTTTTTATATTGCGCTTGTTTTTTGGGGCAGTTCTTTTCACAATATTCACGGCACCACTTATTATTGGTATCACATCGCGACTCGCCTCGATTATCTACAAATACGTTTTCTGAAATTTTGCCGATGATATTGCCGTCTTTATCAAAGGCCACACCTTCATCGTTCAGTTGCCCGATGGCATCGCCTTGATTACCTTGGTAATAGATTCTTTTCAAGCCGGGCAAACCAAGATAATGATACACTATTCCGTCACCGAAAGTTTCACCAATAACTTTTCCTTCGCTGTTTGTTACATACGCACTTGTCCCATATCCGTCAATTGCACCGCAGATGATGGTATCTTTAATGGTATCTCTATTGGATAAATTAAAATTATCTATGATATTACCATTTTCATCAATAAAATTAGTAATTGTTCTATTTGTCAGGTTTGTATGGTATTCTCGACACCATTCAGCGGTAATATCGCAAAGTAAAACACCATCGTCATCACAGATTACACCTTTGCAGTCCACAGGAGGAACAGGATGATTAAGTTCTCTTCTAGTAGGACCTTTATACTTGCCAGCATCGCTAACCTCATTCGATTTGGCGGTAATAAGACTGCCTTTATGCTCGTTTTGCGCCGTCGCCGTGCCTATTGAAAAAAGTGCGATAATCGTTGCAATAAATAGCTTCTTAATCATAAAAATCTCCTATCTTAAATTATCTGGCCCCAGGGAGGTACTGCACCACATCCCCTGCCGGAAGGAATTTTGCAATCGTTATCCAAAATAACTTTGCCGTTAGAATCCAAGTGCGCACAACCTTTAATTTCCCCGTCAATGATTTCTCCGATTTCGTCAGCTTGATAATTGTAAGTGAATTTCCAAAGTATTTTTCGACCTTCACTGTCGTCAATAAAACCAACGACATATCCGTCAGAGTCGTATATAAAATTATCCTCGGAAATGTTGAGAATCATTATAAAAAGGCATTGATTAATTCCGTCATCATATTCCGTAGGTTTATAGAATGGCGGCTTTTTTTTAATAAATTTTTCGTGCAGTGACCTGTTTATTTTTAAGCAACTCTCCGCACCGGCTAACCGGTACAATTCGGCCTTTTGCAGTAAACAATCGTAATCAAGGCCATACTTGTTGCAATCGGCAATATCGAAATGGTTTATGGCATCGTCTGTAACCGGAGAAATTTTGACTATGTTTCCAGAGTATTTATTATTTTCCGCAAAATGTTCGTCTTTCGCCGTCGCCGTATTAATTGAAAAAAGTGTGATAACTACCGCAATAAGTAATTTCTTGACCATAAAAATATCTCCCGTTTATTTTGTTATTATCACAATTAGCAAAATATGCGGCAAAAGGCAAGCAAAATCTATTTTGCCGAAGTTATATAACTTTTAAGATTTGCCGGTTATAATCAACGCAAAATCGGGTTTGGAGGAACAAAAATATGTATAGCGAGCGGTTTCAGCAGTTTATCGAAATGTGGCGCAAAGATTTTGCCATTGAACGCAGTATGAACGAAAAAGTCTGCGTCGACCGCGACGGCAACCCGATTCCGTGGTATACATATCCCGCCATAGAATATATTTCGCAATTTGATTACAGTGCCAAAAAGGTGTTTGAATACGGCACCGGATATTCGTCGATGTATTGGGCTAAACGCGCGCAAAAAGTTATCAGTATTGAAGATAAGCCGGAGTGGTTCGAGAAGTTTCAAAAAGAATTTTCCGCACCTAACTGGCAAATGCGTTATTGCGATGAAAAACAGGGCTATGAAGATACGATTTTTGCCGACGGCGAGAAGTATGACGTGATAGTGATTGACGGTAAACGTCGCGCCGAATGCGCAGCCTGTGCCGTAAAGGCTTTGGCCGCCGGCGGAATGATAATTTTGGACGACAGCGACCGCATCAACACCAGTTTGGAATATGCCGGAGCGGTCAAAAATCTGCGGGAGGCCAATTTGTTGCAGGTTGATTTTTACGGCTTTTGCCCGATGAACAACTATACCAAAACCACCTCGATTTTCTTTTCGCGCGATTTTGATTTTGCCTCGCTGTATACGGTGCAGCCGATTAACGGACTGGGTAATATCTGGTCGATGAGTCGCAAAGAGCGTAAGCAGTTTTTCAAAAAACAGGAATGGCCGCTGGAAGCCGAGCAAAAAGACGAAGAAAAATAAGCCGTTGAGCCGAAAAACTCAAAGATTCTAGGAGTTTTTTTGCGTCCAAAATAAGATTTTTCATTTTATAAACGGCTTTATCTTATATTTTTCTTATTTTAAATTTGACATAAGCACATTCCGCCGGCGGGCATCCGGGGGAGGATTACAACTGTCGCGGCCAAAGCTGATCCGTATAAGCCGGAAAGATATAAGAATAAACGCCCGAAAGTTACTCGGGCGTTTATAAAAAGTGACTACAGCTTTGT
>JAEEGL016485706.1_pt1 | contig 42856 bp, 15 predicted proteins | sample 9134231 | NCBI WGS metagenome assembly JAEEGL01 (sample SAMN16246548, study PRJNA631951) | gut metagenome | biome: gut microbiome; feature: rumen; material: fiber-attached | host: Bos | place: Iran: Karaj | collected 2018-10 | reverse complement strand
GTTTACAGTTTACAGTTTATAGTTTACGGTTTACAGTTTACGGTTTACAGTTTAAGGTTTACAGTTTTTCTAGCCGTTCTAGATTTTCTAGATTTTCTAGAATTTCTAGAATTTCAATTTTCAATTTTCATTTTTCACTTTTCACTTTTCACCTTTCACCTTTCACTTTTCACCTTTCACTTTTCACCTTTCACCTTTCACCTTTCACTTTAAGAGACTTCGAGACATCAAGACTTCAAGACATCGAGACCTCAATAATTTCAATTTTCAATTTTCACCTTTCACTTTTCACCTAGCTTCTCACCTCCGTGCCCCACATGAGTTTTTCGCGGATGGCGGTGAAGAAGTTCTGCTGGCCGAGACGTACGAGGCGGATGGTGAAGGGGGTCTTGGCGAGCTGCAGGTCGCTGCCGCCGGCCAGCGAGGTGCGGCGCGAGTCGGTACCCAGGAAGCAGTCGTCGTCGACATGCAGCCGTATCTTGGCGGTGTCGGGCAGGATGATGGGCCGCAGGGTGAGGGTGTGGGCCGAGATGGGGGTGATGAGGAGGCAGCGCGAGTCGGGCGTCAGGATGGGGCCGCCGCAGGAGAGCGAGTAGGCCGTGGAGCCCGTGGGGGTGGCCACGATGACGCCGTCGCCGGCATAGGTGGCCACATACTGCTCGTCGACATACACCTGCGTGCGCAGCAGCGAGGCCTCCTCGGTGCGGTGGACGAAGACCTCGTTGAGGGAGTATTGAGGTCGGAAGTCGGAAGTCGGAGGTCGGAGTTGGAGCAGGCTGCGTTCTTCGAGCGTAAAACGGCCTGCCAGGAGCTCGTCGACCATGCCGTGAAGGTTTTCCTTGCCCACGGTCGTCAAGAAGCCCAGATGGCCGAAATTGATTCCTAGAACGGGCGGGAAAGCCTCGGGGTGGCTTGGGTCGACAAACTGCACCGAGCTGAGCAACGTGCCGTCGCCTCCGATGGAGAAGAGGAAGTCGGAGGTCGGAGGTCGGAGGTCGGAGGTCGGGGTTTCGAGCACGCAGGTCTCGATGCCGCGGTCGTGCAGCACGTCGACGAGCTCCTTCAGGTAGGGCTCGGCGATGGGGTCGATGTGTCTATAATAAAGTGCTATTTTCATCAGTGTTCAGTGTTCAATGTTCAGTTTAGAGCCAGGTGACGGAGATGCTGTATTCGTCGCTTTCATAGACGCAGCCGTCGCTCCATTCGCGTCCCTCTACCTCGTGGAGGTAGCCAACGGTCTTGCCGGGGTTCAGTTCGCGAGCATTGTTACCGTAGGTGGTGAGAATAATGCGTTCCGGCTCGATGGCTTCTAAGGTGATGCCACAGGTGTGTACCGGCAGGTCAAGAGGGCCGGTCTTGGCTTCTATGGTCCATTCTTCTTCGCCTTTAAGGAACTCGCCGGCCGGGCTGCAGTGGTTGTGGCGCCAATGAACTTTCAGCATGACAGGGGTGTCAGGCTTCTGTTCGTCAAGGAAGTGTCCCTGCTCCCAGCGGCCGCTCTGCCTGATGCCTGCTTTTTCGAAGGTGTAGGTGCCCTGGCCGTGGCATAGGCCTTCGCGGAACTCGCCTTCGTAGCGGCGTCCAGCATTGTCGTAGAATATGCCTTTACCTTCGGGCAGGCCTTCTTTCGTCTCGCCCTCGTAGTGGTAGCCGTAACCCCACTGGGTGTGGCCGTCGGGCCAGAGGAGGATGTCGTGGCCGAAGGGGCTGCCGTAGGGGTCGAGCTCCACATGTATGTGGCGGGCACTCTCCTCGTCGTGTTCCCAGTGGCTGTTCTCGTATCTCTCCTGTGGCACGCCCGCTTCCCAGGCGTCGTTTTTCTTCATGCCGTCGGAGGCGCGGTGATAGAGGAACCATCCGTCCCAAGGGCGGTACTCTTTCAGCGTAGACCATCCCCGGTATTCCATCCAGTCGCCGTCGGGGTAGTATATCTTGCAGAAGAGGTCGGGCTCATGGTGGTTGTCGCTGTATTGTTGCACGAGGTGCATCCCGTCGTACAGCGTCACCTCCAAGCGGTTGAAGCCGTTGTCGCCGGGGGTGTAGGTGTAGCTGAACTGGTGGCGGCCACTGTAGCTGTGGACGAGGAAGCCCCGCTCGCGGTAGTCGCAGTCGTCTTTGTCCACATGCACCTCCATGCCCACGCGCTCGCCATTGTACCACATGGCGATGCTGCGGGAACCGTCGGGGTGGAGTGTCTCGTAGACGCCACACAGATTGTCTTTGCCGTCGATCCAGCACTCTTCTATACGGTCGCCGTTGGCGAAGGTGTAGGTGCCGTCGGCCATGTAGGCAGGCCCGTTGATGTGGGCGAAGCTGAGGTGGAAGTAACCCTCGAAACGGTCGCCGTTGGGGTAGTCGATGCTGCCGTCGCCGACAGGGCCTTCCAGTTTCTGCAGTATGACGCTGCCCTCCTGCCATTCGCCGTGGTATCTCTTTCCGTCTTCGTCGCGTTTGTACATTTCTTTCCTTTCTGGTTATTGGTAATGGATATATCCTTGTTTGGGGCTGTATTCCTCTTTGGGTACGAGGCTGACGGTGTAGCTGGCCGAGGAGCGGTCGGTGCTGCCGCCGGCACAGGCCGGAGCGTCGGGGCCGACGGTGATTACCACACCGCGGTAGTTCTCGAGGTAGTGGAAGCGGAAGGTCAGCCGGTCGTCGTCCAGTTGCAGGCACTCCAGGTAGGTCTGCGGGTCGCGGCGGCGCGCGAGGCCCTCGCCGCGGTATTCGGTGGGGTACAGCGTGTCGCCCGCCTGCAGCCCCGTGAGGTCGGCGTCGTAGCAGGTGAGGCTGTCGCTCTCCACCCCCCAGTCGTCGCGGTCGTGGTGCGAGTGGCGTTCTATCTGCAGCATATAGTCTTCGGTTCTCATCGTCGGCTCATTTGATAAGTGTCACGGTACCTGCGTATGTCTTGATGTCGTTGGTGTTGTAGCGGCAGCGGAGGAAGTAGGTGTAGGCACCCTGCGGGGTCGATTCCGGCGGCATCCAGCCGGCGTCCTGGTCGGTGGTGTGGTAGACCAGCAGACCCATGCGGTTGTAGATGTAGAGCTCGTAGAGGTCGCCTTTCAGCCCTCGTATCTTGGGCAGGAAGGTGCCGTTGCGGTCGTCGCCGGCCACGATGATGTTGGGGATGGCGATGGCCGGTGCCGGCGGGTCGGGCACCACCACCCAGGCGGTGGTGGAGTAGCGGGGATTCAGGCCGCAGGCGTCGAAGACCTCCAATTGATAGCAGTGCAGCGAGTCGTAGGGGTTGATAGTGCGGTCGGAGTAGTGGAAGGGCGACTGGTGCGGGTGGAAGGTCTCCATATTGCGCCATGGACTGCCGTCGATGCTGCGGTAGAGGGTGTATTCGAAGCCTGTGTCGACCTCGAAGGTGAGGTCGATGACGGTGTGGATGCTGTCGTAGGCTATCTCGCTGATGTTCACCACCAATGCGGTGTCAACGGTCTGGCGTTCCACCATGACGATGTTGGAGTAGGCGCGGAAGCCTCTGTTGCTGAGGAGCATCACGCGCAGCCAGATACGGGTGACGGCCTCGGAAATCTCGTCGCTCCATTCCCCCGTAACGCTGTTGGTGTAGCCTTGCCGGATGATAAATGCGGTGTCGAACGGCTCCATGAGCGTCTGGATATAGGAATTGGGCTGACCGAGGACGGAGTCTGGCCAGTAGCCTTCGTAGGGGTTCCAGTGGGCGCTGACGGAGGTTCCGCAGGCGGGCACCTCGGCCGTGAGCACCACGTTGCCGAAGAACGGCGTCAACTCGCTGACGTTATTGGCGCTGTCGAAGGCATGCAGGCGGTAGTGGTGCCGCTCCAGCGGACTGTGGTCCACGCAGATGTAGCTAGTGTCGAAGCGTCCCAGGACGGTGTCGTAGTCGAAGCAGCCTGTGTCGGACGAGCCGGTGCAGATGTGGTAGCCCACGACGGCGCTGTCGGCCGAGACGTTCCAGCGGAGCACTATCTGCTGGGTGGCGCTGTCGACCGTGGCCAGCCATCCCGTCACCGGCGCCACCGGCGACTGGGCTATGCAGTAGGAGAAAAGGGAAATGAAAAAAGGAAAGCAGCTGACGCGGGCAACCTGCGCAAGCCTCTTCCCCCTTTTTCCTTTTTCTTTTTCCATTTCAAAAGCTTTGAAGTGATACCAGCTGGCTGTAGCGTCCCCCGCGGGCCATCAGTTCCTGGTGGGTGCCCTCTTCTACGATGCGGCCGCCGTCGAGCACCACGATGCGGTCGGCGTTCACCACCGTCGAGAGGCGGTGGGCGATGACGATGGCCGTATGCTCCTGCAACACGCGGTCGAGGGTCTGCTGCAGCAGTCGCTCGTTCTCGGTGTCGAGTGCCGAGGTGGCCTCGTCGAGTATCAGCAGTTCGGGTTCGCACAGCAGGGCGCGGGCGATGCTGATGCGCTGGCGTTGGCCGCCGCTGAGCAGGCTTCCCCCTTCGCCCAGGTTGGTGTGGTAGCCCTGGGGCAGGGCCATGATGAAGTCGTGCGCCTGTGCGGCGCGGGCGGCAGCCTCTATCTCGGCCTGTGTGGCCTCGGGCTTGCCAAAGGCTATGTTGGCGCTCACGCTGTCGTTGAAGAGCAGCGTGTCCTGCGCCACCACGCCGATGCGGCTGCGCAGGTCGCCGAGGGCCAGCTCTTTGACCGGCACCCCGCCGAAGCGTATCTCACCCTCGCTGACCTCGTAGAAGCGTCCGATGAGGTCGGCGATGGTCGACTTGCCGCTGCCCGACGCACCCACCAGCGCCACCGTGCTTCCGCGCGGCACGCTGAGGTTCACATGGTTGAGCACCGGCACGCCGGGGGTGTAGCTGAAAGAGACGTCGCGCAGCTCGACGATATAGTCTTTAAGGTCTTTAAGGTCCTTAAGGTCCTTAGGGTCTTGTTCCTCTTCCTCGCTGAGGAATGCCGCCACGCGGTCGGCGCAGGCGCGCCCTTTCTTGATTTGGGCGATGGCGGTGGTCAGCTCCTTGGCGGGCGGTATCATCAGCACGAAGAGCATCACGTAGCTGATGAAGAGGTCGGCCGTCAGGCCGTGGTCGCCCCGCATGATGAGCAGCGAGCCGAAGAGCAGGATGCCCACCACGATGAGGTTGCCCAGGAAGTCGCTGATGGGCGAGGCGGCGTAGATGCGGCGGAACATCGCCGTGCGCCGCCGCGTGTAGTCGCGGTTGTACTCCTGGAAGCGGTTGTTGCTGAACTCGATGGCCGTATAGGCCTTGATGACTTTCAGGCCTCCGATGGTCTCGTCGGTGAGCGACACCAGGTGCGAGTTCATCTCCTGCACGGTCTGCGACTTGCGCTTCAGACGGCGCGAGAGGCTCGAGATGACGAAGGCCACCAGCGGCAGCATGCAGAGCACGAAGAGCGTAAGCTTCAGGTTGAGGTAGAACAACATAGCCAGGTAGAGCACCATGCTGATGACCGCCGTCAGCAGCATCTGCACCGAGCCGAGGATGTTCTCGTCATACTCCACCATGTCGCTCCCGAAGCGCGCCAGCACGTCGCCTTTGCGCTGCCGGTCGTAGTAGCCCATGGGCAGGTGCATGGCTTTGCGGAACAGGTCGTTACGTATGTCGCGCACCACCCGCGTGCGTATGATGCCTATCTCCACGGCCGAGAGGTAGCCGAAGATGTTCTTCAGGCTGTAGAGCACGAAGATGATGGCCGAGAAGAGCAGCAGCGCTTTGAGGCGCCCGAAACCTATCAGCCAAGTGTAGAGTCCGTCGAGCCAGTGGGTTACAAGGTTGCCGCCAGACATCGCGGCACCCATGCCCGTGGCTTCGTCGCCAAAGAGTATCTTCAGGAAGTCGGCCACCGAGAGGGCCGTGGCCATGGTGAACACCACGCTCAGCACCACCAACAGCGCATACAGTGCTCCGCGAGCACTGTAGGGCTTTGAGTATTTGAGCGTGATATTCATCTTTCGGTATCTTGTCTTTTCGTCGGAGAGGGTGGTTTAAAATGCTCCAACTCTAATGTAACTCTAACTTAACTCTAATGTGACTCTAACCTACGTTTACCCTCGCGGTGGGTCCGACAGCAGTCAAGAGGATGTCCGGTGGACATCCGGGCAGAGCCGGTGCGTATTCGGAGTTGTGTCGGAGTAATGTCGGCTCCGAAGGGGTTGGTTCAGAGGGTGTAGCCGATATAGTTGTGGGGGGTGATGGTCTTGAGGCGCTCTTTGACCTCGGGAGCCACCTCCAGCGTGTCGACAAAGTCGCTGATGGTCTGAGCCGTCACCTTCTCGTTGGTGCGGGTGAGCTGCTTGAGGGCCTCGTAGGGGTTGGGGTAGCCCACCGAGCGGAGGATGGTCTGGATGGCTTCGGCCACCACGGCCCAGTTGTTCTCCAGGTCGCGGTAGAGGGCTTGCTCGTTGAGGAGGAGCTTGCCGAGACCTTTCTCGAGCGAAGCCAACGAGATGAGTGTGTGTGCGATAGGCACGCCGATGTTGCGGCTGACGGTGCTGTCGGTGAGGTCGCGCTGCATGCGGCTGATGGGCAGCTTGTGGCTCAGGTGCTCGAAGATGGCATTGGCCAGTCCCAGGTTGCCCTCGGCATTCTCGAAGTCGATGGGGTTGACTTTGTGGGGCATGGCGCTGGAACCCACCTCGCCGGCTTTGATTTTCTGCTTGAAGTATTCCATCGAGACGTAGGTCCATACGTCGCGGCAGAGGTCTATCAGGATGACGTTGATGCGTTTGCAGGCGTCGAACCAGGCGGCCATCATGTCGTAGTTCTCGATTTGGGTGGTGAGTTGCTGGCGTTCGAGGCCCAGGTGGTTAGCCACGAAGTCGTTGCCGAAGGTGCGCCAGTCGAACTCGGGGAAGGCCACGCGGTGGGCGTTGAAGTTGCCCGTGGCGCCGCCGAACTTGGCGGTGAAGGGCAGGCGCTCCAGCTCCTGCAGCTGGCGCTCCAGGCGGTAGGCGAAGACGCCCCACTCCTTGCCCAGCGTGGTGGGCGAGGCGGGCTGGCCGTGGGTGTGGGCCAGCATAGGAATGTCGCGCCACTCCTCGGCTTTGGTCTTCAGCAGGTTGAGGATATTGCGGTAGGCGGGCAGCAGCACCTCGGTGGCGCAGTCTTTCATGCTCAGCGGCACGGAGGTGTTGTTGATGTCCTGCGAGGTGAGGCCGAAGTGGATGAACTCCTTGAGGTCGGCCAGGCCCATCTCGTCGAATTTATGTTTGAGGAAGTACTCGACGGCTTTGACGTCGTGGTTGGTGGTCTTCTCTATCTCTTTGATGGCGAGGGCGTCGTCGTCGCAGAAGTGACGGTAGATGTCGCGCAGGGCTTCTGCTTTGGCGGCTACGGGGGCCAGCTGGGGACGCACCTCTTTGAGGCGGTCGGCGAGGGCGATGAAGTATTCCACTTCGACGCGGACACGGTATTTGATGAGGGCCCCTTCGGAGAAGTAGGCGGCCAGGGGTTCGCATTTGCTGCGGTAGCGCCCGTCGACGGGCGAGACGGCATTGAGGGTGTTCATATAAGGTTTACAGTTTATAGTTTATAGTTTAATGTTTTTTAGGAGATAAGGAGACAGGAGATAAGGAGATAAGACAAATGCTACCCACTATCAGCTATCAGCTACCGGCTCCATTTCAACTTTCAACTTTCAATTTTCACCTTTCAATTTTCAATTTTCACTTTTCACCTTTCACTTAGTATAGCAATAATTTCAATTTTCAATTTTCAATTTTCACTTTTCACAGCGTGTTGTTCATGAATTGGTGTTTCTCGAGGAGTTTCTCTATCTTGCGGCTGCGCGAGAGGTCGCGGAGGGCTTGGCAGTAGAGGGTGTTGTGGGTGTCGCTGCCGAGGAAGCTCACCCATCCGCGTTCGATGATGGCGAAGGCGCGGCGGCGGGCCTCCTCGCCATAGAAGCCGCCGAGGGAGAGTATGTTGACCTGCAGGAGGATGCCTTGGTTGAGGAATTGCTCTATGCGCGGTCCGTCGATGTTGAGGTAGGGGTAGCGTTCGGGGTGGGCGAGGATGAGGTCGTAGCCCCGTGTCTGCATGTCGAATATCAGGTCGTCGGCATCCATCATCTGCTGGTGCAGCGAGAGTTCGATGAGTACATACTTGCCAGCCACTTGGAAGAAGCGGGGGCTGTCGAGTCGGGCCCGGAAGATGCTGTCGACACGGTATTCGCCGGCGATGCCGGCCATCTCGATGGTGATGCCGGCGGCGTCGGCTGCCTGGCACAGCTGTTCGTAGCGCTGCTTGATGTCGTCTTCTTCGTTGGGGAAGCGGGAGCAGAAGTGAGGGGTGACAAACACTTTCTTGTAGCCCACGGCCTGCAGGGTGCGCAGGCAGTCGATGCTTTCCTCGATGCATTTCGAACCGTCGTCGACTTGCGGGATGAGGTGGCAGTGCATGTCAGTCCCCAGTGCGGCGAAGATGGGACGCGGTTCGGTGCTTTTTTTGAAAAGGTGGAATGCCATGTTATGAGGAGGGGAGGTTATATTCGTCTGATGTCGGCGCCGAGGCGGCGGAGACGTTCGTCGATGTGCTGGTAGCCGCGGTCGATTTGCTCTATGTTGTCGATGCGGCTCTTCCCGTCGGCGCTGAGGGCTGCGATGAGGAGCGCCACACCGGCGCGTATGTCGGGCGAGGTCATGCGGACGCCGCGCAGCTTGTGTTCGCGGTCGAGGCCGATGACGGTGGCGCGGTGGGGGTCGCAGAGGATGATCTGGGCGCCCATGTCGATGAGTTTGTCGACGAAGAAGAGGCGGCTCTCGAACATCTTCTGGTGGATGAGGACGCTGCCCTTGGCCTGGGTGGCCACGACGAGGGCGATGCTGATGAGGTCGGGGGTGAAGCCGGGCCACGGGGCGTCGGCCACGGTCATGATGCTTCCGTCCATGAAGCGCTCAATCTCGTAGTGCTCCTGGGCGGGGATGTAGAGGTCGTCGCCTTTCTGCCACACCTCGATGCCGAGGCGGCGGAACACCTGTGGGATGAGGCCGAGGTGCTGCACCTGGGCGTTCTTGATGGTGAGGTCGCTCTGGGTCATGGCGGCCATGCCGATGAAGGAGCCCACCTCGATCATGTCGGGCAGCAGGCGGTGTTCGCAGCCGTGCAGCTCCTTCACGCCGCGGATGGTGAGCAGGTTGCTCCCCACGCCGCTGATGCGGGCGCCCATGCTGTTGAGCATCTTGCAGAGCTGGTAGACGTAAGGTTCGCAGGCGGCGTTCATGATGGTGGTGGTGCCGTGGGCCAGCACGGCGGTCATCACGATGTTGGCGGTGCCGGTGACGGAGGCTTCGTCGAGGAGCATGTAGCAGCCTTTGAGGCGCTTGGCGTCGACGAGGTAGGCGCCGCGTTTGTATTCGACGGTGGCGCCGAGGCGCTCCATGCCGATGAAGTGGGTGTCGAGGCGTCGGCGGCCTATCTTGTCGCCGCCGGGTTGGGGCACCACGGCGTGGCCGAAGCGCGAGAGGAGGGGACCGACGAGCATGATGCTTCCGCGCAGGGTGCCGGCTTGCTCACGGTATTCGGGGCTGTTCAGCACCTCGAGGTTGACTTGGTCGGCCTGGAATTCGAAGGTGCGACCGCTTTCGGTGGTGGCGGTGACGTCCTGCCGCACGTTGACGCCCAGCAGTTTGAGCAGGTCGATGAGGCGGTTGACGTCGCGTATGTCGGGGATGTCGCTGATGCGTACCTTCTCCGAGGTGAGGAGCACGGCACAGAGCACCTGCAGGGCTTCGTTCTTGGCGCCCTGGGGCACTATCTCGCCTTTCAGGCGCCGTCCTCCGATGATTTCAAAGCTAGCCATCTTGTCTATTGTGTTAGTGCGTTATCGCGTTAGTGTGTTAGTGGCTTGCACAAGCATCACTTACACATTGACGCATGAACGCATTTACGCATTCTTTTTCTTCTTCTTTTTCTTCTTCTTGGTGCCGCTTTCGGGCTTGTTGGCCTGTGAGGCGTTGATGGTGGAGAGGAGTTCCTTGGTGTCGGTGTAATGGAAGTCGGCTGGCAGCTGCAGACGTCCGCCGCTGAGTTCGGTCAGCTGGTCGGTGATGAGGGCGTCGTCGACGGTGTCGCGGTTCCACTGCAGGTACTGCCGCTTCATGGTTTGGGCAATCTGTGCGGTGAGCATGTCGCGCTCTTCGCCGGCCGGCATGTCGGCCACGGCGCGTATCATGTCCTCGAGGGTGCGGCCATAGTGGCGGTAGCGGATGCCGAGGTTGTGCAGCGCCAGGCGGTGGGGGTGGATGTTCTCGCTCTCTTCGCGGGTGATGTCATAGGGGCAGTCGACGTCGAGGTCGTAGTTGGCCATGATCATGAGGTGGTCCCAGAGGATATGCTTGTAGTCGGTACGCTCCTTGATTTTGGGGTTGAGCTGGGCCATGACGTCGATGATGACGTTGGCCATCTTGTTGCGTTCCTCGCGGTTGTCGAGCCGTTTGGCGTAGTCAATCATCTTCACCACGTTGCGGCCGTAGTCGGTTATCTTGAGTTTTTCGCGTTGTGTGTTATATTCCATTTAATAGAAGAATCGGTTATAGGAGAAGGGGTCGTCGTAGAGCATCGGCGCCAGGGTACCGTAGTGGTCGCGTACGATGTGGATGTGCATTTCGAGGATGCTTTTCTCGCCGAAGCGGTAGCCGAAGCCACCGCTGAAGGCGGTGGCTTGCATGGGGAGGCTGCGGTCGAGCCAGAGGGGCTGTGCGAAGCCGTTGAGGTGTGCCACCGAGGCCCAGAGCCAGAGGCGGCTGTTAACTTGGTACGAGGCTTCGGCCCAGAGGGCGGTGGCGCGGGTGCCGGTGCGGAGGGGTGCCAGGCTGCGCGAGCCGTAGCCGTGCAGCTTGTAGTCGGCGGGCAGCAGGCTACCCACCGAGGCGAACCCTGTGTTGACAGTCAGGCGGCTGGTGGGGTGGAACTCGAACGAGGGGGCCACCCAGCTGAGCGACTGTGTCTGTCCCATACCGCTGGTGACGCTGGCTCCTGTCGACAGTCGCACATGCCATCCCGTGCTGTCGGTCACCTGAGCCGACAGCGGGCCGGTGCATAGAAGCAGTGCCAGCAGTAGTATGGGGATGTGGCGTTTCATGGTTTATCTGCGGCGCTGTTTGGTGCCGCCGTAGGGGTTGTTCAGGTAGGGGGCGCGGTAGGTGCCGCGGGTCCAGGTGGCGTAGTTGGCGCCCAGGGTGCCCTGTTTGGTCTGCAAGGCAGAGAGCATCTCGGTCAGGTCGTTCAGGTCGCCGGTCTGGCTATCTTCGTCATAGATCTCTGTGACGCCGGTCTGGCTGTTGCCCACGAGGAAGCAGGTGCCGGCGGTCAGGGTGCCGCTGCTCTTGTCTCCGTAGAACGTGGGGTTGCTGCTCGACGTGCTCAGGCCGTAGCAGTTGTCGATGGTACCGCCGCTCATCAATCCCACCACCGAGCCTATGTTGCCGGTGGCATCGGCGGCGGCGATGTCGATATGGTTGAGCAGGGCGAAGCAGTTTCTGATATAACCGCCGCTCAACACACCTGCCAGACCGCCAGCCGAATGGGGGGCAGCGGGCTTGTTGTAGAGGCTGATGACCATGAATTCGTCGTTGACGAAGCAGTTGCGCAATTCGCCGTTGCTGACCGTGGAGGCAATGCCGCCCACGATGGCGCCGCGCAGCGAACCGCTCTCGGCACGGCAGTAGTCGACAATACCCTTGTTGTTGCACACGATGCCGCCCACGTTACCGTAGCTGCGTATGATGGCATTGGCGCTGAGGTAGCAGTTGCGGATGACGTAGCTGTTACTTTCTCCGTTAAGATACACGATGCCGCCCCAGTGGGTCTGACCGGTACCGTCCGAAGTGGTGTAGTGGATGTCGCAGTAGCAGTCTTTCACAGTGCCGCGGTTCTCATAGCAGATGCCACCTGCTTCGACGGCGCCTCTGACCGACATGGGCGACGAAGCGACACAACCGCTGATGGTGCCGTTGTTCTGCTTGCAGATGCCGGCGAAGTTGCTGGAGGAGCTCAAACTCCTGACAACGGCGCAGGCACAGTCGGTAATCTCTCCCGTGTTGTTGACACAGATGCCGGCAAAGCAGCTGCCACCGGCAGGCTTGCCGATGAAGCCTCTGTTCTCATCAGTGAGGCTCGAGGGCGAGATGGTGCGGCAGCTGATGATCTTTCCGCCGTTGGTATGGCACATGGGTGAATAGTCGGTGACTGGCAGGGAGTAGATGCTGATTTCCCTGTCACAGATGACGTTCAGGTCGCTCACAATGCCTTCGTTGGTGATACTCTGGAAGAGGGGATACGGGGCGCGGTTGGTGATACCATGGGTGACTGTCCCGGGGGAGACTCCGGGGGCGTTGGTGGTGTAGGCCAGGTGGCCGCGGAATTCTTTGATTCCGACGCCCCAGGTCTTCAGGGGATCCGGCTCTGCATCGTCGTATGTCAATACGATATCCGAGCGCATGATGCGGATGTAGGTGTCTTTGGTGATGGGCTGCCCGTTGATTTTACGTGTCCGGGGAGTGCCGGTGGTGGTGTCCTCGTTGTAGCAGTTGCGGAGGTACAGCAGGTCGGCATAAGTGTAAATCTTGAAGGGACGGGTCGAGGTACCGTTGCCCACCAACACCGGGGTGCCCGTGCCGGCATCTTCGTCGAAGGCCGAGATATTGATGGCGCGCATGTAGGTGATGCCGTTGCGGCGCGTGCTGACGTTGAAGGTCTTGCTGCACTTCTTGCCGTTGCCGTTGTAGACGGTCATCTTCAGACGGTAGTTGGTGGTGGTGTCCATGCCGTGGTAGGCAGGCAGCACCACGTAGAAGCTCATCAGCTCGTTCTGGCCGAAGGCCAGGTTGCCCGTGGCGGCCGTCTCGTCGGTGGAGAGGGTGAGGGTGTAGCCGTCGCCGGTCTCGCCCAGTTTGCTGGGGGCTTCGAGGGTGGTACGGTCGAGGTGGGCGTTGAACTTGTAAAGGTTCTTCACTGCGAAGCGGCCGCAGAGGGGACGTTTGGCAGTCCCGTCGGGGTCGGGCTCGCTTGCGAAGTCAAGCGACTCCAGCTCTATCTTCTGGATGGTCTGGGCGGCACCGGTGCCGTTGACCAGCTGCAGCCTCACCAGGCTCGCCAGCGCATGGAAGTCGAGACGGTAGGGGTCGGGGCTCTGACCGGCGCCGTCGCCCCATTGCGGACCGTCGTAGGTGGCTATCATCGGCAGCAGCTGGCGCGCATACGACGAGTCGTGACGGTAGTGCTGCACGGGGTCGAGCCACACCTTGGCGGTGAAGCCATGGTTGGTGCTGCCGGTATAGGTGACCTGGTGTTTGTCGTATCTGGCCGGGTGGATACCTACGAACCACTGCGAGGCCTCACCCTCCTGTTCCGTCAGGGTGGTGATGAAGACTCCGTTGTAGTCCGAGTAGTCGCCACCGCCGCCGTTCACCAGCCAGCCGGTGTAGAGTTTGCCGCTTCCGTTGCCGACCGACTTGTTGCTGATGATATTGATGGAATCACCATACTCCCAGTAGGTCCACTGCTCGTTGACCAGCTGCACTTTGCTGCCATACGAGTCGGCATTCTGTAGCTGTTCCATGGTGGCGTTGAACGAGAATTGCTTTTGCACCTCGTCGGGTGTGCACGCTGCCATTGCCAGCGTGCCACCCAGGATCAGTCCTATTATTTTGCTACTTTTCTTCATAACTTACACGATACACTTAACACTTAACATTTAACACTTAACACAATTAGTCCCATTCACCAGTGGTGAACTGACCGGTGTTATCGGTATACTCCGTCACCTCTTCTGCAGCCATCTGTGAACTGCGGTTCGACCCTTCGATGAGGACATAGTCGCGGTCGTGCGTGCTGTTCTCGAGGGCAATGCTGTGTGCAAATCCCTTCTCGGGGCTGTAGAGGTATACCTCGACAGTGGGTTTTAGATAGCGTTTCTTCATTTCTTTATCAGCTTTTGTATGGTGACATTGTCGGCTGTGTGCACCCGCAGGTAGTAGGCACCCGAGGGGTAGCGGCTGACGTCGATAGTGATGTCGTTGCTGTTGTGCGTGTTGTAGCTCTCCAGTCGGCGACCGTGGTTGTCGTAGAGTTCCACGTGGCTCATGGTCTCGGTGGCCTCGATGGTGACAAGCGATGTCGTCGGGTTGGGGTAGACCTTAATCTGGTTCTGGACCGGGGTCTCCTCAATCTCGAGTCTCGGGTTGATGGTCAGCATCAGGGTGACGATGCTGTCGCACCCGGCAGCGGTCTGCAGCGTGTCGGTGAGCACGATGGTGGTGGAGTGGCTGCGTCCCACGGTGCGGTAGAGCATCAGCACCTCGGTCTCCGTCAGTTCGAAGCCGTGGCCGGTGTAGCCGTAGCCCACGTTGACGCTGTCTTCCACCTGCTCACGTGTGGCGTGGTTCACCATGACGTGCAGCGTGAAGGTGCTGTCGACCATCATCACCGAGTCGACGATGTGGCTGACAATCTCGTCGTCGAAGAGGTAGGTGACGCCGTCCCATTCCACGCTGTCGCAGCCCGTGACGGTCAGCGAGTCGCTGACGGGTATCATGTCGGGTGTGCCGAACAGCGGGTAGCCGTTGTTGGCACCCTCCAGGTCGCTGCGCCAGCTCTTGAAGTTGCTTCCGTTCGCACGTACCCATATATTGAGTACGCGGGTCAGGTTGTCGACACCGTAGTCGCGGGTGCTCAGCTTCACCTGGTTGCCCTGGCCGCTGAAGTCGCTGCTGTTGCTCGAGGTGGCGTTGGCGCGCAATTGGCCCACGCTGCGCTTCGTGGCAGTGCCCTCGTAGTAGTTGTGGTTGGCCATGGCGCCGCTGTCGAGGATGGCACCCACGCCGCCGTCGGTCGATTCACCGTTCAGCTGGCCGTAGATGTAGTTGTTCTCGAACACGGTGTTCTTGGCATAGCCTGCCAGACCACCCACGCGCTGGTTGTGCGCCTCGTTGCGGAACTGGACGTAGTTGTTCATCACCTTCGAACGCTTGTCGGTGGCGCTCTTGGCACGGTTACGGGTCGACGGGGTGATGTTGGTTCCGTCGAGGTAACCGGCCACACCGCCGGTGTAGACGGCGTTCATGCGGTTGAGGTTGAGCGTGCCGCTGTTGTACACCTTGATGGAGGTGCCGTAGCCCACCACGCCGCCGTTGTAGACGGCGTCGCCCACATACTTGGCGGCCACCTCGCAGTTGTCGATCGAGTCGAAGGACGACTTGCCGATCAGACCACCGCTGGTGTGGTGGGTCGTCAGGATGGTGAGGGACGGGTTGCGCTGCTCTGCAGTGCTGTAGGGTGCTGCCGGCTCGTCGGAATTCAGCACCTTGGTGTTGATAATCTTCGAGTGTTCCGACTTGGCGGCGAGGCCACCCACATACTGGGCGCCGCGGATCAGCTCGCCTTCCAGCTGGATGTTGTCGACCACGGCCGAGTCGAGGAAGGCGAAGAAGCCGGTGTGCTCGAGGTCGGGCTCGTCGACGATGATGTTCTTGATGACCACGGGCTCGGTAGCCTGCTCGGTCGAGGTGGCTTCGGACTTCACGCCGTAGAAGCCGCCGCGGAAGCGGTGCTGCAACGTGCCCACGGGAGTCCACATGTGCTTCTGCATGTCATATCCGCCGGTCTTGTCGTGCAGATACACTTTGTTGAAGTAGAACGAGCGTGCCTGCGTGCCGTTGAGGCCGTTCACCACGCTGATGAACCAGGCCAGACCGTTCTCGTTGTAGATGTGCACATCGCCGTGGTAGGTGGTCACATAGCCGGCCTCGGTGCTGCTGCCTCCATTCTCGAGGGTGTAGCTGTTCACGCTGGGACGGCTGTTGTAGATGTAGCTGTTCGACTCGGCCACACCACCCTTCTCGGTGTTGTCGACGGCGTCTTTCCAGTAGTCAAGCGGCTTGTAGTAGGCCACCACCTGGGTGCTGTAAGGCGGCACCACGAAGGCCACAGGCGTCGAGTAGTAGGGCGAGAAGTCCCACATAACGAACTTGCTTGTGTAGACAGGATCGGTTGTAGAACCAGTGTGACGCGGCGAGGTGGAGAGCAGTATCACGTCGCCCTCGCAGAAGCTCATGTCTGCGATGGGGTTGTGTCCGTTGGCATCCTCGGTGTAGATGGAGTCGCTAGTCGAGGGATCGCCGGTTATTTTGGCGGCGATGGTACCCAGCGAGCGGTCGGACCACACCACGGGTTCTATCTTGATGGCTTCGTAGGTACGCGTACCCAGGGCTGAGTTGCCGGGATTGGCGGTCTCGGCCCAGTAGGTGGTCTCGGCCTCTGCCGTCAGGTACTTGATGAAGGGAGTCACCGGATTGCCGCTGATGTCCTTCACCAGCTTGATATGGATGTTCTTCTTGATGGGGCAGTTGCCGGTGACGTCGTTCACCGTGACGCTGTACTTCACATCCTTGTTTGTCTCCGTATGCGACATTGCTACGGCAGGCACGAACAGCGAGTCGTACAATGCTGCCCGCAGGGCGCTGAAGTCGCGTTCAGCGGCAGCGGCGCTACGCTGCGACTCGCTCTGCGTGTTGGTCTGGATGGTGGAGTAGGGCGTGGTGTAGTTGCGAAGCTCGTTGCCGGTGCCGTTGTCGTCATCGGTCCAGGTGTAGGTGTAGGGGAAGAAGCCACCCTTGGTGCGGCACACCAGCGAGTCGCCACCCGTCGGGCAGCGTGCGTCGAGGCGCGGCACGTAGTCAAGCACGTTGCCAAGCAGCAGGTTGGTCTCCAAGGGAGTCGCACCGCTGGTGGCAATATAATTGGTGGTTCCGTTACCATCCTGGAATCCGAAGGTGGCGCAGCGCTGCAGGTACACCGTCTGGGTGTTCACGCCGTAGTTGTAGAAGACAAACTGGTCGTCGTCCGACGTGAAGTTCTTGTTCGTGTACACTGCGTTCTCAAGCATCGTCGAGGTAGTCTGGTTCACTATCTGGATGGTGTCGCGCGTCATACGGTCGGCCTCGTCGGCCTCTTCGGTGCCGCCGGGGAACCACTTGCTGACACCGATCTTGGTGAGGGCAGTGGGAGCCTTCGAGCTGTGGATGATGTCTGTCTGCGTGTCGGTCAAGGGGTTGCTTCCCGTGCGGGTCAGCAGCACGTTGGCCAGGCCGAAGTTGCTCGTATGGGCAGCCTCAATCCTGTTCTCATCAGTGAAGATGGCGTCGGAGGTGAAGCTGTAGTGCACCGGCTCTTGTGTATTGACCGGAACGCCATTGTTCATCAAGCCTTTGATGACAATATTGTCGGTGGTCCAGAATACTGTCGAGGCATTCTTCACCAGCAGGTTCTGCTGCACCTCAATCTTGGTGTTCTCGTTGACCGAGGCGGGGAGTTCCAGAATGCCACCGTTGACATAGACGGCACCGTTCAGCGGGTGCTCGGGCGTGTCGCCGAGGGTCTTGCTCAGGTTCTCCTTGATGGTCACGTTGTTGATGAGCTGCAGCGTACCACCGGCAGTGACGCTGAGGGCGCCATACAGCGACGGGTCATCGACGGCGGGGTAGGCCACCGAGTCGTGGATGTTGTAGTTGCGGTTCACCGTGACACCGTTCTGCAAGGCCACGGTGCCACCGTTCATCACGCGGATGATGGGGCCGAAGGCCTTCAAGGTGTCGGCATACTTGTCTTTCACCAACTCGGCAGTGATGGTTCCATGACCATCGTCATGCAGCGTGTAGTCGTCCAGCACTTCGGGGTGGGCAGCATTCCAGGCATCAAGTGACAGGCCGTCGAACCAGTAGTCATTTGGATTGTTGGCAATGTACATGTGTCCCTGGGTGTTTTCTATCCAGCTGCCGTCACTTCTCAGTGTTATCTGAGGCTTGGTCTTGGTGAGCATGCTGCCGTTGAATTCGATGCAGCGCGCGGTGAAGATGGCGTCGTCGCCGGAGACCGTAATCATGGGTCCGCGGTAGGCGCATTTCTCACCCGGGAACAGGGTGTGGTGGCCGCTGTAGCGTATCACGGGCACGGGCACATGCTCCAAGCCTTTGATGAATACCGCCGTGTGCGCGGGGATGATCACCTCGTCGAGGATGGCTATCACGTCGCCCTCCTTGTAGGGGCCGGTGAAGGCATCGTAGAAGTTCGTCAGGTAGTCATCGGGGTGCTTGCCGCATGTCGGTGAGATGTCGCCGGTATGGGCATGCACGGTTCTACCGCCACGGGTGATGGTGAGCGGCGTCGAGGCCAAATAGATGGTGTCGCCATGGGCGCGCGTCTTCACATAGATGGTGATGTCGAATGTATTTGGATGGGGGTCACCGGTGGTATTCGTACTCCTCATGTGGAGTATCACCTTGCCCACATAACCCTTGTTGAGGGTGGCGGGATAGATGCGGTTTCCGTCGAAGTAGAAGTCCAGATTGATGGCGGCCTCGCCACGTCCGTCGAGCACACCCAGCACCACGCCGTCGACGCCGTTGACATTCTGTCGCGGAATGTCGGGGCCTACGTAATTATTAGTGTTGTTGTGTCCGCCACTCACGCGCAGCGTGTCGTGAGCAGGGCCACCGCTCATTGTGTAGAGGTCGGTCGGGTTCTCCATGGTCTTGGTATACCAACCCACCGACGAGGTGAGGTTGTTCGAGATGTTGTCGGTGACGCTGATTTTCATGCCGAAGCGGTTGTTCTGTCCCGCGCCGGCATTGAGGATCTGACCCTCCAAATCGTCGGTCATGTAGAATTTGTTCGGACCCGGAGCAGGCGTTGCAGACGTGAGCCAGTTGCCGTAGTCGTCGGTCGGGGCCCAGGTGAGACCCATCAGTCTCAGCTCACGGTTCTGCAGGGTGGCCGGCAGGACCATCTTGCGCGTGAACTGGTTGTAGCGGCCTTCGTTGTACATGGCCAGCACCTCGTACTCCATGTCGGTGAAGTCCTCCAGGATGGTGGCAATGGAAATCTCCACCTCGATGGGCATATTCAGGTTGTGCTCCTGCCACACAAGATTGGCTCGGCCATAACCATTATAGTAGACGGTGTCGAACTTATGTGTCTCGTTATTGTATTGTTGTTCTCCAATAACTACCGAGTCTGCAGCTTGATGTGTGGAGGGATTGCCGTCGGCATCTATGAGTGTGATGAACTGGCCATCCTTGTTGCGGAGGGCTATGTACTCATACTCGTCGAGCACCATCTTCACAGTACCCAGCATGGTGTGGCTGAAGCGGTTGTCGTAGAGCAGGTAGAGGTCCATCTCAGGCGAGGCATTGGCATCGGCGCCCACCTTGGCGGAGGTGAAGTTGGCCAAGGTGTTCACGAAGTTGTTACCCGAGATGGGGGTGCTGCCTGTCCAAGTGTTGTCACCAATATAGCGGTCGGGACGTATGAGCTCCCCGTCATCGGTCTTGGCGAAGTTCTCACCCGACACCATCATCAGGGCGAAGTTGGTGTTCGGGTTGTTGTAGACAGCGTTGATACCCAGCGGTGTGCCGGCGCTGACGCCAAGTTTCTCCATCGTGCCGTGGCTGGCTGGTTCGATAGCGGCAATCTGCTCGGAGGTTAAAGCCGAATAGGGCATGCCCGGTGTCGCTGTCGGCAGCGCCCAGTGGTCAGTCAAGCCGCCTTGAGCTGGGGTCTTGTCCCAATCCACGATGGGCTTGTAGGCCTGGTCGGTCAGGCGCATCTCTTCGTTTTCGTCGTTCAACTCGACACCGAAGGTGGCGTTAATCTTGTAGTAGTTGCCGGGGTTGGTGGGCGGCAGTTTCAGGGTGCTGTGGGCGATGCCCAGGTTGTACACCGAGTCGTTGCTGTTATCATTATCATAGTCTCGGTCGAACTGCAGCGTAATCATCTTGTTCTCGCCGTCCGAGAAGGCGGTCGTCGAGTGGGCCTGCAACACGGCGAAGCGGCGGCGTGTGCCGTTGCCGAGCGACCACACACGGTAGGTCGTCGAATAGTTGTAGTAGGGATACTCGGCAATATATTCACCATTCCGGAAGCAATCGCCGGAAGTGTTTGTGTTACCGTCGGTCGACACCGATGTCGATTCGCCGGTGCGCACGCAGTTGCACCATGTCAGGTTCCATTCCTGTCCGGAGTAGCCTGTGAGGGCTTGCAGCGAGTCGGCGCAGGCGGTCATGAAGCCACCGTCGTTTGGATGATAGGTACCGTATTTGTGACGTGCCGTGACGATGGCATTGGTGCCTTCAGGCGCCATCAGGTAGGCATAGCCGTTCACCTCCGAGTATTGACCGTTATAACTAAACTCCACATTCACACCGCTGTTGATGACCAGCGCGGTGTAGGAGCGAGCAGGATCGGTGCGGTTCAACACGCTCAGCTCGTCGCAGAGGTAGCGGTCGCCACCGGTGGTGGAACAGGCCAGACAGCCGCCACCCTGGGTGTAGCAATTGTCCAGGTCGCCGCGTGCGGCCGGTTCCAGCGTGGAGTAGGGGTAGGCTACGGGTTTCCAGAAGTTCACCTCGCCGATGTTGATGATGGCGTGGTCGATATAGATTACGTTGTAGCCCACGTTGTGCAGCGTGTTGATACGGTTCAGGGTAATCTGGTTACTCAGGTAGGCCGAGATGGCGTCGGTCGAACCTGTGTACTCGATGGCAGTGTTGTTCAGCCACAGCTCATCGGTACGCTGGACGGCCTTCAGGCTACGTGTCGGGACGCAGTCGTTGTTCATGGCACCGTAGTTGCGGATGTCGATGCGGTTGCTCACGTCACCGCCGGCAGCCGAGGTGCCGGCACCAATCACCGAACCGTCCACGATGTTCATCTCGGGCTTCGACTCGTCGCCCGCCAAGCCGGTGTTGTAATTGTTACCGTCGATAAAGACGTGCGTACGGCCGCCGAAGATACCGGGGTCGGTGAAGTTGGCGTTGCCCGAGCTGTTACCCCAGTTGGGACCGCCATACACCGACTGGCCGATGGTCAGGGCCGCTTCCGTCAATGCCGGAGCGTGGCTGCCCGTGGCGCCGGGTTTGAAGGCGGCATAGGCTGCATCATGGCCAGCCACTGTCTCATTCCACAGGGGGGTCAGTTCGATGGCGTCGATACCCACGTTCACGTAGGCCGAACCACGGGTCACACCCATGTAGCCGCAGCCGAAGACGTGGGCTCCCACGGCACCGCCGGTGAAGTTCACTATCGACGACGGACGCGCCGAGGTGTTGTTGGCGGCCACGCACTCATGGTAGTAGCCGTCGCTCACGTTGGCCGAGCCGCCGTAGAGCGAATGCCCAATCTGGCCGCCGTCCATGTTCACTTCTTTCAGACCGTAGACGATGGGGTCGCCACCGAGCACACCCGAACCGCCGCCGAAGACGTTCTGGTCAATCTTGCCGCCGTGGATGTTGGTGATGATGTATGAATATTTGTCTGGAGCATAGGTGGTGCCGGCAGTCTCCAGGGTGTCGGCCACGCTCTCGAGGGCGCTGTTGACCACGTTGCCGAGATTGTCGACATAGTGGCCCTCGGCATCCTTCCTGTACGAGAAGGTGGTACCCAGTTTGCCGCCGCCGTACACGTTGCCCGTGACACGGCCGTCGTTGAAGTTGATGGTGATATACTCCGTGTTGGGCACTCGCAGGCCTGTGCCATACTCGAAGGGGCCAACGCCGCCGACATAGTATTTGGCATAGGCGCCATAGTCGGTGATACCGTAGGCATCTTCCACACCCTCGCTGCCGCCATGACCGTCGCCGGCACCGTAGATGTTGCCGAAGGTACCGCTGTTGATGACGATGTCGCTGGCATACACGTTGCCGGTGAAGTCGTTGCCGCCGAAGACGTTCTTGGCCGTCACGATTTCCTGGTTGACAAGATTATCCAGCTGGGTGATGCCTTCCAGCACGACATGTGCCGTACCCTTGACGTTCGAGCCCCAGCAGCCGCCGTAGATGGCTTCGAAGGGTTTGTCCCAAGTGTCATATAGGTATACGTATGTATTATAGGCGTCACCGCCGCGACCGCCGCCGTAGGCGCGGGCGTTCGAGAGCGATTCGGCATGGTGCAGGTGCACCGTCGAGGCACCGACGGCGTCGTCGCCGGTGGCATAACCCGTGGTGTTCTCACCCGAGTTGCCGCGGTGGGGCTGGTCCAGCTGTCTCCACAAGCCTTCGCCGCCGCCATACACTTCACCGTTGATGTACAGTTTGCGATAGGTGGAGCTTTCGTCGATCGCCGGAGTGCTCGGGTCGTCCACGTCTGCCATGTAGCAGGCGTGGTCGTCGACCACCACCGTGGTGTTACGGCAGTCACCCAGTCGGCCGCCACCGTAGACGTGGTTGTCGATGGTGCCGCCCCACAGGTTCACCTTGGCATCGTCCACATAGGGCTCACCCGAACTGTTGCGTGCCACCAAGTAGCTGGCATCGCCTGTGCCGGGGGTGGCGGGTTTGTGTCCGAGTACCCATACGGCGATACTGTCGGCGCCGTTCACCAGCGAGGTGAGGTGTTCGTAGTCGTAGTAGCCGTTACTGCCGCCGTAGATATGCTTCACAAGGCCGCCGCTCACGTCCACACGCGTGTTGCCCCTGATCTGGCCGCTGATATCGTTGCCGCCGTACAGGTGGTTGATACCCTGCTCGTCGGTGCCGCGGACGTCGACATAGGCCATGCCTTCGACGTCGGCCATGCGGCAGCCGCCGAAGATGTTCTGCGTCACGTGCACGTCTTCATGCTCCACCCTCACGTAGGCCGACACCCTCTCTATCGAGTTGCCGCAGGCGTCGGTGATGGTCTGGAAGCCGTACATGCTGCCGGCGTTGCCGCCGCCATACACGTCGCGCACCGTACCGCGCTTCAGCACGATGTCGGGCACGCAGTCCTTCATGTCGTCGCGGTTGTTGCCACCGAAGATGGTGCCCACAAACAGACTGTCGGCGCGTGCCAGCGTGTGGCCGGTATTGTATTTACGTTTGGTATTCAGGAGCACCTCGGCATCCTCACGCACACCCACGCCGTTACCGCCGCCGAACACCGTGTCGATGAAGCCGCCGCTGGTGTAGATATCAATCAGAGTCGACGACTGGAAGGGGCGGTTGTCCACCTTGCCGTCCTGGCACACAGGCTCCATCGAGCTGTATTCGGGACGTGTGCCGTCGTAGTCGTAGGCACCGTTACCGCTGCCGTACACGCAGGCGATGCGCGGGTAGCCCTCCAGACGCACATAGGCGTCGAACAGGGCCTTGCCCGAACCGTTCACCGCTGTGCCGTCGCTGGCCAGGAAGGCCTCGGGCGTGCTGCCCGGCATCTGGTATTTGCCGAAGCTCGCGATACTGCCCATACAGTCGTTACCGGCAAACACCGAACCGTAGATCTTCGGGTGCCGCCAGTTGGCGTTGTTGGCATCGGTGGTGTCGCTGGCGATGAAGAAGTAGCTCAAGCCGTAGAGCGACGAGAGGTAGCCGCCGCCGTAGGTGTTGCCGTCGTTGTTGGCCAGCAGGTCGGCCTCCTTGGCCGCACGACGCTTGGCGCTCAGCGCGCTGGCCGACACGATGCTCTCGCCGTCAAGCAGGTTGGCATTCTGGTGCCACCACGGGCTGCCGATGGTGCCGCCGTTAATCTGGAAGTGGATGGTGCCTTTCTGCTTGTCCACGTCCAACCTCTCTCTCGTTCCGGTCGTATAGTTGTAGCGGTAGTAGTCACCATCCTTCTGCTTGAATCCGATGTCGCACATCACACCGCCGCCGTAGGCCGAGAAGAGCACGTGGCCGCCGTGGATGTAGAGGTTCGAATTGTTCAGCGTCGGTATGGGAAGACCCACGTGGTCGTGGTAGAAGTCGTAGGGCTCCAGGTTGTAGTCGAGCACATCCGTTTCGGTGTAGATACCGTCCATGTGGCAGTGGTAGTAGCCGTCGCTGCCGCCGTAGACGTCCTGCAGCACGATGACATTCTCCTCGAGGATGCTCCAGGTGCCTTCGAACTCACCGTTCTTCGAGTGGTTGGAACCCACGTCGCCGCTGATATCGCAGCCGCCCTGCACGTAGCCGTAGATGCCGCCCGAGAGGGCCACACCCGACGAATACTCCACATTGGCCTTGCGGCAGCCGCCGTAGATGTTCTCCACTATCATGCGCGCCGCACGCGATGCGTTGACCATCGAGCCGAACACCGTGGGTCTGTTGTATATCCAGCCCGTGAACTTGGCGTTCACCGAGTCTTTCAGGTTCAGCACCGTGGCGTTCTCGGGCGTAGGCTGCTGGTAGTAGGCGTCGGTCCATTCTCGATCGTTGGTCATGTCACCCTCGTTGCCGCCGCCGTAGACGTAGCTCACTCCGCCCGAACGTATGTGTACATAACTCAGGTTGTTCATCGGGGCCTTGTTGTTGCCGCCGAAGAGGACACGTATATTGTAGCGGCCGTTCTCGCTGTCGTACTCACCCGGGTTGTGCTGCAGGAAGGCGGTGCGTACGCTCTCCCAGCCTTCCGTGTTGCCCGTCACCGTGGCCTTGTTCATGTCGATATAGGAGGGGTTGTTCTCCAGCGAGCCGCCCTCATGCTTCTTGGCGAAGAGGAAGGGGAAGGCCGGATTCTTGAAGATGAATCCCTTGCCGCGGCAGTCGATGGTGCCGATGGGCTGCACCACCGAGGCACGGTTGCCACCCAGGAAGCAGGTGTCGATCATGCCGCCGTGGACGGCCACCTGGGCATGGGCGCTCTCCACCATGTTGCCACCGCCATAGAGGTGGCGGATGCCGAAGTCGCGGCCGTAGCCCGTGTAGTAGGTGTTCACGATGGCCTCGATCGTCTCCGGGTCGTCGGCATAGACGTCCGGCGCCAGCTTGGTCGACTCGACGGTGATGTAGGTGTGCGACTTCTCGGCCACACTGCCGCCGTAGTTGTTGCCTCCGAAGAGGGCCATGATGCTGCCGCCATACACGTCGACGGTCACCGCGCGGCTGTCCATACCCAGCACGCCGTCGATGCCGATGAAGGCGTTCTCGGCGCCGCCGAAGACGGTGTCGAGTCTGATCAGGTCGTTGTGCGCACGTGCCGTGGCGTCGTTGGGAGCGGCTCCTTCACCATAGCCCGTCGGCACGCCGATATTGATATGTGCCGTCTTGATGTAGGGCACCGTGCCGTTACCGCCCTGGCCCTTCTCGCCGTGGGAAAAGTCCGTACTCGCCGTGTATGGGGTGTAGCCAAAGTCTTTGGCAATGACGTGGGCCTCGTTTTCCTCGGGGGTGTGCTCATTGAGTTTCCACTTCCAGGGATATACCTTGCCGGTGTTCGTCCCGTTACCGAAGCAGTAGTTGCCATAGCCTACAATGTCGGTAATCACATTGTCGGCGGCCCAAGTGTTATTTGCAGCATTGTAAACGGAACTATAACTGTAGTAGCCGCAGCCGCCGCCGTACAGGTAGCCCAGACGCAGCGGCGTCACGGTGTTTAGCGTGCCCACCTGGATGGTGGCGCTGCCCTGTACCCAGCCCGCGATGTCGTTGCCGCCATACACGGCATAGATGGTGTCGGCGTTGTGGATGGTTATCTTCGTGTTACCGCCGCTGATGTTGTTGGTTGGCGACTCTCCCGGATCGCCGTTGTCGATACCCACGTTGGCCATACGGCCGCCGCCGCACACATATCCGTAGACGATGGGAGCATACTTGGGCTCGGTTATCTCCACCTTGTTCACATAGTTCGACGCCGTCAGCGTCACCTGCAAGGTGTCGTAGGCGTAGTAGACTGTGGGGTCGCCACCTACCGTGTAGCTGAATTTGAGGTACAGCGACAGCGGTGCCGTGATGTTGCTCGACGGGATGGAGTAGCTCCGCACCTTCATGATTTGCGACAGGTCGGTGCCACCGTCCACCACCAGCGTGGTGTCGTGGATGTTGCCTTCGTCGCCCACGGCGTCACCGTAGACCTGCAGGTAGCGGCGCAGCCTCGGGTCCAGATGGAAGGTCACTGTGGCCAACGTCAAGGTGGGGTTCTCCACATTCGGGATGTCCTGTATCGGTGCGCCGTCTTGATAGTAGTAGGTCTGTCGTAAAGGCACGCCGGCGCTGTCGAAGAGGTCGGCCGTACCGCGATCTTGGTAGTTCAGGTTGATACCGCAACGGCTCTTCTCCTCGCGGTATTCCGTATAGGCTGGCCGCACCGTGGCGCTGATGGTCTGGCTTGCCAGGTTGAGAGAAATCGTGGCGCTCTCGGTATAACGCAGACTATTGTCGTCGACCGTGACGCCCACCGAAGTGCTGTAGTTCTCGATGGTGGTGGGGTGGTTGATTTCCTGCACCGGCAGGTAGGTGGCCGCGTTGCCGTAGGCATGGTAGCGCCCGTCATGGTAGTAACCTTCATCGTCGGGCACTGACACGGAGTGGCCGTTATTCAGCTCCTCGTTCGTCCAGGTGCCTTTGTTGTAGGAGTAGTAGTACCACTTCGTCAGGTCGTCGGAGGCGGGGTTGCCCGTCCAGCCTTCGTAAATGACGTTCTCGGGACGCTCGTAGCTGTCCGTCGGCACCATCTTCCAGCCTTTCACTGTCAATCCTTTCTGCTGACCCACAGTGTCGTAGTAGATCCAGTGCGTCGTCTCCTTACGGACACCGTTGACGTAGTTCACGTCCGTGATGCCGCAGCCGTAGTCCCAGTCGTACCAGAAGGTGGCGTCGTCCAGGGCCTTACCGATGGGCAGCTGCACCACCCTCAGTGCGTCGGGCGAGCCCACCAGGTAGTAGCGGAAGTTGCCCCACTCCTGGAAGTAGTAACCCGTCGTACCTGTACGCGTCCATACGCAGTAGGGGGTGAAACCTTCACTGACCGGACGGTCAATAATGCGACCTATCTGGGTGGAGTTCCCATCGATGGTGGTGTCTTTGACCAACAACGCCAGGTAGTGTTCGCCCTGCTCGACAAATTCGGTGACGTGTTGGTTGCCATACACATGCACCTTTGCCCAGCCGTTCTGGTGGTCATAGGCCACGGGATACTTCTTCGTCTGGTCACAGACGGTGGCGTCCATCCACCACACCCGGCCGTTGGTCAGGGTGAACTTCTTATGGCTCTCCTGAGCCTGCAAGTTGTTCTGAGTATTGCAGCAAGCTGCCAATGCCAGCATCAGCAGTCCTGCGCGGAATATAGTAACGTGTCTTTTCATCGTGACAGTATTTTCAGTTTGTCTGGGTTGTCATGTTTGAAGCGGTGAGTCCAGTCTTGACGGCGATGGCTTTGACGGTGGTGTGGCCGACAGGAAGATTGAAGGGAGTGCCGTTGTAGTAGTGTGTGGGGTTACTTCCGCCCACGGCCGTCGGGTCGGGGGTCGGAGTGTTAGCAGCATCGGTGCCGGTGGTGTAGTAGATGGCCACGTTGTCGATGGCGTCGGTGATGGTCACCCTGCCGGCGCTGATGGTGATGACGGGTGCCGGCAGCTGGATGGCGCCGGAGGCCATCGCCGAGGTGGGACAGCCGCTCTTGGCTGCGATGACATTGACGACGGTGGCTTTGGCAGGCAGCGTGAAAGCAGTGCTATACTGCTTCGTGGGTATGCCATTGTCGGTGCCGGTGGCGTCGACGTTCTCCAGGTCGGGGTGCGACTCGTCGGTCGTGTAATACAATGTGGCGTCAGCCGTGGTGGTGCTGAGGGTCACCGTGCTTCCTGCAATGTTGACGGTGGGCGTTGCCACGGGGGTGCTCACGCTGGCGATGTTGGAGAGCTGATGGGGGGTTTCTCTGTGTGCCACGGCCTTGAGGGTCTGGCAGGCACCGAGGGTGATGGGGGCTGTGTAGGCCTTAGTGGGACGCGTGGGATGCTCGCCGTCAGCAACGTTCTCGGGGTCGGGATTGCTGCCGTCGAGGGTGTAGAAGAGGTCGGTGCCCGGCGTCTGCGAGGTGAGCACATAGTGGCCCGCGCCGTCGATGTTGATGGCGGGCACACGGATGGGCTCCACGGGGTAGCTGCTGAAGAGCGAGGTGATGCCCAAGGGCTCGTAGTAGCGCACGACGCGGATGTTCTGTGTGGCCGGGTTGAGGGTCACAGGACCTTCATAGAGGGTCGACGCGTTGGTGGGCGTGCTGCCGTCGAGGGTGTAGTAGATTTTGGTCGTGCCGTCGCCGAATTCGAAGTCGCCGTAGCTGGTGGCGGTGACCTTCCCGGTGCCTTCGTCGTAGGTCAGCTTGGGAGCGCTGAGGGTGATGGCGGAACCGATTTCCACGTCGGTGTTGCCCTGCACCCTGGCCGCGTTGCCGCCACCGTAGACGTTGTTGTACACCTTCGTGCGCGAACCTTTGATGATGACCTTCGTGTCGCCGATGACCTCGGCTGCGTTGCCGCCGCCGAAGACGTTACCCATCAGGGTGCGTTTCAGGACATTCTTCTCGGTGCCGATGGTGACAGGCAGGTTGGGGACGACAGGTGCCATGGCCACGGGGCTCAGGCCGGCGCCGGCGAAGCGCTGCTCGCGCTCGGCACCGATGATCACACGCGGGTTGGAGGTCACGGTAGCCGACGAGCCGTAGCCGCCGCCGAAGACGGCGCTGTCGATGTTGGCGTGGATGATGTTGACGCGCGGCGAGTAGTTGGGGATGAAGTTCGCCGTGGGCGCGTAGGCAGCCATGTTGCCGCCGCCGTACACGTAGTCGAGATGCTTGGTGTCGGGGCAGGGGTTCTCCTCGGTGTAGTCCACGTTCACCGTGATGAGGCCGGTGATGTTGCCGTCGACGTTGTTGCCGCCGTAGAGCTCGCCGATGCTGCCGCCGAAGACGTTGACGGTGACGTTGCCGTTGATGTTGGCGTTCTTCGAGCCGCCGAAGGCGCGCTTCATCTCGCCGCCCTCGATGTTGAGGGTCACATCGCCAGTGATGTCGGCCTGGTTGGCGCCGCCGTAGACGTCGTCGAGGCCTTTCACGCCGCAGGGGATGGTGACGATGACGCTGCCGCCGGGGGCTTCGTTGCCGCCGCCGAAGGTCTCGCTGTTGAGGAGGTCGCAGCCATCCTCAGGATCGATGCTGACGCTGGCGGTGCCCTCGACGAAACCGGAGGTGTTGCTGCCGCCGAAGGCCTGGTAGACGATACCGCCCTTGATGACGAGCGACGCATCGCCGCTGCTGGTCACGCCGGAGGTGTACTTCTTCACGTCGGCCGGCAGGTGGGCGCCAGAGGAAGGATCGGTGGTGTGACCGTCGCCGCCGGCGAAGGCCTGGTAGATGCGGCCGCCCTCGATGAGCACGTTGTTGTGCAGCGTGTTGGCCGCACGGCCGCCGCCGTAGACGTACATCACGGTATTCTCCTTACAGCCGTGGATGACGACCTTGGAGAGGCGCGAGGTGTCGCCGGGCCAGCTGGCTCCGGTGAGGCGCTGGGTGATGTATTTCTTATTGAGCTTGGCCTTGAGGGCATCCGTGTTCCAGTCGGGAGCGTCGTCCTCGACGTGGCCGGTGAGGGTGCTGGCTTTGTTGCCGCCGCCGTAGACGCCCAGCAGGGCGTAGTTGCTGGCGGTCGCGGCACCGGCGTTCAGCGTTTCAACGGCTGCGTTGTAGGCCGTCTGGTATTCCTCGTCGGTGGCATAGCTGGCGCGTGCCGGGAGGGTGGGGCAGGCGGTGCTGCCGGGATGTGCGGTGTGCCACACGTCGACGCGCATCACGCCGAGCGGCGAGCTGCCGGCGTCGTTGCCACCGAACACATTGCCCGTGTTCTCATTGCCCGAGGTGCCGATGACGACGTTGTTGCTGCCCTGCGTCTCGAGGCCGATGTTCACCTGGGTGTTGCCGTCCACGATACCTGCCGTGGGCGAGGTGGTGGCACCCATGCCGCCGCCGAAGACATTGCCCTTGACGGTGCCGCTCTTGATGTTGACGGTGGTGCCGCCGTAGTCGACGTGGCCGGCTTCGCCGCCGCCGTAGACATTGCCGTGGACGGTGAAGCTCTCAGAGCCGGCGTCGTTGCCGATGTTGACAAGGGTCTTGAAGGCATAGGCCATGTCGGCAAAGTCGAGATTGGGGTTGGCGGGGTCGTTGGCGCGTCCGCGGCTCGAGCCGAAGACGCTGCCACCGAAGGCCACAGCGTCGTCCGGGTCGCCCACAGAGGAGTGGATGTTCACGGTGGCCAGGCCGGAGTTGACGTCCTGGATGTCGTCTTCGGTGCCATTGAGGCCGTAGTCGCCCACCAGGGCCATCGAACCGCCGCCGTAGACGTTGCGGTGGATGGTGCCGCCGTTGATGTTGACCACGGTGTTGCCGCGCACATAACCGGCGCTCATGGAATATTGGCCGTTTTGGGCCAGGTCGCAGCCGCGGCCGGCACCGTAGACGTTGCCGACGTTGGCCATACGGCTCTTCATAATAGGCACCATCGCGGGCTGACCCATGCCTTCAACAGCGGCATAGGAGGTGTTCATGTTGTGGCCGATGGTGCCGCCGTTGACGGTGACGCGGGTGTTATGCAGCACGTGGCCGTTCTCGCCGCCGCCGAAGACGGAGCCGTTGACCGTGCCGCCATCGATGGTGACGACGGTGTTGTAGACGTTGGCGCGGGCGGCATATGCGCCACCGGCCATACCGCGGCCGGCGCCGAAGACGCGGCCGTTGTTGAAGCCCTTGCGGTCGACGACATATTCGCCGGCGTTGCCAATGGTGGCACCATTACGGATGGTGACGATGGCCATACCGGTAATGGTGTCGACGCCTTCATTGTCATAATAGGTTTTGCTCGTGGCGGTATAGTCGCTGGTAGCGGGATCCCACCAGAGGTTGGGGATGGAGTCGTAATAGTCGCCGTTCACGGGGTCCAGGACACGCGTGTCACTCGTGTAATCGGTAGCATCGGCGCTTGTCTTATACTTCCATGTACAAGGGGTCTCCACAGGGATGCGGGAGGTGTATTCGCCATGGGAGTCCTTGTAGCGGTGCGAGCGCTCCGGTTGGCCTACCGTGTCGTAAAAGACGGGGGGCTCCGATGTCCCGTTGCGGACAGGCTCATAGGAGGTGTAGTTGCCGCCGGCGTCCTTGTAGAGGGTGGAGCCCACCGAGGCCATCGAGCCGCCGCCGTAGACGTTGTGGGTGACGGTGCCGCCGCTGACAGTGACGTGGGTGTTGCCGTAGACGGTGCCGGCGCTGAGGCTCAGCTTGCCGTTGTGGCGGTCCACACCGCGGCCGCCGCCGTAGACGTTGCCGCGGAAGATGACGGCTGCATCGGCGCCCGTCTCGTAGGTGCAGGCTTCGCCGGTTTGCAGCTCGGTGCCGTCGCCCAGCACGGTGTAGGCCACGGTGAGGGGACGTCCCACGGTGCCACCGGTCATGGTGACATAGGTGTTGTTGAGCACGTGGCCGTTTTCGCCCGAGCCGAAGACCGAGCCGCGGATGTCGGCGCCAGTCTGGATGTTGACATAGGTGTCCTCGGTGAAGGCGAAGTGGGAGAATTCGCTGCCGGCCATACCACGGCTCGAGCCGAAGACGTGGCCGTTGTTGTGGCCCGTGGTGCCTATCTGGCCGCCACGGATGGTGACGGTGGCGACGCCGCCGCCAAGGATGGTGGAGTGGGGCGTGATGGGCACTTCGTTATAGTAGCCCACCGAAGCCATCGAGCCGCCACCGTAGACGTTGTGGTAGATGGTGCCGCCGCTGATGTCGACGTTGGTGTTGCCGTACACGCGGCCGGCGCTGGTGCTGAAGTTGCCGTCGTGGCGGTCCACACCGCGGCCGCCGCCGTAGACGTTGCCGTGGAAGTGGGTCACCGCGCTCTCGCCGAGCTGGGAGACATAGTCGTTATAGTTGGGGTCGTTGGAGTCGTTGGTGGGGTATTTCACCCAGCCGGTGGTGCCGGTTGCACCGGTGTAGGCATTGACATCGCCGGCGCCAGACGTACCGGTGTAGGCCACCTGCTGCGTCCAGTCGTTGCTGTTGATGGGCGAGCCGATGGTGCCGCCGCTGATGTTCACCTTGGTGTCGGTCATCACGTGGCCGTTGGCGCCGCCGCCGAAGACCGAGCCTTTCACCGCGCCGCCGGTGATGTTCACTTCGGTGTTGTTGACGAAGGCCTTGTGGGCATAGTCGGCGACGCCAGAGCCGCTATAGGCCACACCGCGGCCCGAGCCGTAGACGAAGCCGTTGTTCTTGCCGTTGGAGCCAATCACGCCACCGCTGATGGTGACGGTGGCCTTGCCGGTCAAGGCTTCGGCGTGGTCGCCCGGGACGATGGGGTAGTCGACGTAGGTGCCCACCGAAGCGATGGAGCCGCCGCCGTAGACGTTGTGGCGCACGGTGCCGCCGCTGATGTTCACAACGGTGTTGCCGAACACCTGGCCGGAGGCCTCGCCCAGGTAGCCGCCCTGGACCACATCGATACCGCGGCCGCCGCCATAGATGTTGCCGTGGTAGACATCCACAGGGCTTTCGCCATACTCGTCGACAACTGTTTCCGCAGGATCGAGTGCCAGACCCACGGTGCCGCCATCCATGGTGACGGTGGCGTCGTAGCGCACGTGGCCGTTCTCGCCGCCGCCGAACACCGAGGCGGCAATCTGACCGCCGCTGATGATGACCTGCGTCTTGTCAACATAGGCCATGCGGGTGTAGTGGAAACCGTAGTCTGTATGGGTTGCCTCGTCGTAATAGCCCGGGCGGCCCTTGCTGCCGCCGAAGACGGAGCCCGTGCGGCCGGTCGTGTGGCCTGCCACACGGTCGGTGCCGATGGCGACGTTGTCCACCTCGCCCACCTTGCCGCCGCTGACGGTGACCTTGGTGTTGCCCACATTGGGGCTGTAGCCGTAGGAGGTGTAGGAATTGGTGACGCCGTTTTTGGTCACCTCATAGGTGTAGGTCGCGGCGGTGCCATCATAGGGATGCTGGAATTTATAGGGGTCTGAGGGGTCGTAGGCATAGGTCATGTGCATCCAGCGGCGTCCCACGGAGGCCAGCTCGCCGCCGCCGTAGATGTTGCCCAGGACATGACCGTTCTTCAGCTCCACCTCGGTGTTGCCGTAGACACGGCCGGCATGCATGGCCGCCGTCACAAAGCCGTTGGTGGTGGTGATGCTCGTCGTGTCGTTGGTGTGCTCGGTGATGTTGTCGCTGCCGTAGCCGCCGCCGTAGACGGAGCCTAGGTAGCAGGCGTCGGTGGTGCCGGTAGCCACGCCGTGGCCGATGGTCACCTCGCTGCCGTCGATGGTCACCTTGGTGTTCTTCATCACATAGCCCAGCTCGCCGCCGCCATATACATTACTATAGATAGTGGCGTCGCCGCTGATGTTAATCTGGGTGTTACGGCATTTGGCCATACCGGGCCAGATGCGCAGGAAGCTGTTGGGGTCGGTCTCGTCGGTGGCGCCGAGCTTGAACAGGCGTCCCATGCTCGAGCCGAAGACGTTGCCGCCGGTGGTGTGCACGATGTCGGTGACATGAGCCTGGTTCCATGCGCCGCTATGCGCGCTGGTGAAACGGTACATCTGGTTCTGGTAGGCCACCACGTCGCCCACGCTGTAACTCGCGTCGGGGTCGAAGGCGGGGTGGGTGAGCTCGCTGAGGTTGCCGATGGTGCCGCCGGTGATGTTGATGGTGATATTGCCGTGGTACTGGGCCTGTGCCGTGTCGACAGGGATATCAGTATGCCCGGTGTTGTCGGTGAAGGATCCCTGCAGCATGCTGTAGCGCGGGTCGGTGGTCTCCACGAAATGGGTACCCACCGAGGCCAGACGGCCGCCGACGTAGACGGAGCCGAGCATGGTGGGTCTCACAGGAGTGCCCGCCACGGTGTCGTTGTTGATATTGACTTCGACGTTGCCGCCGATGGAGCCGGCCGTGTAGGCCGTGCCGCCGAATCCGCGGCCGCCGCCGAAGATGTTGCCGTCGACATAGGAGGTGCCCCAGGTGCCGATCCAGGCGGTGCTGTCGATGGTCACCGTGGCATTGCCCAGGACGTGACCGTCCTCGCCGCCGCCGAAGACGGAGCCGAAGATGAGACCGCCGCTGACTTTCACGTTGACATGCTGCACATTGGTGCGCATGTTGAACTCGGTGCGCTGGTCACCCTTGCCGGCACCGAAGAGGTAGCTGGTCACGGGGTGGTCGGTGATGGAGTCGAGGGTTCGCGGCAGGCCGAGGGTGCCGCCGGTCATCACCACGCGGCAGGTGCCTTCCACGTCGGCATACTCGCAGCCGCCATAGACCGAGGTCAGGATGTGGCCGCCGCTGATCTCCACATAGGTGTTGCCGCGCACACGGCCCTGGAAGTCATACCAATTGATGGTATAGGGTGCCGCATTGCCCGACTTGTAGGCGTAGTAGCCCGAGCCGCCGCCGAACACGTTGCCGAAGAAAGTGTGGCCGTCGCCGGCGTTCTCGCTGGCGTCGGTGGCGCCGTAGAGGGAGGCGTAGGGGTCGTAGGGCAGGTAGTGGGTCACACCATTCTCTTCGCGGCCGAAGGGCCAGTGGTAGCACTCCGGCATGGCAGCGGCGATGGCGTTGATGCGCGAGGCATCCTGGGCCTTGACGGCTGCCACGGCTTCATCCCATTGGGCAGCAGTATAGAGGCCTTTGCCCACTTTGTTCTTCCAGTCATAGCCGGTGCCGATTTGGCCGCCGCTCACTTTGACGCCGCAGCTGTCGAGCACCTGGCCGTTCTCGCTGCCGCCCCAGACGGCGCCCACGATGAAGGCCGTGCCGCTGATACGCACCTCGGCGGTGTTGACGTAGCCGAAGCGGGCGTTCATGGCCGAGGGGGCGGGTTCGTTGGCTGCATGGGGGTCGGTGTAGACACCCATGCCGGCGCCGAACACATAGCCGATATCCTGCTTCAGGGTGGCGTCCTTGTGACCCACCTGGCCACCGCTGATCTCCACCAGGCAGCGGCCGGTGCCAGCCGTCTTAAGCTCGTAGGGCTCCCCGACAACGAAAGTGGGGTGCGACGAAGCATTGCCGGCGTCGACAAAATTAAAGTCGCCCACCAGGGCCAGCTCGCCGCCGCCGAAGAGGGTGTTGTGCACATAGCCGCCGGTCATGTCGACGTGGGTGTTGCCCTTGACGTTGGCATATTGGGGGTTGTTCATGTCACCCATGCCGCCGCCGAAGACGAAGCCGTTGGTCTGCGAGGGGAGGGTGCCACCCACATGGCCGTTGGTCTTGATGTTCACCTCGGTGTTGCCGATGACGTCAGCCAGCGAGCCGCCGCCGTAGACGTTCTGGGCGACCGTGGCACGGGGGAAGTTGGAGGCGGGCTGGGAGTAGCCGGCGGGCAGAGGAGAGGGGACGGCAGCGCCGATGGTCACCTTCGGGTTGGCCGTCACCGTGGCTGTCGAGCCAAGGCCGCCGCCGAAGACAGAACCGCTGACACTGCTGCCCTGCTTGATATGGATTATGTTGACCTCGGGACTCACAAGTGACGCCGATGACGGCGTGTAGGCCGTGAGGTTGCCGCTGCCGTAGACGTTCTCCACCACGAGGGGGCAGGTGACGCTCTCGGCATCGAGCACGTTGACGGTGATCTTACCGGCGATGTTGCCGTTGATGTTCGAGCCGCCGAAAGCGTTGGTCACCGTGCCGCCGAAGAGGTTGAGGGTCACATTGCCGTAGATATTGGCAGCCTTGCCGGCGGGATACTTGCTGTCGCCCGCGGCCACACCCTTCGAGCCGCCGTAGATATTGGTCACCGTGCCGCCCCAGAGGTTGAGGGTGACGTTGGAGGGGTTGCCACCGTTGAAGAGTGCTACCGTCCCGATGTCGGCCAGGTTGGCGCCGCCGTACACCTCGTTGAAGGAGCCGGAGCCGCAGGCGATGGTCAGCACCACGTCGCCTGAGATGTTGGCCAGGTTGCCGCCGCCGAAGAGGGAGCCTATAAGCTCCTCCTGGTCGTCGCCGCCCGCGCCGTCGCTGCAGGGGCCGTCGTTCTGGATGGAGAGGCTCTTGGTGCCGCTGATGGTACCGCTGGTGTTCGAACCGGCGAAGACAGCGGTGTAGTAGCCGCCGCGGACGGTGGCGTAGACGTTGCCGTTGATGTCGGCCGGACGGTAGGGGTTGGTGGTCTCGTTCCACGCCTGCGAGGGGTCGGTGAGGGTGTGGCCGTCGCCGCCGGCGAAGAGGGTGTCGATGAGGCCGCCGTCGATGATGACGGTGGCGTTGGCATGCTGGCCGCTCGAGGAGCCCACGGCAGCGGCACGGCCGCCGCCGTAGACCATCTTCACGGTGTTCTCGCAGTTATGGATGTATACCATTGTGCCGGTGGCCTTGGCAGGCACATAGTCGGCCTGGTTGCCGCCGCCGTAGACGCCCTGCAGGGCGAAGTACTTGCAGGCGTCGGCATAGAGGCCGGCCTCACGGGCCTCGATGGCGGCATTCATGGCAGCCATGTTGGCATAGCTGGGCACCGAGTTGTCCACCGGGGTGGTGGTGTGCGCCGTGCGCCAGATGTCGACGCGCACGGTGTCCTTCGGCGAACCGTTGACGTTGTTGCAGCCGAAGATATTGCCTAGGATGGTGGCGCTGCCGCTGACGGTGCTGTTCTCATATTTGCCGATGCTCACCTGTACGGTGCTGTTCACCGTGGCGGGGTTGCTCTGGGTGCCCAAGCCGCCGCCGTAGACGTCGTGCTCCACCGTGCCGGCCAGCACCGTCACCGTGGCGGCGGTAGTGGCTTTGTTCGATCCGTTCAGTGTTCCCACGGCAGCCTGTGCGCCGCCGCCGTAAAGGTCTTGTCTCACAGTGGCATTGGTGCCGTCCATCAGCACCGTGGTGTTGCCGCTGACGGTGGCGGCGTTGCCGCCGCCGAAGACGTTGCCGTTCACCACGACGCCCTGTGCCATAGCTCCCGAGGTCGTCAGGGCCATCAGACCCATGACAAACAGGCCGGCACACCACCGCGTGGCGGTCGAAATGATATTTTTATATCCCATGTTAGTAGTTTTTTTCTTTTCCATAGAGTAGTTTACTATTAGTCAATATGCTGGCAATCAGGCCCAATGAGGGCCTCTGCCAATTGTTCTTCAAAAATGCAAATATACACAAAAAAATCCATACCGCAGTGCGTTGATTGTTAAATTTTTATAAAAACGCGGAGGTAGGGAATAGCCTGGCTAGCCTGCCTAGCCTAACTAGGGAAGAAAAACTACCAACTACCCACTACCCACTCAGAATTAAATCGCCCACGATTTAATTAACCTTTTTTCACTCCCTCCGACCGCCTCCCGCGGCAGACCCCTTGTCGGCAGGTCCAGCGGCGGCAAAACTTGCCGCCGCTGGACCAAACGGTTGACAATCAGCGCACTACCTGTCAAAAACGACCTAACTACGTGGTTACCACGTGGTTTGTCCGACTTCAGTCGGACCAACTACGGAGGGACTACGGAGGGACTACGGAGGAACTTCGGAGGGATTACCGCCCCTCCGGAAGGGGGTGACGAATTAAATCGTGCACGATGTTTTTTAGTGTTTAGTATCTTAAATTGAAAAGTGAAAATTGAAATTATTGAGGTCTCGATGTCTCGTCGTCTCGATGTCTTGATGTCTTGTTGTCTCGTTGTCTCGAGTCAGATTACGCGCAGCGGGAGGATTTCCAAGATGAAGCCGACCCGAGGAGAATAGAGAAAAGATTTACAGGATTTACAGGATTTCGCGCAGCGGGAGAAAATAAAGTTTACGGTTTACAGTTTAAAAACATAGGAATTGAAAATCAAGAATTAAGAACGGCGAATGGCTTGAATTACTCGAAGGGGATTAATTGACGGCAATTCATGGACAATTTATGGTAATTCATGTTCAATCAAAAGGATTTCGCGCAGCGCAGAGATTTCCAAGATGAATCGGCCCCGAGGAGGAGAGAAAAGATTTACAAGATTTACAGGATTGCGCGCAGCGGGAGAAGAAAAAAGTTGAAAGTTGAGAGTTGAAAGTTGAAATTATTGAGGTCTCGAAGTCTTGAAGTCTTGAGGTCTCGAAGTCTAAGAGTGGGGGAGTGAGGGGAGTTGAGAGTTGAAATTATCACTAACGCATTCACAAGACTAGCCCTTCTAGTCAGGCTAGAAGGGCTAGTTCGGCTGGAAAATCCTAGTCTTAGTTCTGCAGCTTCACGCTGGTGTTGCCGGTGACCGCCGCCGCGTCACCACCGCCGTAGACGTTGCCGCCCACCCGGGCGGTGCCGCTGAGAGTTACCGTCGGGTTGCCGGTGACAACAGCGCCGGAACCCTTGCCGCCGCCGTAGACGTTATGGCTCACCAGGCCCGCAGAGACATTCACCGCGGGATTGTTGGTGGCTGCGTTGCTGTAGTCGGCGTTGAAGCCGCCGCCGTAGACATAGCCCACATACCAGCCGCAGTTGTTGGGATTGGTCTGCTGGATATTCACCGTGATGGTGCCGCTGATGTTGCCGTCACTGTTATTGCCGCCGAACACGCGATACACCATGCCGCTGTCGATGGTCAGGGTGATGCCGGTGCTGATATTGGCTTCGTTGGCGCCGCCATAGACGTCGCCGATGCCCTCGAGCTCGTAGCCGATGCGGTTGTCGGTCTCGTTGCAGTCGGCGTGGCCGCCGGCATCCTCCACGTAGGTGCCCGTGCAGCCGATGTCGATGCTGCCGGCCGCGCTACCGGCCACGTTGCCGCCGCCGTAGAGCTCGCCAATCTTCATCGGGCAGTCGCTGTCCTTGTGGACGCGCACTTTGATGGCGCCGGTGATGCTGCCGCCGGCATTGTTGCCACCGAAGACCTTTTCAATGGTGCCGCCTTTGATGGTTACCTTGGTGCCGTTGGTGGTGACATTGGCGCCATAGCAGCCGCCGAAGACGTTGCCGATGCGGTTGCCACCGCTGACGGTGACGTTGGTACCCGTGACGGTGGCGGCGTTGCCGCCGCCATAGAGCTCGCCGATGCTGATGTTGCAGCTGCTGTCGTTATGTACGGTCACCACGGGCGTGCCTGTATAGGCAGCCACGTTGCCGCCGCCGAAGACCTGGTGGATGGCGTAGCCGCTGCCCGGCTGTGGGTCGGTGCCGTAGACGTCGACGGTGATCTGACCGCTGATGACGCCGCTTTGGTTGCTGCCGCCATAGACGCCGCCGTCCACCGAGCCACCGGTCACCACGACAGCCACATCTTGACTACTGGGAGCCTTGTTGGCACCGCCGAAGACGTTGCCAGCCACATGGCCACCGGCCAAATAGACTTTGATATCGTCGGTTGCGTATCCGTTGTTGCCCCCGCCATAGACGCTGCCGGCTGTGGTGGCCTCGTCGGCAAACACTACGTTGGATTGGTTAACGGTATAGTAGGTGGCCGTGTAATCGTAGTTGCCGTACCCTGCTCCATAGATGCCGTCTGTGCTTGTTTGATTGGCATTGCCGCCAAAATAGATTTGCACATTGCCATTTGTTATACCTTTTCTATCATCCCGATGTCCTGTTCCATAACATCCACCAGCAACCCAACAGTCAAACGTGCCACCTGTGATGACTGTCTTGCGTCCGCCATAACCAGCAGAGTACTGCCCTGAACCATACAGATATTGATGTATTGTGCCTCCTTTGATGCGCATTGTAGCCATTAGTGTGGATGCTTGAATTCCTGTAGTATTGGCTTCAATACCACCTGCGATACCACCCAAAAAGTTTCCTCCAAGAACCTCAAGTTCACGAGTGGCGTAAGAGACTCCTCCAGGACTGGCAAAACCTATATATAGTTCTACATCGGCACTGTTGGAGCCAAAAGTACCGCTCAATGCCCGGACATTTATTTTGGAACTTGAGGAAGCACAACGTGATCCGGTACCTACTTCGAAGTAGCTGGATAATGTAAGTTTGGAGTTGTCATTTTTCGCTCTATCATAATCACATCCGAAAGTGGCATTTACTGTAATAGCCGAAGATATGTTGCCGGTAGAGTTGAATATACGGCTTGCTGTAAATGTGCCGCTTTCAATTCGGAAATCGAAACTTGATGAAGGCGCAGAAGTGGCGCCATAAACATTGGCCGCCGTTACCGTACAGCCGCGTCCGATAATTAGGTCGTATCCGTTGGCAGAAATATAATTACCACCGACGTTTAAAGTCACATTCTCAAACTTGGTGTTGGCACCGAGGGTGATATTGCTGTTATTGCCGGTAACAACACCGCCAGTATTGTCCGGAGCTTCTCCGCTGGGGTAGTAGCACGAGATGGTCACAGGATAGCCCACATTGGTGATGCGACGGCCATCGGTGCCGTTGAACCTGTAGTTTTCATTTGTCGTCAGCGTCATGAAGTTGCGCTCCACGCCGACGTTCTGCGAGAGGATGGTGTTGGCACCGCCTTGGTTACCTTTGATGAGGTAGGCGCGGGCCCAGACGGCCTCGAGCTCCACCGCCATGCCGTATTCGCTGGTGGGGGCGAAATAGATTTGGGTCTCGCCGTTGATGATGGCACCCACGGCGAGGGCTGTGCCGCCGCTGGCGGCGCTATAGACGGCGCCACCCGTGACGCTCTTCAGACGCCAGCACTGGAAGCCGCGCCAGCCGGTGAAGTCGTTGGCATCGGTCTTGCCGCGCGAGCCGTAGGTGGGACGCACCTGGAAGGGGTTGGGGATGGTGGTGTAGAGGCAGCGGCCGGTGGGGTTGGCCGACGTGCTGCCGTCGGTGCGCTCCAAAGTTTTGTAGTATACAAAGGTGTTCTGAGTCTCACCTGAAGTCACGTTGACCTTGGCGCCGCCCACATAATCGGTGTTGCTTGGATGGATGGTATCGGTGCTCGAGGCGGTGTAGTCGTCATCGCCCGTCATCATGATACCGTCGCCGTAGTAGGTAATCTTCACGTCGGCAGGATTGAGGCTGCGGACGGGGCAGTCGGGGTCGCTGTAGTAGGCCCAGCTGTGATTCTCGCGGTCGTCGAGGATCACCAGGCTGCCGCTAATGCCTTCGACAATGTATTCTGCCGAAGCAATGTCGGAGTTGTCATAGCCGCTCTTGATGGCAATCACCTTGATGGTCTGTGGGTTGGTAAGGGTTACGGTATTGCCCGAAGTTATCTCGGTGCTCGAGGACGTAGGAGTCGTTCCGTTGGTGGTGTAGTAGAGTTTTGTGCCGTCAGGCGAACCCGTTCCAGCGGTGACGGTCGCCACAGCACCGGTAAGGCTGATGACGGGCATGGGCAACTGCATATTAAAAGTCTCGGTGGTCACCGTCGAACTGTGTCCGTCGCGTATGGCGATGGCCTTCACCGTCGTGGGGCTCGTGGTGAGGTCGAAGGAGCCTGTGTAGGGCGTGCTGCTAGCCGTGGGCGTGCTGCCGTTGGTGGTGTAGTAGATGGTGGCATTGATATTGGTGGTGGCGATGCTGATGCTGTTGCCCGATCGGGTGATGGTGGGGGCCACCATGGGGCCGTAGAGGACAACCGTGGCATTGGCCGTCTTCGACTCGGCTCCGGAATAGGAGGCGGTGACGGTCAGCGTGACGGACTTGTCGGCAGCAGCCTGGGTGGCGTGGGTCACCGTGGTGCTCGCCGCGTTGGTGGATGACAGGGAGGCATTGCTGCCGTCGTCGCCCGTCTTGGTCCACGCATAACTGGGAGTTTGGGTAGTGGTTGTTTTGGTACTGAAGTCATCAATGCTGGTGTAGCGGGTGTTGTTGTAGTAGAAGTATTCGTAGTCGGTGCTGCCGACGGTAAAGGTGTATTTGGTATGGGCAGGAACGGAATAGTTGGTGACAGTTACTGAAGCCGAGGCCGTGAAAGCTTCGTTTTCGCCTTGATAGAGCTCAGCCGTAATCGGGGTGATGGTAAGTGTCCCTATCTCGGCCGTCGTAGGCGAACTGGCGCCGGGGGTCGTGGTGGTGACCTGGGAATTCTGTGAGCCGTTGGTATTGTTGTCATACATTGCCCACGCATTATTCACCACACGAATGGAGGCGGAACGGTTCCACGAGCCATATCCAGTTCCTGTAGAATAATATGCATAGACATTGCCGTTGGTAGCATTGCTACTGCGCCAGATGTTGCTGGCACTGTTTTGCACGGTCAGAGCATTCCAAGTGTATGTATAAACATAATTATAACCTTCCCAGTTACCTGCTCTTGAGCACGATGTCGTAAGGAAGTATGTGTTATTGTTCTTGTTGCGGAGGCTATAGCTTGTGCCGCCCAAGTTGGCATCGTTGTTTCCGTTGCGGCAAGTCCAAACACAAGTGATGTCGAATTCGGTCTTGACGGCGATGTTGTTGCCATTCATACCGACATAGTAGGTGGTGCCGCCATTAGTCCAGGTAATCACATAGTCCCTGGCCTGAGCCGGCAATGCGACTCCCAGCAGGAGGGCCACGAAGAGGATGCTGCGCACGAGGCGCCGCCAGTCAGTCTTGTTGGTTTTGTAGGTGTTGTTCATATCGTATAGTTTTGTTTTATTCGTTTTTTTTAACTAGGGTGGCTAGCCGTACTAGCCGGGCTAGCCTGACTAGTTGAGCTAGAGGGGCTAGTCAGGCTAGTAGGGCTAGCCGAGCTAGTTTTTTTGCTTCTATTTCCGGTTTCTTTTTTCATTTCTCTGGCGGGTGCTGCCACGCCACTCCACTGAGTACCAATGCGGTACGGAGGGAGTGCGGGTATATACCATAATGCAAAGATACTAAAAGTTTTAAAAATGCGCGTAAAAAGAATAAAAAAGAGTCCGGCGGCCCGCGAAAGCGGGCCGCCGGACGGTGGCTAGGAGGCTAGCCTGGCTAGCCAGCCTAGCCTGACTAGAAAGGCTAGAGGGGCTAGTTCGGCTAGAAAGTCTAGCCAGCTAGAAAAGCTCTTTAGCCGAGGCGCTTGAACTGGCAGGTGAAGTGGCGCATGAGCTCGGCTTCCCAGGTGATCTCCAGACCGCGTTTGATGGTGTCGCGGCGGTCGTAGACGTTCTTCAGGGCGGCGGCGATGACGTCCATGTGGTTGTTGGTGTAGACGCGGCGCGGAATGCAGAGGCGCACGAAGTCGTTGCCACCGAAGCGGTTCTCGCGGGTCACGGGGTCGCGGTCGGCGAGGACGTAGCCGATTACGCAGGCGCGGATACCGGCCTCGAGGTAGAGATCGCAGGTGAGG
>JAEEGL011470900.1_pt1 | contig 42860 bp, 46 predicted proteins | sample 9134231 | NCBI WGS metagenome assembly JAEEGL01 (sample SAMN16246548, study PRJNA631951) | gut metagenome | biome: gut microbiome; feature: rumen; material: fiber-attached | host: Bos | place: Iran: Karaj | collected 2018-10 | reverse complement strand
GGTTCTTGCTCAAAGACCTGAAGGAAGCCTACCCCCACGCCAAGATCGTCGGCCACAGGGATTTCCCTCACGTAGCCAAGACCTGTCCTCTCTTCGATGCCCAAAAGGAGTACGCCTCCCTAAACTCAAATTTGTAATCTTATGAACCACTTCCGCAAACCAAGGGATGACAGATTAGTCATCCCTTATTTCGTTCCCACCCTGCTCATTGGGGCAACTCGCCCCTTAATAAGGTTGGGTAATCGGTTAAACCCTTCTTCGATTTCTTCTAAAGAAATCTCCCCACCCCACATACGATAAACATAAAGCGGCGTGATGCCCCCAATATCCATTGAACACGACCTCATCTCATGCTCAATAAATACTTGAAGCCTTGAAACAATATCCTCCATCACCATTCGAGTATATCTTCATGACCTATTGGCTCATAAGGCCCATCCTTAACCTCCATAATCACCGTCCCACTCTCAAGAGCCCTGACAGTATGCCATTGCCCAGCAGGAATATTAACTGCCACGACAGGACCGTTAGGCGAAAGCTCAATGGCCTCCGTACAGATTCGCTCAAGCTCATCATAATATTCCTCCACCAACCTTCCACGAAGACATACCACAGTCTCAGAGGTTTTCTGGTGACGGTGTATTGACAACGGACTCCCCGGCTCAATGGCATTCAGCATCCGCTGCGATTGATCATCAGCGGAATTCCTTAAATCCAGATTCATCCTCAACCGAGGACTCGCTTTCGCCTGTTCTGTCAGTTTATCCAGTATTGCTTGAGTGATATTCATAATCAATACGCTCTCAATACAACTTCAAATGCCTCTGCATAGTTCACGCCCCACTGGCTACCACGAACAGCAGCAAGGCCAGAGATATATTCAGAAGATCTGGGGTGCGGATAAGGCCTCATCACGCCACGATACATACTCAAGGCCTTGATTTTGGCATCTACTCCCTCTTTTCCAACTTCCACAAAACCGTTAGGATTAAAGATCTGCATAGCATTGTTTATTTTCCATTCAGTACAACTGGGCACCTCCATATACCAAAACTCCTTCACACGCTTCACCTCCGGCCTGCGTTGGAACAGACGTATTGCCTCCTGGCACGCCATCGACGTCTGCAGATGGTCATTGTTCGTATCTGCAGGATGATGCGTGATGATGATATCCGGCTCACTCTCCTTGATGGCACTCTCGATGAACTGCACCAGCTGCAGATGTGGTACCGTGTTCATCTCAATGTTCGGGAAGGTCCCTTCATATTCCTTGTTCACACCAATATATTTCAATGCAGCATGCGTATCATCACCCAGTTCCTTGTCATCCGGACGGAATGCGCGCGCTTTTGCCTCCGTGCACATGATACACACATCCACTTGGTCACCATTGTGTGCCCATTTCCATATCGATGCTCCTGCACCCAGCACCTCGTCATCCGGGTGCGCCACTACGATTAAGTACTTCATATTTTTTTGTTGTATTATACTCGTTATGATTTAAGGGCTTTACTATCATCATATCCCTTCCTTAAATATTAAACCCTCGTTTTCTTCATCAGAGATCACAGACAAATGATGATCTTCAAGATACTTGATTCTTGTATTCATCTTCCTAGCAGAAATAAAACGAGTCACAGCGAGAGCCATTGAAGCTACAGCAGAAATAATAAGCAAGCACTTTAGTACATCATTGGCCACTTGTAAAGCTGTTATAACTGAAACTCCTGCAACAAACACATACCCAATTAACGATAGCCATGCAAAAAATCTCTTCATACGCTTATTTGTACTGATTTTTACGTTTATTCTCCTCCACTAATGCCAGCAACTCCTTGAACTTGTTTTAATATCAGGATACTTATCCGTCATCAGCATAATGTCATGCTGAGGTGTTTCAGCCTGATCTATCAGAATCATACAGGCCGGTTTAAAGAGGGCAATCTGATGTACCATCTCAGAGCCAATAGAACCTGCAGATCCTGTTATCATTACATTCTTTCCTGTCAGCATCGCGCCAACAGAATCCATATCAACCTTGATTTCCGATCTTGGCAACAGGTCTTCAACCGACATCTCATTTATTTGCATCCCTGCAAAATCTTCATCTGTCAGTTCTCCGTTTTTAATACTTGCCTCCCTCACTTGCTGCGCCATGAAGATCTTAACCCCAGCCTTTATCAGCACATCTTGAATCGTCTGATTATTTCTGAAATCTTCTATACGCAGAGGGCTTACTAAAACGGCTTCAATTTCCTCTTTTTCAACAATGCTTGCGATATCATCCTTCACATTGTAAACCTTTTGTCCCATAATCTGAATGTGTTTGGCGTTCGGATCATGAGATAAGAAGCCACATAACTCAAAGCGTTTAGGATTCTGACTACGTATATTCTTCGCCAATCCGATTCCACCCGTATGAGCACCATAAATGAGAACCCTTAACGCACGGGAATCTGACGTTGCACTATCATATAATGACTTAACGACAATTCTTTCAAAACTCATTATAAGTGTTGCTACAACAAATGCGATAACAGTCTGCTCAAAACTAAGAACAGTCAACATTTCAGCCCCCATCTTACCCGCTATCCATGTGGTAATAAGAGCTAAAAACAATGATAATCCATTGGCATAAGCCACCTTAATAAGATCAATAAATGACGAATATCGTACTATCCCAAAATACGTATGAAAAACTTTTGCGCCGACACTACTCAATGCTACGTACAAAAGGGCTGTATACAACACATTTACTCTCTCCTCGAACATCACGCCAGTTCTATTGAGCACCCAAAAAGTGGTCAATACCGAGAAGAGTACAATCATCATATCAATGATTAATATGCACCAATACGGCAATGCTTTCCTAGAAAAATACCAACTTATTATTTCTCCAAGCAGATTCATTCCAATTATCCTTTACATTTTTTGGTCAAGATTTCGTCCCTTTTCCTCGTGCTCAAAATTCGGGATAAACTCACGGATGGCATCGACTACTTGGGATTTTGTGAAAGTCTCTTGAGAAAATATTGATTCCAACTTCGTAAAAAAGGTTTCAACTTCCGTCATGTTATGGCGAGTTGTCTGTTCTACCACACCCAATGCATTAAAGCGTTCCATGTCAATTTTCTCACCAGGCACATAGAACTCTTCATATGCTTTTTCTCCTGTAGTATCGCTTTTGAAATATACAACAGGATATGTATCACTATCATAATCCATGACCGCAGCAAACTGCTTGGCCTCTTCATCCGAAGAGCATACTTTTTTCGAAAAGCCCTCAGTTTTTACAAACTCGTCACAGATTGATGAGAATGTTAACATTTGGTCTTCTCCTAGTTTGGGAAAGAATACCTCTCCGCCATTCCCTAATATACATGCCAACATGCATATCTGTCCACTTTCTTCAGGACTCACGAAGTATCGTTTCACATCGCTTGGCGCTGCTAATGGCTGTTTTTTCTGCAACCTATGGATCCAACCATCGGGAAGTGACCCATTACTAAATGCCACATTGGCAAATCGAGCCGTTGTCACCTTAAAATACTTATTATAAGCCATCACCAAGTCCTCCATAATACGTTTCGATGCACCCATAATATTTACTGGGTTCGCGGCCTTGTCTGTCGACACACAAAAAAAATGTTTTGGCGGATAAACCGTCAACAAGTCCATCAGTCGCTTGGCTTTGATATCGTTGTTCTCTATAAGTGCCTGGACAGAGTATTTATCCTTCTCAGAACGTACGTGTTTGTGAGCAGAGAAGTTAGCCACGATATCGAAACCTCTCTCCTCACGAAAAATGCGTTCAAAGATGGAATCTGCAAAGTTTAGTGTATAACAACGAAACTCCTCTGGGACATACAGACCTTCAGTACTCCTCACGTCACGCACTAATTCAGCAAGCCCGTTCTCATTCAAATCTATCACTACAACGCTTTTTGGTTCAAACCGCAGTATAGCCTTAATGAAACTTGAACCGATACTCCCAGCTCCACCTATTACGCAAACTTTCTTCCCCTTTATTTCCTTTGTTAGCATCTCTTTGTTCGACTCGATATCATCTGCGAACAGACTTGCTTTCCTAAAAGTTACACTCTCTGAAATAAATTTCTCTAAATTGAACATATCTTTATGTATTATTTATCCTTTATAAGCTCCATCTTTTGCCTCGAAGATGCAGGATTCTTCATGAACATCTACTGTATGCCACACCCCTTTGGGAATTTGAATCCCATATCTTTCCTCATGAGGATTAAGTTCTATTCGATAGATCTCTTTGAACTCTCTCTCAGGTCTTCCAGCATCCATATTTGGGAGTTCTTCGAAAAGGACGAAATCCAAGCGACCTTTTAAACAAATAACAGACTCTGATGTATCCTCATGGCGATGAATAGGGACTACGGTTCCTACCTCCAAAAAATTCAGCATACGCTGTGAACTGTCCTCTGAGCAGGTTCTCATATCGAAGTTCATGCGCAAACGCTCAGAAGACTTGGCTTCTGTATGAAGATAATTAAGCAATTCTTCATTAATTATTTGAATATCCATATTTTACTGTTATAATCGTATTATTCACAAGAATGGTTTTATCTTTTTAACAACGTCTCTAGTATATTCATCAGCTCCTCTAGAATTTAGATGTGCTCCATCACTAAAATACAGAGCATTATGTCGATATTTGGGGTCTCTTGATAAATCCCAAAAAGGAATGTTATATTTCAAAGCCAAATTCTTTGCCGGCTTGAATGACAGGCTATCTTTCCCATGGTAATCCGGCGATACTATCAGAAACAATTTACTCCCTTCTGATAACTTAATAAAATCTTCAAGATATTTTATCTTAACACTATCAAAGTCATATGGCCCTCTTTTATCTGGCTTCCCTATTTTTATGGAATCTATTTCGTGTTTAATAGGCCAATATCCTCTTTCATACACATTGTTTACAGGACTAACATAGTCTGTTAATAGTGATAAGAAAATAGAATTATATCTATACAGAGAACTAACCATTTTCCATCGTTCATTACCATCTACGTTGTAGAATATTTCTGGAATTCTTTCTCGTTCATAAAACCTCTTCAAGGTACCAAGAAATTTATGATTGTCGTTAGAATAGAGGTCAAATATATGCGTTACTTCATAAATTATAACCTTCGGTTTATATCGTTCCTCTATCATCTGTAGTATTCCATAATTTAAAATGATACCCTGACCGCCCTGACCACAATTATAACAGGATAGTCCAAGTGAATCACTAATTATCTTTGGGTTGTAATGATGTAAAGCACGTGAAGACCCCATCACAAGGAAATCCTCATTTGTATCATTGCATATATAATTGACTCGTCCTGTATTTCCGCCTCTTGCATGGCTGCTTACATAAGAGAATGCTTTTCCTGCCAATATATCTAGAATTGATAATATTACAAAAAACATCAATACCTTTAACAGAAATCTTTTCATCGAGTCTAAAAATTTGCATAAATAAACTGATCGGCACCAAATACACCTGCAAGCATGATTAATACAATAATGGACAGATAAGAAAGCCAACGAATAAGTGTAAACTTACTATTAAAGAAAAGATGCTTCAAAGAATAATATTCATCTTTTATATCTTTGAATAATAAAAGGCCAATCCCCAAAAACATAAACACTGCATTCGACTTTTCTGGACTGTAAACAATTAACGGCATTGAGAAATCTAAAATACGACCAATAAAAGCGCATGAATCTTCCACGGTAGGCATCCTGAAGAATATCCATGCAAAATTAACTAACAAAAAAGTGATAAGTATCTTGATAATTCTACCAATAATACCATACTTGCACCTATGCTGATCAAGAGCTTTCTCAATTATCTGAAATATACCATGCACCCCCCCCCAGACGATAAAGGTCCAATTGGCCCCATGCCAAATACCACTAACAAGAAATGTAACAAAGATATTCCAATAATTGCGTATTTTTGAGCATCTACTACCTCCCATCGGGATATATACATAATCCTTTAGCCACGTTGAAAACGAAATATGCCAACGATGCCAAAAATCAGTAACGCTGACTGCAAAATAGGGCCTTTTAAAATTTTCAGTCAACTCGAATCCTAGAGTTTTTCCTACCCCTATCGCCATCAAAGAATAACCCGCAAAGTCTGTATAGATTTGTATAGTATAAAGAATACTTGCCACAAAACAGGTTATACCAGTATAATTCATATAGTTTGGAAATACAGTATCAACATAGAGAGCTACCCTATCAGCTACTACCACCTTCATGAACATTCCCCATAGCAACATTTTTAAACCTTCTACAGCTTTTGCATAGTTGAAATATGGTCTCAATGCTTTTAGCTGTGGTATTACAAACTCTGCCTTATTAATAGGGCCAGCCACTATCGATGGGAAGAATGAGATAAATAGCGCATATGTTAGAAAATCCTTTTCTGCCGAGATTCGTTTGTAATAGACATCGAAGAGATAACCAAGTGCCTGAAAAGTAAAAAAAGATATGCCTATCGGTATTACCCAATTCAGTCCTGGCAATTGAATTCTAAGCCCAACTACAGTAAGAAGTTCATAAACAAGCACATTAAAAAAATTATAATATTTGAATATTATAAGAGGCAATAGTGCTAACAATACCCCTCCGGACACTATTATCTTTCTATTCCAATTGATTTCTAAATACCTTGCCCCAAAATAGGTTATTACTGTGACTGCCAATAAAACCAATGCATAAGCCGGCTTCCAATTGGCATAGAGCAAATAGCTTACCAATAGTAAATACAAATTTCTCCATTTTACCTTAACTGATGGTATCAGATAATAAAGTAAAAAGAATAAAGGGTAAAGAATGATAAAATTAAAGGAGTTATATACCACTATAATCGTTATAATCTACGTAATACTATTTCAAATGCCTCTGCATAATTACAACCAGCCTGACAGCCACGATAAGCAGCGAAACCTTCAATGGCTTCAACTGAACGTGGATAGGGGTATGGACGCATAACGCCTCGATACATGGACAATGCTTTTACCTCTACTCCATCTGCCCCAACTTCCACCCATGCATTCGGTTGGAATCTATTCATAGATGTATTCAAAGCCCATTCTGTACATGAAGGGACCTCCATATACCAGAATTCCTTCAACGACTTCACTTCAGGTCTGCGTTGAAATAAGCGAATAGCTTCCTGACAAGCCATTGATGTCTGCAGATGATCATTATTAGTATCTGCAGGATGGTGAGTTATCACAATATCCGGCTCCGATTCTTTAATAGCAGCCTCAATATGCTGAACCAATTGAAGATGAGGCACCGTATTCATTTCTATATTCGGAAATTTTCCTTCATATTCTTTATTTACTCCAATATATGCTAGCGCAGCATGGGTATCTTCATCCAATTCCTTATCATCAGGTCGAAATGCTCTTGCTTTGGCCTCAGCAGACATGATGCACACATCAACTTTATCGCCCTGTCTAGTCCATTTCCAAATAGATGCTCCTGCTCCCAACACCTCATCATCAGGATGAGCTACAACAATCAAATATCTCATATTAATTAAACTTTTATACTTCTTAAATAATTGAATTACACTTCAACGGTGCGGAATGGCCACAATGCCTTGAATACCAAATATGTTTTGTTACTTTTTCCAAACACAAACCTGATACAATAGTATCCGCAGACCACCATCCATCTCGGAAGTTTAATAACGTGTTGGGCTCTGCCCTCTGCTCTTTCTTCCGCAATAACCTTGGCACTATTTAGCAGTCCTATATCCTTGATAATGTGGATAGTATTGTCTACAGGTTTGTCAGCCCAATCAACCATTGAGGATACAGCTTTCCGCACATTCAGCACCTCAAACTGCTGTCCACTGCCAATCAAATATGCCCAATCAGGATATATTAGGTAATACCGCTTTTGGATGTCACGCTTAACATCCTCCGTATAAACAGGTGAGAAACGATAGATGTTCCATACAGAGCAGATCTCTTTCAGACGGCTTTCTGCCAGGGCCTTACTTTTACCGTAATTGGAAATAGGGTTCAATTCTGTATCTGGTTTAATCACCCCCTTCACCATACCGATAGCATCAACCGTACTGATAAATAAGACAGGTACCTGATGTTTCTCACATACCTCAAAGAGATTTACCGCACAATCTACATTCATTTTCTTGAATGCTTCCCATGATACATCTGCTACGCCCTTGGTATGGGCCAAAGCTGCTAGGTGTATTGCTCGATCTATCTTGTTTTCATCAAACAAATGCATTAAATCATCCTTTACCATCAGGTCTAAAACCACCTGTGTGAGACCATCAATCTCGACATCGGATTTTCTGCGGTCAACACCAATGACTTTATGCCCTTTTTCTATCAGGCCTTTCACCACATATCCGCCTATCATCCCAGCGGATCCTGTTACCAATATATTCATAGTGCTTATTGATTCATTGTTTTGTTAGCATCTTCAACCAATTCGTTGAGTATCCAGGTCGCCTCTTTTCCAACTAGAGCATAGCAAATACAGATTACTGTATAGATAATCATCTTAAAGTCATACCATAGGCCCGCTTTCTGCACGTATGTATATTCCAATTCCCTCCGAGTTGGGTATACCTTTTCCATGTATTCCTTCTCGTCTGTTATTTGGTCGCCATAGATATAGTCATAAAGTGCAGCCGGACCACTCAAGCCTACAGGAACCTTTGCAGCTTCATTCCACTTACCGTAACGGAACATATCAAACTGGTCTTCAGCCACAGGGCGTGGTCCAATGATAGACATAGTTCCATTCAGGATATTAATCAACTGGGGTAGTTCGTCAATCTTTGCCTTGCGAATAAAATGACCAAACGGAAATATTCTGTCCTCGTCAGGCCTCAGACTAGCCTCTGCACCTTTCTTGGGTGCCTTCAGAACACGCATAGAACGGAATTTATACATCCTAAAAGGTTTGTTCCCTTTTCCAAAGCGGCTAGCTTTGTAGAATACCGGCCCCCAGTCACTGATTAAGATTCCGATTATGGCAAAAAGGAATACCGGTGACAAAAATATTAGTGACAAAAATGCTCCGAAGAAATCAAAGCACCTCTTTATAAATGAATACATAGAAATATATTAAATAACGTCATAATTAGAAAGATTGATGTCCCAATTATCAATATCTAACAGAGCCTTCTTATCTATATTGTTTTTATTAAATACGCCAGCCGTAAAATTGAAATGTTTGGGTTCGTACTTACGCGGGAACTTTATAAGCCCAGAAGATGCGAATCTCAGATGGCCCACATAAAGAACCAAGTCAAAGTTCTTCTTCTCGTTCTTAATTAGGAATTTGACGGCTTTAATGAAATTCGCAGCAGATTTCTCAAAGACATCAATGATAAATGCTGTACGAACCCCATTGAATTCCATCACCTTGTATGCAAATAACCCGTCTACCACAGAATACACGCCATCACCTCTCCTATATCGGGTTGCGTTGAATGATCTTGCCTCTTTTTCAATCAAGAATGATGATTTCTTCTTTGAAGCAAGTACTGAGCAACACCACACCCATAGCCTGCAAAACAGCATTGAAAGAGGATTGAATACTTTTAGTCCTTTCTTAACGCCACCAATTCTATAAGGCAAACAGTATGTGTCCAATTTACCCACATCCCTCATGAACTTCAGTTTGGTGAAAAGCTCATAAGAGTTGTCATTAGGAAAGCCATAAACTGCATCATATCCTCGTTTTTCTGAATCAACAAACGATGCCTTAATCATATCGTAGAAGTTTTCCAAGCCACGACGATGCTCAGATATCATGGTGTCCACACTATTGACAAACCGGACCTGTTTACCGTTATAGAGATAAACTGAAGGAACCATTGAGTTTGAAGCCACAATTTTTCCGTCCTCAATAGCGAACGTATGAAACGAAAAACCCTCTGGGTTGTTGAGGTATTGGTGATCAAACTCTTCAATAGTTCGATCTCTATTGAAAACCTCATTAAAGAGTTCAACCAGCCCCCTTTTCTCCTCTGCGGTAAGGTCAGTGGTCTTCTTGGTTATAAACTGCATATCTTACAATTCTTTCTCAATAACCCCAAGATTCTTTATCCCTTTCAAGCTCAAATCCGCAATTCCAGAAGCCAAGCCAGCACCCATACCTATCATAAAGATGTGGTCAGCACCATCTTGCAACTCTGAAGAAATAGTCAGAGGAATAGATACTGAGCTAGTATTTCCATACTTATCCATACATACTGGCATTTGAGTCTTATGATTAAAACCAATGGCTTTTGCGAGTTTCTTCAGCATGAAATGGTTAGCCTGATGAAGAACTAGTTTGTCATATTCTTCACCGCTTGTTTCCAATTCCTCCATAAACGCATTAGCAATCACAGGAACCACGTCAACGACATAGTCGAACACATCTCTTCCATGCATCTCCATATCAATGAAACGACGCTTACCACCATCCTCCCAAGTTTTATACTCAAGATACTCCTCTTTTATAGGATAACGCATTCCAAGACGCATCATGATTGCATCACGATTGCTACCGTCACTCATAAAGGTAAAATGCCAATCCGGAGCACTGACATCAGGGCTCACTACGGTTGCTGTACCTGCATCACCAAATAGCAGAGCGGTGCTCTTATCCCAAGGAGAGACATATTTACTATTGATGTCGCCGTCCAAAAGAAGGACTTTCTTCTGCAAATTCTGCGCTATCAATGCAGCATTCCATAAACCAAATACATAACCAGGACAGGCGTGGTTTATATCGTAGGCCGCAACATCTTGTGGTAGTCCGAGAAGGTGCTGGGCATAGGTGGAGTTGTTGGGCATCAGGCAATCTGGAGTCAGAGTCACAAAGACAACTGCACCAATATCCTCTTTCTTTACGCCACCTTCTGAAAAAATCTTTTCTGCAGCAGCAACACAGAAATCCATCGAAGTGGTTTCTTCCTTCACTGCCACATGGCGCTCAATCACACCAAGTGCCTTGATATTGGCAGACATATCTTCCTCAAAGTGACTCTTTGCAAACTCTAGGTTGTCCACCTTATTCTCTGGAACGCATCCTGCTATAGCCTCAATCCTTACACCTTTTATTGTACTAATATTCATACTTTTTTTATTGGTGATTAGCAATCCATTCGTCGATATCCTGAGTCTTGATGATACCATCCTTCTTGATCAAGGTGATATCAATGCCCTTTTCTTCTGCGTAAGCTATTGCCTTTTTAGAAGCATTGACAGAAGCGAGCTTATTCTTCTTGGCTTTCTCTGCTTCCACTTCTGCAAGTTTAGCCTTGGCATCCTCAAGATTCTTAAAAATCATACCCGCGCTTTTACCTACTTCCACTTCATCTAAGTCTTCTACAAAGAGCACTACATAACCAGAATACTCAGGGCAATAATCCTCAGTAGCTTTAGACGTTTCAACACTATAGAGCACTTCATCTTCTTCTATGTACTCCAGATTTTCTTTCTGAATATCACTAATTGTTACCTTAGTATCATTCACATTAATCGTTGGGATAATCAAATCTTTGTATTCCATAAATCTAAATTATTATTTTGTTTTTATTCTTTTCCTTTAATGAAATCAGGATCAAGATAAGTCTGCTCAATCTCCTCAATAGCCTTTACTTCGTCCTCAGTCAGTATCCTTTCCCGATCACAATACTCTCTTATCAGATAATCCTTCAATTCGTCGATAGACTTCTGGCATCCTATGTCCTTCAGGTTTACTACCCGCTGACGTACAGACTGCACGCCATGCTTGGACAGTTTTTCCTTTGGTGGTGTTATTGCATTCTGCATTTCACTGAAATCCAGATTATAGAGCAATGTCCCATGGACAATACTTGATTCCGGCTTCGCATAGAAAGCGTTACCAGATACCTTCTTGTCGTCTATCAAAACATCGTTATGCTCTGTCTTCACTGCGTTGAAGCCAATCTTTCGAAGGACTGCAGCCAGGCTATCAAGATAGTAACCAAAGGTCGTTTCTACGTCTTTTTGAGGGGTAATGTATGAAATCATGATATTCCCCCAATCTGCATAGACACAGCCACCACCGCTCTTCCTGCGATAATACTGGATACCATTTTCTTCGCAGTATGCCACATTAACCTCTGCTTTAAGCACTTGGCTTCTGCCAAAGATAACAGTTGGAGGCACCTGCCAGAGAAAGAACATGTCTTCATAACAGTGCTGGGCCAAGTATTCCTCCATGGCAAGATAGAACACCAATCTGCGTTCCTTTTCTTCTGGAAGTATTATATGTACCATCAGTGTGTCGTACAATATTGATAAACTCTTTCAATCTCAGCCTCTACGCTGGCCTCAATCTCTTTCACCTCAGTCTCGGTAAACTGCTTAGCTACACTCTTGACACAGTCATGCTCGTGCCAATAATCATCACGTTCCTTGGGAATGTAAGCACGCTTGTCGCTCTTGGAGTGACCACAGAAACGGTGAGTCAGCACTTCCACAAACTGGGGCTCACGGGTCTCGCGAACTGCCTTTACAGCCTTTGCCAGTACCTCGTAGAGGTTGTCAAAGTCGCTGGCCTCCACACGAGTGTAAGGTAATGCAAAGCCTTTCACGCGGTCTTCAAACACCACAAACGGGTTAGCGGTCTCAACCGGAGTGCTCATGGCGTAACCGTTGTTCTCAAGGATATAAAGTACGGGCAGTTTCATCTCAGCAGCGAGATTAAAGGCTTCCAGAACATAGCCCTCGTTCATAGCACCATCACCAAAGTCAACCACAGAGATGGCATCCGTCTTGTCCTCTTTCAGGGCAAAAGCGATACCCGTTGCAACCGTTGCCATACCGCCAGTGATACCGTTAGTAAAGTAGTTCTTATAATACACGTGCTGGCTGCCACCAAGGCCCTTGGCCATACCATAACTCTTACCCATAATCTCACCCAACAGGGTCTCAGGCTTCATGGTCATCATCATAGACAGACCGTGAGCGCGGTGGCCGCTGCAAAGGTAGTCGTGGTCAATGTTCAGCAGATAGCTGAGTGCTACAGGCACGGCTTCCTGACCAATGCAGCAGTGGGTGGTTCCTCTTAGCAGGCCCTGGGAGAACAGAGATTCAATCTTATGCTCCATCTCGCGGATGAGCATCATTCTATACAATACTTCTTTCTTGTCCATTGTCTGTCCTCCTTTCTACCAGTTAAGAATTACGTCCCTGATTTCATCCATCTGCGGCAGGGCCAGTGCCTCAGCCTCCTTAGAGGTTCCAATGATATGCTGCTTGGCACCAATGGTCTTGAACTTGGCCGTCATGCCACGTTGTACCATCTGGCTGATGACCGTATCACCAATGCCAAACGGAATGTGACCTTCCTCAACGGTCAGCACCTTCTTGCAATCCTTCAGCAGGCTATGCAGCAGATCAAAGTCCATAGGGCTCAGGCTGCTTACATCCAGCAAGCGAACAGCCACCTCTTCCTCCATATAGATGTCATACATCAACTGGAGCAGCGGGCTGATCAGGCCACCGTAACTGACAACCGTGATCTCAGCGTCCTCATCCGGGAACGTAACTTCTGCAATGGGGAAATCACCACCATGGTATTGGATGTCAAATGCATCTGCAATCTTCTCTGCCTTGAACATCTTGCGGGTATAGTCCAGTTTGTTCTCTGCAAAGATGACCGGTACGCCCAGCCCCATAGCTTTCACCAGCAGGTCGCCCGGCTCGTGAAGCACAGAAGGAGAAATCACGGCTATGTTGGGCAGGCCCACATAGAGTTTCTCCAGGCTCTGGCTGTGTGTAGCACCATATCCACGGTATCCGCCCATCGGGTCGCGCACCACCAGGTGCAGTTTCTTCTCAAAGCCCTCTACGAACTTGGAAGCATGGTTTAGGATCTGGTCCATAATCAGGGTACTGAAATCGCCAAACATGATTTCTATCATGGGCTTGTATCCTGCCAGTGCCATTCCTACACCAAGGCCAGTAAAGCCCTGTTCGGACATAGGGGTATTGATAATCTTTCCGGGGAACTTGGCAGACATACCTTTGGTGAGTGTATAAGCACCACCATAAGGATCTGCTATATCCTCACCCAGGAGGAAGCACTTCGGGTCTGCGAGAAGACGTTCCAGGCCCGAAATGATAAACTCTTTGTAAGTTTCCATACTTTATTAATTCAGTGAGAAACCTCCGTCAATTAAGAGGTTGGTGCCGGTCATCCATTTTGTGGCATCAGAGAGCAAATACACAATGGCACTTGCTATTTCGTCAGCTCGGCCATAACGGCCCAGCGGATAACGTTTCATTTCCTCGTCCAGTTGATCCTGGGTGATAGAGGTATTGTTGTAAATGTTCGTTTGCGTAATGCCGGGATTCACCGTATTCACACGGATTTTACGGGGGGCAAGTTCCAGAGCCAAAGACTTCACAAAGCCCACCAATGCAGACTTGGAAGCACCATACAATCCATTACCAATGGCACCATTGAATACACCGGCCATAGAAGAGGTATAGACAAGAGCAGCTTCCTTATTGAAGCGCTTGTTCTGCAACAAAATCTGGGTCAGGCGAATAGGAGCAATGGTATTGATGTTCATAATCTTCTCAACATCCTCTCGCTCACCAAACTGTGTCAGAATGGTCTTGATGATACCAGCATTGCTGACAAAACCGTCTAACTTTGGGAGTTTCCCTACCAGTTCCTGAAGGGCAGCATCATCGGTCAGGTTAGCCACATACATCTGATGTTCCTCCCCTTCCAGCATTCCCAGCGTTTCCGCCAGGGATGCTTCATTGAGGTCGGTAATGTGTACGGTAGCACCAAGACCCGCACATTGGAGGGCTGTTGCCCTACCGATGCCAGACCCCGCACCGGTAATGAAAATGGTTTTACCTGTTAAGCTAAAAGGATTCTCCATTACTTCTGCTTGTTTGCGATGGTATCAAACAGGTCCTGGACGGTGATGGCGCTACGTAGCTCATCGAATGTCAACTGAACGCCATAACTTTTCTCTGCCATATTAAGCAAAGAGAGACCTATCATTGATGACCATTCATCCAACTCACGGAAATCTGTTTCTGCACTAAATTCACTTGCCTCAGTGTCATCAAACTGATTAGCAAAATTCTGAATAAATTCTTTAATATCCATACTTTTTATAATTAATAATTACGATTTATCACTTTAATCTGTTACCTTAATTTCATAAAATCCAAATGCTATCTTTATCATAATGGCTAAATCACTCCAGAATCTATTCCATCGAGCTTTACTAAATGACGTAATTACTCTATATGGGCCATCTACACCCATGTCAATTAGCCATTGGGGTGTTCGTTTTACAGATCCAGTGTAGACATCAAAGCTACCACCTAGTCCTTGATATAATGCTTTGTGGAATCTAAGCATCTTTTTCATTAACAATTCCTGTTTGGGGGACCCCATTGCAACAAAAACGTATTCTGGTTTCTTTTCGACTATATCCTGTATAAGCAGTTCCTCCTCACTAGTATTTTTAATATACCCATTACGATAGCCTGCTATATTGATTCCTGGATAATCTATTTTCAGCTTTTTAATGACAGCTTCAATGATTTCTTGCTTACCTCCAACAAAATAAAAAGTTGATATCTTATATTGCCGTTCAATAATTTTGAGCCAAATATCACATCCTGGAATTTTCGAAGCATCCTTAAATCCTGCTTTTTTTATGGCCTTAAGAGCTCCAATTCCATCAGCATATCCAATATTTTCACTTACCATATTGCGAAAGTCATCATCCACTCGTCCTATTTTTCCAGCATTAATTGCTATTAATAAATTCTTTTTGTCTACAACATAATCGATTAAATCTTCCATGGAGATAAATGGATAGATTTTAACCCCGTTAACTGATACTCTTTTTTCTTTCATTCTTTTAATAAGTTTGATTCTAATATATAATAGCTCATAGAGCAAAACATGAATGCATTACTCCATCTCATATAGGATATTTTAGTACTGAGAGGTCGTTTCAATTGATAATAAAAATACCCATCTTTGCTTTGCATATTCTTTATTGCCCAACTTAACACCAAATCAGCAAGGTCTTGGTTTGTATTAAAATGATGCAGTCGAGCCATTGTGACAAGTAGCTGTCCAGGACAATGGATGTCAATTGGGTATTTATGCCCTATAAAATGCCATGGTTCACCATCTTTATCAAAAAAGTGATTTATATAGTAATCATAACCTCTTTCAATATTCGCGTGAAAACTTGTATCTCCCGTTTTCTCCTCATAACCTATTAATCCATCCAGATTGTAGCCGGTATGGTAACTATCTATCCAGTCTTGTTTTTTTCCTAAGCCATAAATCCATGAGCCGTCCTCCGCTTGGCCTTTGCAACATGCTGTGACTGAAGATCTGGCAGCGTCCAAATATTCTTTATTACCAGTGTAATAATAACAAAATGCTAGTAATCTACTTCCTAAAAGAGATGCATTGAAAACAGTGTCGTTCCCCGACAATGGACTATAAGAAAATAAGAAGCCACCATCGCAAGTATAGCGATGAAGATCATGGATAACAAACTCTGCTGAAGATATGGCAATATTTAAATATTTATTATTTCCAGTCACTTCATAAGCTTCCATCAATGCTGTTGCACAGAAACTTGTTGCTACAACAGTCGGGGTATATTTGGGAAAGAGAAATACTCTTCTAGCCTGCCAGTCAAAATTATACCCCCAACATGCTCCATGATAATCCCCTTTGGATTGAAGAGATATCAATAGTTCTGCAACCTCATTTACTTTAGTCAACAATTCTTGTTCCGTTCCAAATTCTTTCTCAAGACATGGGTTAATTCGCACTACTCTAACAAGGTTACAATAGCCTTGCAAGAACAATCCTATTCCCTTTGCATTATGCTCTTTTGGTACAAGCGCCACTCCCCTCAGGTTAATAGGGCAGCGTTTAAATCCTTGAATGACACATAATCTCCAGAACGCGCTGTTCTTAAAAAATGGCAGCGTTTGAAACAATTTTGAATTTAAACCATCAAATGGATCCCAGCCTTTATAATTTTCAGACTCACAATAATCCTTCAGATGGTTAAACGATCTCAATAGCTCTATTTTATTCATTCTTTGTATCTTAAACTTATTCTCTTTTCCTAATAAATCTGGCAGGATTGCCGGCCCATATCTCGAATGGAGGGATGTCTCTTGTTACCACAGATGAGGCTCCAATAATTGCTCCCTCACCGATTGTGACAGGTTTACATATAACAGTATTAGCGCCAATATATGCATTCTTCCTTATAATGACCTTTCCTCTCGAATAATGTCTATTATTGTTATCATCTACTTCTACAAAATGAGTAACAATGATACATCTAGTGGTTAGTGTAACACCTTCTTCGATGATAATATCCTCAGGATAATTAGTATCCATCGAAACTCCCTCTCCTATGAAGGTCTTATTGGGATTTATTACACTCACTCCGCCCCATTTGAAAACTCTTGAGCGCCATCCTCTTGAAGGCATTGGAAGGTTTGCCAAATGAAGGAAAATAAGTTTTCTTAACCTTGATAATTTCATAATGAATTAGAATAACACAGGTGCCCCTCCTTCTTGAACAGACTTAAGTGCTGCAAAGGTTGCAAATGTCACAGAAAAAATATCGTCCATAGGTATAGGAGTCTTACCATTTTTGATATCTTTGAAGAACGCTTCCATCATAGCTTTCTGCCCTTTATCTTGAGTTCGAGTTTTGAACTTCTTAGGGCTGCCCTTTGTATATATTTTCGTAACATTAAAATCGTCAAGAGTGGCAGAGGCTCCAGAGCTGAAGACCTCAAAATATTCTTTTGGCATGGCTTTTGAACCATTTGCATAATAGGCGACAACTCCAGAGGAGCCATTCTCAAACTCAACGATAATGTTCATCGTATCATTCAAATTCTGGTTGTCAGGCATCACTGAAGCCATTACCTTGACTGGTCTGCTACCACATATATATGTCATAAAATCTATAAAATGGCATGCTTCTCCGATTATTCGTCCACCCCCAACTTTTAAATCTTGGATCCACGAATCTCCAGGAATGCTACCTGCATTTACTCGGTAGATCATAGACATTTTGCCGTTACCTAGATTCTTCTTTATTTCCTTTGCATGAGGTGAGAAACGACGGTTAAAGCCAATCATAACGCTCCGTTGCTTCTCCATGCACAACTTCTGTATTTCTTCTAGTTCTTCAATATTTAAACAGAGTGGTTTCTCAACATATACATTTTTCCCATTGCGAATACCATCCATAACATATTTAGCGTGTGTATCGTGTCGTGTTACTATAAAAAGTGTATTTACTCCATCATTTTGCAGAATGTCATTTTCATTGGAAGTACACATTTCAAAATGGAATCGTTCTGCCACTCTTTTGGAAGTAGTCCCAGAATTGGTCATCACCCCCACACGACGAATATCTCCTGGCAGATTGGGTAAGAGCTGTCCTTGAGCATAGCTACCCGCCCCGATAAACGCTATTCCGACATTACTGGTACTTCTCGCTACTTCGGAAATAACAACTTTTTCACGACTATGAGATTTATTTATATCATATTTCAGCACAATACCAAGATATGGTTCTGTCTTGTTTGCCACCATATCATAAGCCTTCGGAGCATCTTCAAGTGCAAATGTATGTGTTGTCAGATATGACAAATCCATTCTTTTTGAAGACAATAGTTCCTGAAATGCTTCCATATTACGTTTTTCCGTCCAGCGAACATATGCAGCAGGATAGTCAATTCCTTTTTCTTCATAATTGAGATCATAACGGCCTGGTCCATAGCTGCACGACATCTTTAATTGCAATTCCTTTTTATAATAGTAGGGTTCCCTGTCAAATCCTGTTGGTACAGCTCCAAGGACAACAACCGTTCCTTTTTTTCGAGCTATTGCTCCAGCAAAGTTCACCGGGTCAAGACTAGGTGTTGCTGCCGCTATAATCACAGCATCCACTCCGAGCCCGCTTGTATAGTCCTTTATCTTGTCCTCTATTCCTGCGGTATTGCGTTCCAAAGCAAGGTCTGCGCAGTGTTTTGCCGCTTTTTCTACAGGTGCGTGGCTTACATCAATTCCCACCACTCTCACACCTGATGCTTTTAACAAGTTACAAACGATCTGCCCAATTAAGCCCAATCCTATTACTGCACATGTCTCACCGAGGCGCAAATCTGCCTGGCGTACTCCCTGTAGAGCGATGGAACCAAGCGTATTGTAGCATGCTTGCGACAAGTCCGATCCTTCTTGTAGCCTAACACAAAGATTTACTGGGACGCAAACAACCTCAGCGTGGTTTGCTGTCAAGCCACCACAGGCTACTAAATCGCCAACCTTAAAATCCTTAACATCGTCTGCGACTTCAATAACTTCACCAGCACAGCTATATCCCAAAGGTGAATATGCCTCTAGTTTCTTCATCACCGTTCTATATGTCTGCACAACGCCCTGAGTTTTTAATACTTGCATGACTTGCTTTACTTGCTGAGGGCGAGCCTTGGCTTTTGCCAAATAATTCTGACGCGCAGCCTTGACTGTAGAACCTTCCGTTCCCGCACTGATTAGGGAATAATGATTTTTAACGAGGACCATTCCTGCTCCTATCTGTGGTATAGGGAGCTCTTGTACTGTCATCTCTCCATTAGAGAGCTTTTGTGTTAATTCTTCCATTCTATACTTTTTTAAACTATTTTACACCAATCATTTTTAGATACTCATCCCACTCACCCATGTCCTTCCATGAATGTTCGCTAACTGGGAAGCAACCTACTCTTCCACCATTCGATTTGATTTTTTCCATCAAATGGGTTATATGAAAAAATTCGCCTTCAGGGATTTCATTTATACACTCCGGATTAAGGATGTATACGCCTGTATTGACCATAAAAGTCTGTTCAGGTTTCTCCTTTAATGCAGTCATAAGACCGTCCTTACCGGTTTCAATTACTCCATAAGGTATCTTGAGACTCTTTACCATTGTCACAATAGTCATATTGTTTTGGTTATTAATATGGTAATCATAAACGTCTCGATAATCCTGTTCGTTAATGCTATCGCAATTCGAAACAAAGAAGGGGGTTGAAATCTTTCCTTTTAATAAGGATACGCTGCCAATAGTTCCCAGCGGCTTGTCCTCCATAAAAAACTCAATATCATATTGATGCGGCAGTTGGCTAAGATAATATTTCATCATATCTGCTTTATAATTGACAGACATATAGAACTTACGACACCCGATGCTTTCAAACTGATCCATAATAACTTCAAGTATGGTTTTATCGCCTACTGGCACCAAAGGTTTAGGGATTACATTAGTGATAGGTTTCAGTCGGGTTCCTTTTCCGCCTGCCATTATTACTACTGGCAGATTAATCTGACGCTTTTGAGAATCAGGATTATCTCCGAATAATTCTTCCCATGTATGCACTTCTATTAATTCGGTTCCTTTAACTACAGGCATACATTCTGCCCGTATTGATTCCATTTTTTTCTTAATAGACTCTATTGATTCGCCCTCCTCAGCATATATTTTGTTTTTGTCCAAAATACCATTCACACCATCATTTAGGCTTTTACCTTTGATAATTGCACGTTGCAAATCCCCCAATGTAAGTATGCCTTCAAACTTGCCGCCCTCAAAAACAAACAAGATTTTCATCTTAATCTCGTCCATTTTCTTCATCGCTTCTAATATCGTAATACATGGCGACACTATACGCTTCCTTATTCGATCTATTTTCATGTTAATCTAGATTAAACGTTCTGCTTTTAAAATATCAACCATTCCTTCCTCAAATGACTTTGACCTTTTCCAGCCAATAGCCTCAAGTCTTTTACATGAGCCTACCGTTTCATTTACCTCATTAGGACGCTCTAATTCAGAAAAATCAAATATAACTTTTTCCTTTAAATGCTTGTTAATAATATCCGTTATTTCACGAACCGAAATACTTGTTCCTGAACAGACATTATATACTCCATAATCTTCAACATCATCAAGACAGGCGACAAATGCTGCAGCGACATCTTCAATTAAAACATAGTCTCGTCTCGGTGATGCTGCTTTAAGTTGAATAATTTTCTTTCCTTCTTTTAATTGCCCAATTATTTCCGGTATTAAGAGTTGCCCCTTCTGCCCGACTCCATACAAATTGAATGGTCTCATTATTGACACCTTGATTTTAAAATCTCGATGATATCCCTCGCACATTTTCTCACAGATTACCTTTGTTTGTGCATATGGGTTGAAAGGTGCGACGGGATGGTTTTCGTCCACAGGTAAATATTTTGGCGTGCCGTAAACATAAGAGCTTGAATAAATCATACGAGCATCATATTTTCGACAAATCTCTAACGCATTTAATGTCGTCAAATAGTTAACTCTATAAAATTTTGCTGGGTCTTTATATGAATCTGGAACAAATAGTAGATTTGCTAAATGAATGAATGCGTCTATCCTCTCAATAGAGTGAATGATGCTCGGATCGCACAAGTCAATCCCTTGGCTGATATCAATTTTGATGATTTTGTGGCCTTTATCTTTTAACAGTCTACAAATATTTGAACCTAAAAAACCACTACTTCCAGCTACTGCTACTACTTTCATAACACTCTGTATAAAATGATTTGTAATCGAATGGCTGTTTTATATTATTATCCCTTTGATTTATGGAATAAAGAATTTTATCGCAATAATCCCTAACGTCTCTTGTTTTAAAAACAACAGTACCTTCTGGTCTGACAGCACAATCCGAAGCCACAATTGTCTTAGATAAAAAAAGTGCTTCTCGTACTGTTATAGAATCTCCATCGGTATTAGTTGGTCTCAAAACAACATCAGACAACTTCATGACATTTATAAAACTCATTGGTGTTGTCACTAGCTTTACTCTATCGGACAATTCTAAAGCTATCTTATCTTGGTAATTCTTTAATGTTTCAGGGTTCTTATCGCTGTTATGTAGTATCATGAGCAAATAAAATGTTTTTTCACTATTTTCTTCATTCAAGATTCTAACAGCTTCAAGACTCATATCATTACCATATAGGTCTACACCGTTATAATCTCCAATACTATAAGAGCTTGAACACATCAACACAGCGTTTTTGTCCTGTCTGATCCCATTAATCCACGTCACGATCTCCTGTGGTAGTGGTTCTTCCTTTTCTTCTATCGGGGGGAGAAATGCCGGCATCATCTTATACCTGCATTTTGCATTGTTCAAGTAAACCGTGTCAAATATCTTCTGGCTGTCTAATATGGCGCAATTACAATATTTTAGTAAGAATCTGGTTACTCCAATTCTACCCTCAACCGCTAGGTCATGGTGGACAGACACGACTGTTTCTTTGCGGAGCAGGATTTTGGCAATCAAGATATGAAATAATCTCAATATGAACACACCACTATGGACATGTACAATATCTGTATGCCAGATTTTATTCAAATATGTATAAAAGTTCAGCCCCCGTACATTATAATAACCATCCATCTTTCCTCGGGCTTCATCAATGTAATCAAAATCATATTGATGACGAAGAAGCCAGGACAGTCTTTGAATATGAATACTTACACCACCTATTCTTGTGGGTGCAGGCCCTATAATAAGTACTTTTTTCATTTCACTTCTTTCATACAATGTCTCTTAATATGTTAGCAACCCACTTTCCTCTCATATGAGTCTATCATTGAGCCTTTAGTGCAGTTAATTATTCTAGCACCTAAATAATCTGCGTACTCTCTGAGCAGCTCATGATTTGCAAATTGTGAATAACAAAAAAACAAGAACTCATGAACACGCCAGATAGTATTTCCACTACCATACGGTTTTATAATCGGTCGAAGGTTTAATTCCTTTTCATCAAAAAAGTGAGTATCGCGCATGCATAATTCATTATTCTCATTTACTGTCATTTCTAAGAATTGATTATGATCGCATCCGTATATTTCTATTTCCTTATATCCTTCAATTAATGCCAAAAATATAGCCGTATTGGCAATAGTGGCATCAGGCACCATGAAATAACCAGTATTATAAAGTCTGTGCCTGATTGAAGGCACAAGTTCCGTGCAGTATTTTTTATTCATCTTTACAACATGGATAAAGGGATTGGTAATATTCATATACTCACGAAATTGTAAATGTTCTCGGGCTGTAGGAAAACAACCATAAATAGTCAAATGCCAATCTACTCGTTCATTTAACATATTATACATTCTACGAACTTGCTCTTTCTTTGGCTCATAATCTCTATAAAACATAGGATCCGATATGCATAAATGCTTGGGTTTTATGATATAAAAATGTTCGTCTAAAGGGCCAAGATTAACCCAGAATGAGTTTTCATCTATAGATAACAATCCTTCATCATATTCTTTTAATGTTTGTTTAAGTGAGGGGCCATTAGAAATGATGTAAGCCTTTTTCCCTGAATAAGCATTTAAATATGGGAACTTGTAAAAATGCCAGTCCCTTATACGAATAAGGCAACTGATGACATATAACACTTGTTTTATTACAATTCTTAAACTTAACATAGGACTTACTTCTTAAATCTCAACAATTTTAATACAAAGATTTTTTCTTCTCTGTTTAGATATGCAATGTACATAGATAACAACAATACCAATCCAATTATAATGATACGGATAGTTAAAATCAATAAACCATCACCATTTATTGCATATGCGACTATATTCCATATTATGATGCATAATAATACCGGGGCTATTATTGGAAATAAAATATTTCTTAGATAAAAGCCTGTGCGGAATTCCATCTGCCGTTTAACAATATATAGCCTTGCTACATATAAAGCAATGGCATTTATTATGTTAATAGAAGCCACCTGGACAGGCGAAAGTCCCATCCTGCAAGAAAAAAATACTATTATAATATATAAAAGTTGAATTATGGACAATGTTATACTATACAATTTCAAATCTCCTTTTGCATATATTAGCACATAAATTGGCATTGACAGAACCTCAAATATAACATAAATCATGGCTATTACGCAAAATTCGGCAGTATCGTATGGAACTTCAACCAACCACAAATCAAGGACAATATTAATATTTAATAATAATGGCATGCATATAATTATCATTAATGCAAGCGACATTTTTGAAGTTCTCAAGCAGAAATTGTAGGTTTCATCACTCAAGCCACTTGTCGCATAGCTCCTTGTCAATTGGGGATTAAAGGCTGTTTGAAAGTTTCCCCCAAATTGATTAATAGCTGCAGATACTTGTTGTGATATACCAATAGCTGCGCTTATTACAACACCATAGAATATATTCATTAAAATAATAACTCCTTGGCTAGCTAATATGCCTATTACAGCGCCAAGCATAGCCCAGGACGAATATGAAAAGATCGATTTGACCAATGTTTTATCTACTTCTACCGTCTCTATCCCCACTATTAAATTCTTCTTACAATACCTTACATTTAATACCCTAACAAAATTTGTAGTTACACATATTAAAAAGGAATAAATAATTAGTACATCAAAATTATGGATATGACATAATATTAACACAAGTATTAATTTGAGTATTACATCCAGAATCCCCAGATACGCGTATATACCCATTCTTTCATATGAGACAATTGCCGCATTATATGGTATTGTCAATAAATTTAAAACAAACGTAACAACAGAGAATTGGAAGCACCAGTTGGCGGCGATCATCCTGCCATCAGGGATATTTAACTTATAATTAATAAACCACAATGCAATCGTTTCTAGTAGAAAAATAACGATTATCGAGAGTAAGGATACTGCTCTTATGCTTGCTTTAAGAACAGATGCTACTCTGCTGCTATTTTCTGTTACTATTCCCGTCGCTATATATCTCCTTATGGCTATTGTTAGGATGTTATTAACAAATCCGAATAGGACGACAACACTTCCAACAATAGTATATATGCCATAATCTGTTACTCCTAACACATCGAGAACAATTCTTGACGTATAGAAATTCACGACCATAACCAGGCCCATTCTTAAATACAACAGAGTTGTATTCTTTAGGACTTTTTGATTATTTATAATGGCAGACATAATGTGTTATTATAGCGCCCAGTCTATCATGTACTGCATTCCTTCTTCAAATGACACATGTCCTTCCCATCCCAAATCTCTTTTAATTTTATCATTGGCTCCATAAACCCCATTTTGATCACCTGGGGTTCCTTCAACATATTCGTGCGTAACCTCATATGGTAGATGGGTCTCTATGTAGCCAACTATATCCTTCACATAAACTTTGCGACAGTTTGATACATTGTATATTTCAAACATCCCCCCTTTTTCACGACCCATTGACTTCAAAACAGCATCCACTATATCATTGATATATACAAAATCTCGAAAACGGTCTCCAGATCCTTTAACTGTTATGTGGTGATCGCGCAAGGCCATGGCTAAATATATGCTGGCCATTCCTTGTTTCAAGTTATCCATATTCTGTCCTGCACCAAACACATTAAAAAAACGCAAAGCAGTACACTTCATACCAAACATCTGACAATATATACGCATATAGTTTTCACTAGCGAGTTTGCCCACTGCATAAAAGGATTTTGGTGTCGCAAGAGTCGATTCCGTCACAAGGGGATCTTCCTTATCACCATAGACAGCCATCGAACTTGCAAATACGAACTCTTTACATCCGTTTTTCTTAGCATAATTAAGAAGCATCAAAGTGGACTGAGCGTTCGTCTGTAGATCATAAACTGGCTTCTCAAAAGATATTTCGCCAGAGCTTTGGCCTGCGATATGGATAATTGAATCAAATTGGTAATCATCAAGTTGCTTTATAACCACCTCGTCGTAATCGTTACCATTTATCATAACACACCCTTCCGGGACATTCTCTCTCTTTCCCGTAGAAAGGTTATCAATAGTAACCACTTTATTCCCTGCATTCAACAATGCTCGTGCCACAAAGGAACCAATAAAACCGGCGGCTCCTGTTACCAAATATTGTTTCATAGTCATTTTTTCATTTTGTCTTTATACCTTCTGCAGTAAGCCATTTCTCGGTTCTAATAATGTCATCCATATCATGGACATCAAAGCTCTCTTTCACGATAACAGGCTTACAGTAGTTTCCCATGAAAGACCATGGCTGTTGGCCTGACTCACCGCTATATAGAGTGTTCTTGAGATTGAGTGTCCAAAAATTGTGGCAGAAGACAAAATTCATGGGAAGATCTTGACGATTTGTTGACACATGTTGGTTCTTAAAGTCGAACCAAGTGCCGAGGCACCCATCTTCGCGCAGGCGCTTACTACGGAAGGGATGATGGTCCAACTCCAGCATTACAGGACATGAAGAGGAAAGATCAGGATCATTAACAAGGTTCCGTACAGATTCTTCAATCCATTCGGTTTTCGTAATCGCATTGTTTGCCAAAATCACTACGATAATGTCCGGCTCACATCCATCGTCCTTCATCACCTTCAATGCATGTTTGATGGCATCTATATGTTGTGATGTCGGCAGGGCCAACTCTGCAGGGCGGACAATTCTTTTATAACCTATTTCTTCTGCAGCCTTAAGTATTTTTTCATTATCAGAACTAACATAAAAGTCTGTAATGAGTTTACATTCTTTTGCGGCCATTGCCGGATACTGGCATAGAGGCCGGCCTAATACAGGAAGAACGTTCTTGTCCTTAAGTGTATTATTACCTCGTCCCGTGAGAAGTGCTGCTATTTTCATATTTTATTGCCATTTAATATTTTGCGCCAAAAAGAAATTAGCAAGAATGTCTTTATGAAAGACTTAAATCTGTATTTCCTTGATTTTATAAGATATTTTTTATAGGCATGGATAATATAATCCAAATTAATTGAGGGATAATTGGATAGCCTATCGTCATAAACATTCTCTATTATAGGAATCTCGTCGCATATCTTCTGACATACAAATGTACATTGCTCATCTCCATATAGTATATTCATATTTAAAGAGCCAAAAAGTATATCAAACCATTCTTTATAAAAAAACTGCACAACATGTGCATTTTGAAGTTCTTCTAGAAGATTATAATCCTTATTATCAAAATCTTTCGTATCAGTCATATATATGCCAGGAACTTCTAATAAAAGATATTTTCCCTTCTTTACTTTTTTTAATAAATTCCTGATTTCTGATAACGGATTTATTAGATGCTCAAAAACGTGAGATAAAACAACGAGATCGCAGCTATTATTATCAATTATTTCATCAAAATCACCACATATTATATTCAATCCATGACTCTTTCCTATTTTTATATAGTTAGAATCCAAGTCGACTCCGATTATATTTTTCTTGTTTTGTTGAAAGGTATACATTATTCCTCCGGCACCGCAACCCAGCTCTGCAACATATTCTATTTCATCAAATATACCCAGTTTTTTAATGAGGTTTATATATCTCAGTCCTCTTTTTCTTTGAATGGAGAAATAAAGTTCCGGATCCATTCCTGAGTTATAAATAGATCTGTAATATTTTTGATAGAATTCTTCGTTCGATTTCACATCAAATATTTTACCACTCCTAAGTAATCCACATTTTGAGCATAACACTTGGGGGATTGGCAGGCCAAATTTATCCTTCTCAGATACAATCACGTCTCTTTCCTCGTGAACATTGTTACAATAGCAAGAATTTGGAATGAGATTAAACTCGTGCCTATCTATCTTATTTTGCACAATTGCTACACTTTTCTTACAAGATTCTCTTAATGGAACAATTGGCTTTTTGTCATATACAAACAGAGGATAATGCATAATCAATACTTAAAAATCGAGTAAACAAGCCGTAATATTTCAGTCTGATTTTAACGATTATTATAGAAAAAAACAATCGCAATTAGAACTATGTTGTACATAGAAAAATAAATCTTGTTGATTTTGGTATAATTGAGTGCATATCCTACCAAGATTATTAAAGCAGGGTAAAATGTTGCGTGGTATCGCATATCCAAACTAACAGCAGCAACTGTAAGCATCACAATTCCCATAAGGAAATAAAGGCCTACCCAATACAACTGATATTCACCTTTCTTTATGATATTATATAGAGCCAAGAAAGCATAAAAGTTTAAAATGCATTTTAATTGTAATGCAAAAGATGATAATATTCCATATTGTATAGCCCTGCTGTAATTCGGGAATGGTCCTATAATCGCAGAAAACAACTGAATAAGCCAACTAGCACTATTGTTATCTCCCATCCTGTTTTTTGAGACGTTCAATACTTCTTCAAGTGAAACACCGAAAACTAATTGGAAGACAACTCCCACAAACAAAAATATACATAGCAGTATTATAGCACTAAATAATATTATCTTTTTATGGTTTTTCTCATTTATAATTAAACAAGCAAGTAGTGTCAAGGTCAACATCACTCCTACAGGCAGTCTGAACATAAATGCTAGAAGTGTACTCAATATTGATAAAATCAAATGCTTCAGTCGGTGATAGTTTTTATACTTATAAGAAAAAAGTAAAGACATTGTAATAATCAAAAGAAAGAAATTCTCTTTCAATCCTACTGCTGCTGTTACAGGAAAAAAAGTAAAAAAGGCATATGAGGATATGCAAAAGGACATTACAATTGGAGAAAAACCAAACAATTTGAATAATTTCGCAAGGTATAGGGTGGATAGCATAATACAAAATGCATTAAGTAATAATAACATCCATCGCCCAACTGCTACTCCGAATAATCTATAACAATAATAAACGATAATATTAAAGCCATAGTCATCAATACTTAGGCCTAATAACGCCTCCTCATCAACTGCAGCAAGGTGGCTCTGAAGATTCCATCCTTTCTGAACAGATATCATTGCAAACTCATCATACGCATAGCTATCCCCTGCTTCCTGAAAAATCTCTCCTGTAAATTCTATAAACAACCATCGAAGCAGAAAAGCGATGAAAAATGAATAAAGTAAAATAATGACATAATAAGAAGGCTTGGTTGAAATATCATTATGACTGTTAGTAATAAGCATCCATCCATATAGCAATGCCAAGAAAAACTCCATAAACACTAAATATGGGGCCACATTTTCATGATAACCAAATAAGAAGTAATACATGAAAAAAAACAAGAATATGAGGGCTGGTACCTGAGTACTCTTTAATATGGTTCTTTTTATGTATATATTGCTATTCATTTTTTATCAGTTTGCCTTCTTATATCTCATGATATCACTTTTTCATACTGCTTTGCAATATCGATATAATTGTGATATTCTTCCACGAACCTACGTGATAATGCTCCCCATTCCTCTATGCGATCTTTATTTTTAATTATATACTCTATCTGGCTGCATATCTGATCAATATCCGATGTAATATTAAAAACGGGATTATACTTATAGCCAAGCTCTTTATTCCCTTCGGGTTCAGCCCCCCCCATACAGACTTTCCCTTGGGCCATTGCAAACAGAACGTTCATCGCAAATGAGTAGCTATTTGCATCATCTACAATCACATTGACCCGCTTCATCAATTCAATATACTCATTGAATGGTATAACTTTATCCATTGCTACGAATTCAGCCTCGTTTCTATATTTCTCACGTAGTCTATCAAACGCAGCGACTATATATTTTCCGCCTTTACTAACTCGCGTCTTTCCATGAAAGAATACAATTTTTCCATTCAAAACATTTGGAGTATATGTATATTTTGAAATATTAATTGGTATTCTTATTGCATGTAAAAGTTTGGGATTATTTCTATATGGTTCTGCATATTCATACCAAATAGGTATGATACCATCTATCTTTTTGAACAAATCATTCTCCCATATAATCATTTCAGGCTTATTATGACGAGAAGCCTCCCCTTTGGCTTCTGGATCTAGCAATGATTGGGATGTATATTGATAATATTTCGAGTCAACTTTATTATACCAGAACTCAAAAGAGGTTGAATATAATCCACTGCTTACAAGAAAGCATTTCTTATTTTTGCGGGTTAATAAGCCATATACTATTCTATTAAGCAAATGATACTTTGATATTGTAGGAGAAACGAATAAAACGGAATCATATCCTATTATTCTTCTGGCATGTATCAACAAATTGAAATATCCAAGTAATCTTGCTACTGACAAAACAGGGAAATTAATATCCCACCTAAAATCTGAAGGATAGTTTTTGGGGCCATCTCCATCGGACACCAATGTAACATCATGTCCAATTTCTTTTAGACCATCTTTCAAACAATTAAATAAACCGCTATATTCACCAAACAACAATATTCGCATCTTTATTTCAAAATATCATGTAATACGTTAGAAACTACTTTGACTTCAATATCAGTCAATGAAGGATACATCGGAAGCGAGAATATTTCCTTAGCAGCGGCCTCTGTCTCGGGTAAAGAGCCTTCTTTCCAACCAAGATACTGATACCCAGTCATGGTATGGATTGGCCAAGGATAGCTGATGTTCACAAAAATGTTGTTCTCGCGGAGTTTTTCAAGAATCTCATCACGCTTAGGATGGCGAACTACATACAGATAGTAGGCATGACGTCCATAAGAAGCCTCCTTAGGAAGAATCAAATCAGTATCTGCAAGTAATTCATTATACATTGCTGCAATCTCTCGACGGCGGGCAATATACTGTTCAATCTTTGGCAACTTTGTTAGCAAAATTGAAGCATGAACCTCATCCAGGCGGGAGTTGTAACCATGCTCAATAGCATAATAGGTCTTTTCTGCGCCATAGAAACGAAGGCGACGAAGTTCTTTGTCAACTTCTTCACTATTGGTATTAATCATACCGCCATCACCGTAACCGCCAAGAATCTTAGTAGGATAGAAAGATGTGGTAGAAGCATCACCCATGCTACCAGCTTTCTTACCTTGGAATTCGGCACCCTGTCCTTGGGCACAATCTTCCATCACTTTAAGATTATACTTCTTAGCTATTTCAAGCAGCGGTTTCATATCCACACACTGACCAAAGAGATGTACGGGAAGGATAGCTCTTGTTTTAGGGGTAATTGCGGCCTCAAGCTTTGTAACATCCATCAAGTAAGTCTCCGGATTGATATCAACGAACACAGGTGTAGCACCTGCGGTTACAATAGCAGATACTGTAGGAATAGCAGTATTTGACACCGTTATAACTTCATCGCCCGCTTTGATACCCAGAGCTTTCAATGCCAGCCAAATAGCATTGGTACCATTGTCACAACCCACACCATACTTAGTTCCTATATAGTCAGAATATGCTCGTTCAAAGTCCTTACCTTTCTGTCCGAGAATCAGAGTGCCTGATTCAAAAACATCGGTAACTGCTTTCAGAATCTCTTCTTTGGTCTCCTCATACTCTTTGAGATAAGCCCATACTGTAATTTTCTCGCTCATATTATTTTACTTTATATTATTAATTATCATTTGTTTTACCTTGGCATCAGACAACAGGCTTTGATATGCCTCTTCGTATTGATTTGTTTGAATACTCTTTAATGTCTTTGCAAGGTATAATTCAAAATTGTTCCCAGAAGGAGTAATAACCTTATTGCATTCATTCATGTGGTTCACAATAAGCTCATTCTCCATGGTATCAGGTATGGTAAAGATGCGGTTTACCGTAACATTAGTACGGTTACCCATCAGGAAAACCTGATTAATATACTCTGTATTAAAACCAAAATGACCAATCATTGATTTTCCATTGGCATACTGCATCAACAGGCTGTATTCAATGTCCAGCCCGTCTGCCTGACGTTCATTAACTATACAGAACACTTGGTCGGGTTCCCCACCCAAGAAGTATCTCGCAATAGAGACAGCATAAGGTGCAGTATCCATAATGGCTCCACCACCAAGAGCTTTCTGATAACGGAAATTCTCTGGTTTGAAAGGAGGCATTGTAAAGTGGACAGTCAACATTTTTGGAGAATCTCCATTATTGGCAAATATCTCTTTGATTGTTGTTAACTGCGGGTGCTCCAGATAAACTGTTGATTCACCAACAAAAAGCCCTTTTGATTTGGCCAGATTAACCAGCTCCTGTGCTTCCGCATAGGTTGCAGTAGCAGGTTTATCTATGATAGTATTAAAACCAGCTTCCAGAGATTTCTTGGCATAGGCAACGTGAGTACTATTAACCGTTGATACATAAACAACATCACCTTTGAAGTTGGCCAAGCCTTCCTCATATTTGTCATAACATGTGACTGGAAGCCCACAGTTCTTATAAACTTCATCCCATGGCTGGCCTTCATATTTGGCAATACTCACCTCAGTAAAACCAGCCTTTTTGAGAATGGGCAGGATTCTACCTTTTACAAGGTTGGAGTAGCCAAGAAACATTATTGATGCCATATAATATACTATTTAGTCAATGAAACTGATGGCAGAGATAATGCTGCGAGCTTCAATGTTGAACATGCCATAACGCATAAACTCCTTCATCTGAGCCAATGTCATCCAAGTGTAATTATAAGGCAACTCCACTTTTGTTGACTCAGGTATCTCAACAATCATGTTGCGGTTCTGGATCATATAGAAACGTCCACCCTCTTCAGACTGTAGAGAGTCATACATAACAGCCTTGCTATTCACTACTTCGTCAAACAGGAAAGGACGTTCCGCCTTAGTCATCACGTATTCATAATTTGAGCATGACACTGTAGGTGAAAGCTCAATGATATCCAAGTTCCCTGGTTCTACTTTAGCCTGAACAAGGAAATGTAATACGCCATTGATCTCCTGACACACAAATGCCAACAAGCCAATGTTAGAATCCTTTAGTAGAGGCTGCATCCAGTGAGTTACTTCACGGGTGCCTGCTGTCACCTTTACTCCTATTACGGAGAAGAACCTTGGATCACTCTCAACAGCCATCTTATTGATGCTCCAACCATCAAGCTGGCAAAGAGGCTTCTTCGTAACTTCTATCTCCCATTTGGTCTTTTGAGAGGTGTACCAAGATAATAAGTTATCAATAGAGTTAACGCTCTCCTTACTAACGTATGATTTCAAGAACTTCTTACCGTTGCTTGACAACTTTGCTCGCAAGTCGAACAGGTCAAACGGCCCGAGCTTATTAATTACCTCATCTTCTATCAAAGGAATGGTAGAAAGCACAGAACGCGTGTCCATGTTTAACACATTGTCTTCACGCAACAATGCCTTCATTTCTCCCAAAGTCAACCAGCAAAACTCCTCAGGTAGTTCAATATCCTCATTGATTTCAATAACGATATTTCTATTGCGCTTCTGATAAAAACGTCCGCCTTGCTCTGTCTGCAAATGGTCGGTCAGTATCTTGACCTTCTTCTTACCATTGAAGAACTCAAGGAATGTGGGTCGTTTGCCTTTATGGACCTGGGTAAAGTTGCTCTTAGTTGCCTGCAAAGAAGGAGAAATCTGGAGGGTATTGATATTACCCGGTTCCATCTTTGCCTGCATCAAGAAATACCTTGTCCCATCAAAGACTCTAGTAATAAAGCCTAGGAAACCTATTTCCGGCTGGTTGATGATAGGCTGGTCCCACTCTTTATCTCCTCCAAAGTTTGTCTTAACATGGAGTCCCTCAATATGGAAAAACCGGCCAGACTCATGCGAGATACGGACTCCATCTTTATCTAATGCCCATTTCTCCATTTCATCAAGGGGCACTTGTTCCACCTTGAACTCTTCTGGTTTGCATCTTTCTGCAAGCCAAGACTTGAAGGTTTTAAAGTCCTGGAACTTATTCTCTCGTGTTAGAGAGGATGCAAAGAAACTCTCGATATTGATTTTGCTCATATGATGTTGTTTTCTTTCAGATACGACATATAGGCTTCCATAGAACGTAACGATCTACCCATATCATAATGAGTGCTGGAAAGAACCAAGCAAACGGTTTCTGGAGTGAACTCATACATATCCGTAAAATACAACCGCGGGATATACAGACCCTTTGTACAATCGTCCATCACATACTCCTCGGTTTCCTTTCCGTTAAAGAGCTTTACCCTCAAACGGCCATGAATAGGAATTAACACTTGATCTGTATCTATATGCGCGTGACCACCCCTGTCGGATGATACGTGGTGCATATAAAAGATCCTCTTAATCTCAAACGGAATATCCTGTGCGCCCTCAACAGCAGTAAGTGCGCCACGCGGGTCCGATATTGTCTTTAAATCAATTATGTATGAATCCATAAAATACAACTTTTACAAATCAGCTTAGTAAGACATCCCTCAATGCATCCAAATATGCTGTTCCCCAGCGCTCATCTGGTTCAACATAATTACCCTCGCCCCATTCGTTCCAAGAACGAAGTATTATAATTTTATGCTGTTCGCTTTTTGCTTGAACTGCATTAACCGCCTCCTGAACATGCTTTTTCCATAGTTCCGGGGTTGATCCATAATAGATCACGGCTCTACGTCCGCTTCGCGGAGACCTATCCCATCCAGGTAAAATGCAAGGATAAATACTCTCTTTCAAATCATAATCATTAACTAAATATTTGATTATATCCTTGTAATTGTATTTGTCAAGCATAACTCTGTCAAACCTGTCACGAATAAATTTTTCTGCTAGTTTGATATACTTACCTTTGGCGTGAGCTTCTGCTTGCCAAATATTACCATGACAAACAGCGTCATATCCTAAATCAAATTGTTTATCAATATAACTATCCCAGCCTCCACCTAAGCCAACAAAATGAATTCCAGGAAGGCCTGCATCTAAAGCAAGTTTATTCCATAAATCAAAAAAATGATGGCTATCAGGTAAAGCTAATGCATCATATAACAAAAAGAAAGGCTTACCGTCAACTTTTATATATCGTGAATCTTTAAATGCTTTCAGGCACCAATTAAAATGGGCTATATAATCTTCATCACCGGGATATGTTTGCTCACATATCATCTTGTTGGCTTGAAAATTTTTCAAAGTAGTCCAGGTACTTGTTTTCCACGAGTGATTAGCCCATCCAAAACAAAATGGAAAGTCAGGCTTTCCTGATTCTAAAACTTCGTCAATTGGTCGATGCAACAACCTCTTACCATTACCCATCCAATAATGCCAATACATAAATCCTTCTATGCCAGCATTTCTTGCCAGTTCTGCCTGCTGCTCTCTAATCTCTGGCAAACGCAGATCGTAAAAGCCTAAATCTGCGGGGATATTTGGTTGATGATGGCCCTTAAACAATGGGCGTGCTTTCGCTACATTATTCCATTCGGTAAAGCCCTTACCCCATACTTCATCGTTCTCTGGTATCGGATAATACTGGGGTAGGTACATTGCGATTACTCTTGCTTTCGGTTTCATTTTGTATTACATTTTTACTACCTTGTTATAAAAGGCTTCAATTTTCAAAATATAGGAATCAATATCTCTTTCTTCAAGATTATTTATCATTGCCGTTTGGGCTTTTCCATCTAGTCCATTAGCATCAAATGCTCCTTGGAATTTATAACTATAAGCAGTCCCGAACACTGGAACTCCAGTATAAATGGCAGCAAAGTTTGCATGCATTCTTGCTCCAATAAAGAATTTCATACGACTTATTACATATTTTATTTGTGGAGCCGACATATCCTTGTCAATCAGAATCACCTTGTTCTTATCTGATAGCCTCTCAAAAGCTAACCTACAAGCTACCATGTCATCGTTATCATCTGGTGAACAATAACTATACGAATGGGGTATAAGATAAATAGTACATCCTTTTCGTCTGAAATGATTGATGATTCTCTCTATTAAGTCAGGGTAAGTGTCAAACTGCCCTTCGAGTCCATGAAATGTATTGCTATAGGCAAGGCCGCTTACATTTACACCAATGGAGTTATCTTCAATTTTTATATCCCAAGGCTCTGGTTGCATATACGACGAGATATCTTTGGTCTGTGTATATTTTAATCCAAGTTTCTCAAGGTTGTCTGCAAATTTGTCATCGCGAACATAGATCTCTTTTGCATATCTCATTATCTTAACTGCCAGATCATAGTTCTCTTTCTTCTTAAATGGGCCTATGGTTTGGGGGAGCATAATCAGAGGTACTTCTGCCTTCCACAATAGGAACGTTTGACTCATCCGACTTTGAAAATCGTAGTCTCCATATATATCAGAAAAACCATCACCTCCGTAATCTGCTGCCTCATAAGCAACTTTTTTTATTGTTCGCCCAAAATTTGTAAATGGTAAAATTATTCCATATTTCTTTATTATATAGTTTTCCAAAGCAAAAACTGGCACGTTATTATAAACCACTTTTTGTCCATCAATAATAAAGATCTCACGTTTAATTCCCCGATTCCTCTTTCTGAAGATATTAACATATGGCTGGTAGTGAATAAGTTCCTGTCCCTCAGTTATAAGTCCCTTTTTTCGAAGGAACCCTATTGCACCATAACTAAGAGCTGCATTACCTCTGTTCGGCTGTCGTATATTAAACCCCGAAATATTTATATATTTCTTCATTTCTTTACTTTTTCCCATTTCTTAGTATCAAAATTATACTGTTTTATAAGTCTGGCTGGATTACCGGCCACTATACTGTACGGTGGCACATCTTTGGTAACAACAGACCTGGCTGCTACAACAGAATGCTTTCCAATATGAACGCCAGAAAGAATCTCACAACTAAAACCAAGCCAACAGTCATCTTCAATAATAATCGGCCCTTTACTAATTAAAGGCTGTGGTATTATTGGGCGCGTTATATCCTCATAGCCATGCGAGTGATCCGTTATATGTACATAACCAGCAAATAGTACATGTTTTCCTATCTCCACGCGATCGATAGCTGCAATACTACTATGCTTTCCGACCCAAGTTCCCTCTCCTATGATAATCTTGGGATTATATTGGTTTCCGTTATCTTCTATAACTGGACCTAGATAAGAATAAGAGCCAACGCCCACCCCCTTGCCGAAATGTAAGCAATGAGGATTATGAACATCACAATGGGGATATATCATAAAATAACCATCATGAGAGCCAACCTTCCGTGACCAATAGTGATATCTTATTCTGTCAAATATGATCTTTATAATATTCATTTTCAATATCTATTATTCCCATACTGCAACATTTCACCACCATCGCAGGTTATAATACTACCAACCATATTGCTACTCATACCGCTTGCAATGAATAAAGCAATATTTGCAATTTCCTCTTGTGTTCCAAATCTGCCATTTGGAGTGTCTTTAAGAAACAAATTTTCTCTTCCTGATGTATCAATAGCGCCTGGGGCAATGCCATTTACCGTTATTCCTTTAGGTGCGAGCATTCTTGCCATTCCTTTAGTGAGCGACATTAAAGCAAATTTCGACATAGAATATGGCGAGGGCTCACCAATAAAGCCTTTAATACCTATAACATTAATAATGTTACCCTTTATTCCGTTTTCAATCATATTATTAGCCACTATTCTGCTTAGGAAGAATGGAACTTTTGCGTTAACTGCAATACAGTCATCAAAATGGCTGCTTGTAAACTTCCAATATTCGGCTTCCTGACCATTCTTCAATCCTGCACAATTCACGAGTATGTCAACGAATCCATTTGAGCATAACGATTTTATGTAGGCCATTAGGTTACTGTAGCCATCTATGTTTGTCAAATCATATGCTATCGGAATGAATCTCATTGAATCAAGTAACTTGGACGCCTTTTCTATATTATCTTTATGCTTAGCTATACCAATAACCGTTGCGCCCTGCTCTACAAAATGTTTAGAAATGGAAAAACCAATTCCTCGACTAGCACCTGTGACGATAGCTATCTTACCTGCCAACATCTCTCCCGGGATTATAACCTTATTTTCAACGGTTACATTTATTGGCCGTAAACCCTTTAAATATCTCCTAATACATGAAGAAAATGATACTCTTCCCATAATCCTACTTTATTAACCGACGCGCAAACTTATTCATTTTTGATTTTAAACGCCTAAAAGCCATATGTAACCTAACCTTCATGTTATAGGAACTATATTTGTACATAGCAGCCTTGAAAGTATGTGATTCAAGATAATCAAAGAACTCTTCCCTTAGAGGGTGAGGCTTTAGAGGTTTTAAAATAGAAAAATTACCTCTACAAATATCCTCTGCCGTTGTATAAAAGTATTCCATCCTAGAGGACATCTTATCAAACAGAATCTTGCCGTTGTCTGTATTTATGAAAACCGCAGACAAGCCCTTATTGTCATCGATCTCTGGATTAACGTTCTCTACGCCCCAGAAGTCCGCTAATGTAAAATCACTAACATGTGGAATCTTCCTGAACCTGCAAAACTCACAGCTTGGTCTCATGATAAGAGCATCTGTAACAAACGACCTCATAAACAAATCACCCGAACCTGGCTCAAGATATTTCTTTCCATTTTTAAAATCAACCCTTGTCGATATGCTCCTCCATCCGTATGTTTTATTCTTAAACCATACCTTTATTGCTTGAGCATGATATTTACGTTCAAGCATATCCAAATATTTTTTAAAAGCATAAGGTGAGCAAATGCCTAAACATACGAAATCTATTGTAAGGAGGTTATCATAGCCCTTTCCTAAGAAAGATTTCAAAGCCTCTATTTGACAAGGAGAGCCGCAAAATAACACTTTTTCACCCTGGTATAATAGTTGCTTAGCCAGTTTATACATACCTTCGATATCACTCTGAGCATATTTTGACTGTCTGAATCTTTCTATCGAACTCAGTTCATTAGAGCATGTATGTATTATCCTACATTCCTCATCATAAACTGCTGCAATGCAATAACCGCCATTCTTTATCCATTCTGCAGCTACTTCTGTAAAGAAACCACCAGAGGTGCTATGTTCCCTGATTGTTTCATCTTTTGTTTTGGCCCCTATACATGCAACTGGAGAGTCTCCTGTTTTGTTTGCAGGATTTAGACCTGGGCATTTTTTAGAGCATAACCCACAATTTATGCAGTTATCTGCATTAACATCAGGATACCAAAAACCTTTATCATAACTAAAGGATATGGCTTGTTTGGGGCAAATATCCCCGCACATCTTGCATCCAGTGCAATTATTATGATCTATTGAGGATACTGATTTATCAACCATAGTATTGCTTTAAATCCTCTACAACGACTTTTGAAAAAAGCTTCCGGCCTCTTGCATTCAGGAAATCCGCATTATTTGCATACAAGTCAGCATCAAGGAATCGATTATCATCGAAGTAATCCAGTAAGGGAATATTTCGTTTATTAGCCCTCTTAATATTTTTATATAGTACCTGATCTAAAAAAGACTTAGAAATATACCTGTGCATAACATCGCTCACTGGGGTTACAACCAGTGCTGGCCGCAACCCTTCTGACAGACAATACTCAATTATACTCTCCAATATCTTTACTGATTCATCAAATTTTAATTGAAGCGCATCTGGAACACAGGCTGACATTGTATTTTCAAGATGAAACTCTTTACACCAGTCATTACATCTCTGCCGAGCCTGCATGTCTATTTCCTCCTTAGAAAGCTCATTATGCTCTAACCTTTTGTATTCATTGTATGGCGAATAACTTAGGATACGCTTCATACAATTCTTTAGATTTCCCAAACTTGGTACAAACAATGGTAGATATATGCCCAATATAAGTTTCTTATACGAGAACTCATCTTTTAACAAATTCTTGTCAACAAAGCGGACATAGCGCGAAGCTCCGTAAAAACCTTTTCCTGGCTCACCGAATACAAGATTAGGTAACACAATGACTACCAACGCATTACGCTTGTAACTCATCCTAAAAGAACGAATCATCAAGTCTGTATAATAAAGAAATTGTGCAACAATTCCAAAATTGAAGCCGATCTTACCCACTTCAGAAAAATCAAATGCATATCTACAATAAGAAGATCCAAATGCGACTATTTCATATTTGTCTCGTGCCTTTCTTCCACGTCTAATCTCTTCTTCCTGGTCGTTATACCTAACTACAAGGATATAATATATATTGGCCAATAACAATAATAAAATAGCTATCAGCACTAACAGAAGAAAAACATGTAAAACCATCATCTCTTAATTAGGCGGTTTATTACAACTTCTCTGAAGAATACTTTTTCTTGCGAACTGAGTACGAGCAGATATGACAATAAACAAGTAATTATAGTTGCGCTAATAATAACTAATAAAAGCCTTACAAAACCATCATCATACATGGATTTCAAGAATGCAGTGCAAAAATAAGAAATCGTTGTTACAACAACCAGTGGGAATATCGTTGCTGTAAAGAATTTCAAAATCGGAAAATTAAGAAGAAACTTCATATATCCAAAGCATGCCAGCATACAAATTACTTCAAGCACCACATTAATCATCATCGTACTAACAGGTTCTGCACCATAATATAAAGCTATATAGCTGACAGGAAGATTTAAAAGGATAATTCCACCACCCACAATCTCTAGGAATCTAACCTTTCCCGTAGCCAGATATAACGATCCATATGTTTGACGAAGAGTACTTACAAAAACTATAATAATTGACCACCTTGCAAATACTTCAGCATAATAAGGAACATTTTTCAGCCAAAGATTGAGTACATATTCTATTTCAACGTATAGAGGTAATGAAATTATCAATAACATGATACCCTGTGCTTTGGTCAGCAAAAAGGTTAGTCGTATTGAACGTTCCAAATCACCTACTGCATAACATTTCGTGATCTGGGGGTTAATAGCGTTTGCTATGTTACTAGCAAACTGATTAAGGATATTCGAAATTTGCACGCTAATACCTCTTGCTGCATTCAAGGTAACGCCAAAAAACAAATTGATGAGCATATTGACTCCTTGTTCCTTGGCCACCATTGCGCTACCTCCAAACACAACCCATATTGAAAATGAATAAATCTCCTTTAGTATCGATTTGTCTATAGCAAGCTTTAACTTGGATTCTTCAAATTTTATACTACAATATACGCCATAAGACAGCAATTCCACCAAGCCAACTACCACAATAAGAATTGCATAAATCTCTAACCTATCAAAACATGTATAATAAAGTAAAAATACTATTAACAATTTAAGTATTGATTCGCCTATACTTACCAAAGCATAATAATTCATATGTTCATGAGCTATTATACTTGCCAGGTAAGGCGTCGTGAGAATTTTTACACTGAATGCAATAGTTGAAAGGTAAAAAACATCAACAGCTACTTTAATTCTTGACTCTGGAATGTTCAAGAACTTTGTTACAATCAAATCACCAGATATAAAACCCAATATAACTACTACGATCCCAAAAATGAATAATATTGTAGAAAAGGTATAAAAAGTTTTCTTTAACCTTTCAAAGTCTCCTGATCCTAATTCATAAGTTATGAAGCGCTGAGCTGCACTAGTCAATGCTATCGTAAAAAGTGAGAGCAATGCAACGAATCCTCCAACTACATTGTAGATACCAAAATCCTCAACTCCTAAGGCATCTAGTATAGCCCTACTTGTATACAAACCAATAGCCAATAAAACTATCATTCTTATATACAAGTAAAATGTATTCTTGGCGATCCTTTTGTTATCTTGACTTATATTTGCAGACATAAAAATACTTAAAGGATTCTCTGTTTCTAATGTAGGGAATACCCTCCATCGATTGTTATTACTTGGCCGATTATACTATTAGCCGAATCGCTAGACAAATACAACAAAAGACTTGCTACTTCGTCAACTAATACCCAACGGTTTGTCATGTGTTCTGGCGTATATGCATTCTCTTTAATATCTGCTACTTTGTCGCCTGTTATATTTGTTGGAACACTGCCAGGTGCAACTCCGTTTACTACAACTCCATGTTTTACCAACTCCTTAGCCAGTCCTTTGGTGATACACACAGAACCCCATTTTGATACCGAATAAGGATCAAAGCGTGCATCTATACCAAAACTAGAGCATATATTCAGAATTTTTCCTCTTATTTTTTTACTTATATAATATTTCCCTTCAGCCTGACACATAAAGAACAAACCACGGGTATTTGTATCCAGCATGCTATCGTATGTCTTTTCATCATACTTGTCCCAAGAATCATAGCTAAATACACCTGCATTATTTATAAAAATATCTATTTCACCAAATAGGTTCACTGCTTCTTTTAACTTCTCTTCAGCTATTGTGGCGTTTGCGATATCCCAAACCAAGTACTTTAGTTTCTCCGAATGAAGCTTTTCTGCAGCTTCCTTAAGTCGCTCTTCCCGGCGCGCTGTTATGATTACCTTCGCTCCTTCTGCCAAAAACTGCCTTGCTGTTTCAAAGCCTATTCCGGTAGACCCTCCTGTTATCAGAACGACTTTGTCTTTAAATCGCTCGTTTGCTTTAACGAAACTTACAGGTGCATATACGACACCACCTGCTCCCATGTATTTCAAAAGATTCCTTATATATGTACTAATATTCATAAGATAATTAACGTCCATTATACATATCTACATAATACTTCATATAATCGCCAGAGGTTACATTATCGAGCCACTCCTGATTGTCGAGATACCAGCGAACGGTCTTTTCGATGCCCTCCTCGAACTGCAGACTGGGCTCCCATCCGAGTTCTCTCTGCAGCTTAGTGCTGTCAATCGCATAGCGCAGATCGTGTCCTGCACGGTCGGTCACAAAGGTAATCAAGTCCATATCCTCACCTTCCTTACGTCCCAGCAGACGATCGACGGTCTTAATCACCACCTTGATGATATCGATGTTCTTCCACTCGTTGAAACCACCGATGTTATAGGTATCGGCAATCTTTCCCTCATGGAAAATCACGTCGAT
>JAEEGL011462949.1_pt1 | contig 42873 bp, 39 predicted proteins | sample 9134231 | NCBI WGS metagenome assembly JAEEGL01 (sample SAMN16246548, study PRJNA631951) | gut metagenome | biome: gut microbiome; feature: rumen; material: fiber-attached | host: Bos | place: Iran: Karaj | collected 2018-10 | reverse complement strand
CGGAATGTAGGCATTGACCTCTTTGGAGTTGGTAAGGCGTACCCTGGCGACCTTTCTCATCGCTGAGTTAGGTTTCTTGGGAGTCGTCGTGTAGACACGCAGACATACGCCCCTCTTTTGAGGGCAAGCGTCCAGCGCGCGAGACTTGCTTTGAGAGACAAGACTCTCGCGTCCTTTGCGAACTAACTGTTGAATTGTTGGCATAAACGATTGTAAATCTTTTATTTATGTTTTTTCCCAAATAATTTGGGGCTGCAAATTTACAGAATAATCTTCAATTCACCAAAGTTTTACGTCGATTTGATAATACTAAGGAGATTTGCAATTGACGGATTTTCATTATATTTGAATATGTTTAATTACCGCTCAAAGATAATCATCGCCGCCTTGCTGGCGGCCATATCGCTCCCCTCGCCCGCCCAACATGCCTCGAGGGTCTCATTCAATGATGGTTGGACGTTCAGTAAGGATGGTGTCACCAAGCAAGTGGATCTGCCCCACGATTGGGGTGTGGACGGCCCGTTCAACATCCAATATCCCGGCGAGACCGGCAAGCTTGAGTGGTGGGGAAAGGCTGAATATACCAAGACCCTAACTGTCCCGGCCACAACCGACCCGTCATCCCCGGCAGCGATCGGGGATCTCTACCTTCTGGACATCGATGGAGCGATGTCTTGGGCGAAGGTCTTCTGCAACGGGAATCTCGTGACCGAATGGCCTTACGGATACGCCTCTTTCAGGGCGGACCTCACTCCTTATATAAAAGAAGGAGAGAACGAGATAAAAATAACGCTCGACAATCCCGAGGAGTCAAGCCGTTGGTATCCTGGCGGAGGAATATACCGCAACGTCTGGCTGACAGTAGCCCCGTCCGTCGGAGTAGCCCACTGGGGAACCTACATGACCACAAAGGGCGACAAAGCCACGCTTGCGATATCCTTGAGGAACAGCGGCCCTTCGACAAGCTCGGGGGCTGGAATCGCCGGTACTGTCCGTACGGAAATATTTGAATATAACGGGAATACGGTTATCGCATCCGCAGAAACCGCTGTCGAATCCATAACCGACTCCACCGTCATCTCCCAAGAATTCGACCTCTCTGGCGCCGCCCGCTGGAGCCCCGACCACCCTAACCTCTACCGCGCCGTCACCACAGTCATCCCTATGGAAGCCGGAGCGGCTGCCGGGCATCGGCCGTACTCAGCCGCAGCGAAGCGAGGATGGACGCGGACGAGCCCGGACAGCCGTCCGGCAGACGATGCCTACATCACCGTCTTCGGACTGAGGGATATCGAATACAAAGAAGACGGGATATTCATCGACGGAGTCAAGACCTTCCTCAAGGGAGTCTGCCTCCACCACGACGCCGGAGCCCTCGGAGCCGTCTGGAACACGACTGCCTGGGAGCGCCGCCTGAAGATGCTCAAGGAGATGGGCTGCAACGCCATCCGCACCTCCCACAATCCACCGGCCCCTGAGCTTCTTGACCTCTGTGACAGGATGGGCTTCCTCGTAATGGACGAGCTGACGGACACCTGGACCGTCCCGAAGAAGCCCAACGGCTATGCCCTCCTGTTCGACAAGTGGGCGGAGAAAGACCTCAAGGCCCTTATCCACAGGGACCGCAACCACCCCTCTGTGATCCTCTGGAGCATAGGCAATGAGACCGGAGAGCAGGGCTACCCGAACCTCTATCATATTCCCGCCCGCTTGACGGAGATATGCCACCAGGAAGATCCCACGAGGCTCACCACTTTCGGTTCCGACAACCCCTGGGCCTCGGAGCAGGAATTCCGCAACACGATGGACATCTATGGCTTCAACTACAAGCCCCACCTTTACGCCAAGTTCCATGCGGCCAATCCCGGCAAGCTTTATCTCGGCAGCGAGACCGCCTCGACGATCAGCACAAGGGGCGTGTATTTCTTCCCCATAGAGGAGGATCCCAGGGGCAAGGAATTCTGTGAGAAGGACTTCCAGGTCAGTTCCTACGACCTTCACACAGTGCCGTGGGGACAGACACCGGAGCAGGAATGGAAAGATGAGGATGATAATCCGTCCTGCCTTGGGGAGTTCGTCTGGACCGGTTACGACTATCTCGGGGAACCCACTCCCTACAACAAGGACATAACTATCCTGACCAACTTCCATGATCCGGAGGCTAAGGCGAGGGCCGAGAAGGAAATTGCCGAAAAGGGCGCTGTCTCTACCCCTTCCAGAAGCTCGTATTTCGGAATAATAGATTTGGCCGGATTCCCGAAGGACCGTTACTGGCTGTACCAGGCGAGATGGTCGGAAAAGACTGTGCTTCACGTGCTTCCGCATTGGAACTGGCCTGGCCGCGAGGGAGAGGTGACCCCTGTCCATGTCTACACCAACTGCGACAAGGTGGAGCTCTTCGTCAACGGAGTCTCCCAAGGAATACGTGAAAGGGCCGACAAACAGTACAGGCTGAGATGGGACAATGTGGTTTACAGTCCCGGAAAGGTCAAGGCGGTCGGCTGGAAAGACGGGTCGAAGGTAATCGTACAGACGGTCAAGACCGCCGGAGAGACCCGCAAGATAAAACTTGAGCAGGAAAAAGGCTTCGGGGAAGGCGATCTGTATTACATTGACGCCGTCTTGATCGACAAGAAAGGAGTATTCGCACCGACTGCCTGCGATGAGTTGAAATTCAGCATCAAAGGCCCCGGAGAAATCCTGGCCGTGGACGCTGGCGACCCCACTTGCCTTACACCCTTCCATTCAGACTCAATTAAGGCATTTAACGGACTCGCGTCAGTCATAATCAAGGTCAAGCCCGGCGCAAGAGGCAAAATCGTGGTCACTTGCACTTCCGACGGCCTGAAAAAAGGTAAAACAAAACTTAATATTAATAAATAACGGTATGAAACGAGCTTTATTGATCGGAGCGACATTGCTGCTCAGCCTCGCCGCCCTCGGACAGGACCCTTCCACAAACTCCGGGTCCAGAAAAGTGACCAAAGCCAATTATGCCCTGGCAGAGAGGTTCTCCGCCAAAAGGGTGAACAGCATGGTTTTCTCCACCAGGGTAACGCCCCGTTGGTTCAAGGAAGGAGACCGGTTCTGGTACGAGTGGCAATCGCCGAAAGGGACGAACTACTACATAGTAGACCCTGTCAAAGGGACCAAGACCGAGGTTTTCGATCTTGAGAGACTTGCCATGGAACTCACTGAAATAGTGAAAGATCCGTATGATGCCCAGCATATTCCCATAACCAACCTAAAGCTGAAGGACGACAAAGTCTTCACCTTCGACATCCGCAGCACCCATGACAAGCCCGCCAAGCCGGACACCTCCAAGGCGGCCAAGGGGAAGAGAGAAGGAGGACCAAGAGGAGCTGCCGCCCCGGGCAGACCCGAGAAGATGGTATTCCATTTTGAATATGATTTCGCCTCCAAGACACTCAAGGACGTGACTGAGGAAAAAGAGAAAGAAGATGAGAACAAGAAGTATCCTATGTGGGCCACTATCTCCCCTGATGGTACTTTGGGCGTGTTCGCCAAGAACAACAATCTCTGGATCATGGACTCGACCAACCTCAGGAAAGCCGCCAAAGACCCCAAAGACAGCACGATCGTGGAGTTCAAGCTTACCAAGGACGGAGTCAAGGATTTCGGCTATGGGTATAATTTCTCCGGCGGCAATGATTCCGACACCACGCGCCGCACAAACGCCGGAATAGTCTGGTCGCCCGACTCCAAGCACTTCGCCGTGAGCAGGACTGACAACCGGGAGATCAAAGATCTCTGGGTCATTAACTCCGTGGACAGCAAGCGTCCCAGGCTTGAGACCTACAAGTACCAGATGCCTGGCGAGCCGAGCCCTAAGGAATATCTGTACTTATATTCGGTGAACGGGACAAGCGCGACATGCAAGCCAATCAAAATCAGCGCTTTCAAGGACCAGGACTTCAGCATCCTCAGAGCACGCAGGTTCGCCAGGGACAATTACGAGGACTATGTCACAAGCAAGTGGCTCGGAGACAATGACGGTTTCTATATGCTGCGCCGTAGCCGCGACCTCAAGAGGGCGGATCTCTGTCGGGTCAACGTGGCTTCCGACTCCGCGATAGTGATCATCCCCGAGCGTTCCAACACCTACATCGAGACCAAGACCCCGTTCTTCATCAAGGACGGCAAGCAGCTGATCTGGTGGTCCGAGCGCAACGGATGGGCCAACCTCTACCTTTACGACAGCGATGGCACTCTGGTCAGGAAAATAACCGACGGGGCATTCCACGTCGACAACGTGCTCGGTGTCAATGAGAAAGAAGGTTATGTCCTGCTCAGCGCATGCGGAGTGCAGAAGGATGAGAACCCTTACCAGATGCACACCTACAGGGTCCCCCTAACCGGTGGCGCTCTCCAGAAGCTGGACATGGATGACATGGACGTGCTCTCCACCGCCAGCGATGATGCCAAGTATTTCGTAGCCAACTATTCAAGAGTTGACTACACTCCGGGAGTCGCCCTCTACGGAGCGTCCGGCAAGAAGGTCCTCGACCTTGAGACCGCCGACCTGAGTCTCCTGTTCGAGGCCGGCTACAAGTTCCCCGAGCGCTTCAAGGTCAAAGCCGCTGACGGCGTGACCGACCTCTACGGTGCCATGTACAAGCCCTACGACTTCGACTCCACCAAGGTCTATCCGATCTGCGACTATGTCTATCCCGGACCGCAGGTTGAGGCCAACAATATCTCCTGGAGCAAGGGATTCACAAGGACAGACCGTCTTGCCCAGCTTGGAATAATCGTGATCACCGTTGGCAACCGAGGCGGCCACCCCAACCGCTCGAAATGGTACCACAACTACGGCTACGGCAACCTTCGTGACTATGGTCTCGAGGATCAGAAATACGCCATCCAGCAGATTGGCGCCCGCTGCCCCTTCGTCGATCTTGAGCGTGTCGGAATACACGGTCACTCCGGCGGCGGATTCATGAGCACCGCGGCGATCCTGAAATATCCCGACTTCTTCAAGGCGGCCGTCTCCTGCGCCGGCAACCACGACAACAGCATCTACAACCGCTGGTGGAGCGAGCAGCACCACGGCATTCTGGAGAAGATCGACAAGGGCGACACCACCTTCGTCTACCACATCGACACCAACCAGGAGCTGGCCAAGAACCTCAAGGGCCACCTGATGCTGGTCCACGGAGATGTGGACAACAACGTCCACCCGGCCAACACGATCCGCGTCGTCAACGCCCTCATCAAGGCCAACAAGCGCTTCGACATGCTCCTCCTTCCGGGCCAGAGGCACGGTTTCGGCGACATGAATGAATATTTCTTCTGGAGGATGGCCGACTACTACTCTGAGTGGCTAATCGGCGACTCCGAGCGAGCCCGAGTGGACATAGTCCAGCTCAATAACGACTGACCTCTGTCATCCTGAGCAAAGCGAAGGATCTAGCGGCCGTAGAGCTGGCGCTCGATAAGGCGGCGCTTAAGGACGCTACCATATTCATATTCACCGACTTCTATCGAATCAAGTAGATAGAGGTCGGTTCCTTTGAATATGGTGGACTGTGCGACAGTACGGATGGCGAGGATCTTGTCGATCGCTTCTTTCGGGACGATAAGGTGGCAAGGGATTATGTAGGCGACAGGATTGCAGGCGACGGCATGGGCAATGGCCCGTACACCCTTGGGGTTGCCGCACAAGTCGGCCAGTTGACTATAGCTCAGCAACTTAATCCCTTCATCCGGCAAGATCGGAGTTCCGTCCTCATGATGAGTCAGAAGATAAAGTTGATGCCAGACATTCACCTGGAAAGGAGATCCGGACAACCTCATGTCCTCCCACTTTGTCGCGGCTGACAGCTCAGCCAACTCTGAAGTACTTATTTTGCTGACAGTTATCTCTGAGACACCGTCCACGGGCTGTTTACAAACCTGCTGGGCCACCTTGGACAGGCCCCTGAAATCGGCGCTGATGGAAGCCACCTTCCCGTCAATGCGGGTCACCACCCATTTTTGATCCTTAGCTTTCATGACGTAAAACCTTGACCCTTAAATATAAGCAATTTAATGAAAAAAACCGTTAACTTTATTAAGGGTTTTGCGGCTTATAAGTAGAGACGCCGTTTATGACAAAGGAAGAGTTCGGGCATATTTGTGAGAAGTCAAAAGGAGAGTTGATCAGGCTCGCCCGGAGATTCATCAAGGCGACTGGCGGACCGGAGGAGGCGGAAGACATCGTCCAGGAGGCTACGATTGTCCTCTGGCAGCTGTACGAGAGAAACTATCCGATCCAGAATCCCAAGGCTCTTGCCATAAGAATCACCAAGAACATTTGCGTCTCCCTTTACAGGAAAAGAAAGCTGGAGACTATTCCGCTTGAAGGGCTTCCGATAATCGGAGACGAAAGGGCGGATGAGAGAGTGGAAAACTCTGACAACCAGATAGTCAAGAAACATCTATATGGCCACCTGAGCTCTAGTGAGAGAGATTTAATGGCGATGAGAAACGATCAGGACCTCTCTCTCGACGAGATTGCCAAGAAGACGGGAAGAAGCAAGGCCAGCATTAAAGTCACATTATCAAACGCCCGCAGGAAATTACGGGAGAACATGGGGGAAAAGTGATGGAACTTGAGGAAAAATACTTGTCCGAATCGGCCGCGGAAGAGTTCGACCGCATTGTCCGGGAATACGAAAGACCGCTCAAAAGACGGAGGATCTTCCGCTGGGTCAGCGGCATCGCCGCCGCAGCCGCCGCTGTGGTACTTGCCGTGTTCATTTTCCGGACCCCTGCCGAGGAAACACCTTTAAGCGCTGTGACCATCGCCGAGACTATCGGAGAACTCATGAACCTTGACGAGGGTAACATCATTTCAATTGAGGCCAAACCTCAAGGATCAAAAGCGATTCTGACCGTCAACATGAAGAATGGCGGCACTAGAACATACATTATGACAATGGAAGAGGAAACCGGCGCCACACTCCTCACCCAATTATCTTCAACGAATTAAAAATCAATGATTATGGTAACAGTTTTTCTTTCAGCTATAATAGCGGCAAGCCTCACTTTCACCCCGGCGAAGGCTCCCTCCGACACCACCAACAGGTACTACATTAATGACGAGCTGGTGGAGAATTTCGATGGTTCACAAATAGTCGGGCACAAGATCACGGCTTATAAAATCGATGACATCAAAGCCCGGAAGCAAGTCGTGAGGATTCACCGCATTTCCACGGAAATAGTGGAGCCCCGGTATATTCTTAACAACAGGGGAGTCTCTAAAGCTGTGGCTGACAGCGTGATGCAATCCGGCAATGTGAGCAGTGTCAAGGTTTTTAAGGGAGTAGAAACTGGCAGCATAATCGTTATCAAAACAAAAGACGAGGTCGAAAAGGAGGAAGAATTCATTCGGTCTTTTCAAGCTAAGACCAAAGAATACATAAGAAAAGTAGAAGAGGGGGCAGGGCGACGGAATTGACGAGGTCGGCTCTGGTGTAAGGCTACCAGACGTGGCGGACATAGACCGGGTTCTTCTCCTATTCGACACTTTAATTATCTAGGCAACGGAGGAAAAAGTCTTTAAGTTCTGAGGAGGAATTGGATATTCTGCCCTTAAGTCTCCAGACGCGGTTATAGATCACGCTTTTCTCTTTCTCCATAAGGGCGGAGATGGTGGTGCTGGAAAAACCGGCCGCCGTGAAAGCATAGAGCTGGAAATCCTCTTCCTTCCACGAAGGGAACTCCGAGCGAAGCTTTGTCATGACCCCACCCATGCGCCTGTCCAGCATATCTTCCAGATTCTTCCGAACCTTCTTGTCACTTCGAAGGCCTTCCACGATGGATTTAACTTCCTTAAGGATCCTGGGCTGAAGGTTTCCGGTGCCCTCGTAGATGTAGTACTGCTCGCAAAGCCGCTCCAAAGCCTCGAATCCCGGTCCCTGAACATTCCTGTCATCCTGCCCAACCTTGCTGTCATCCTGAGCGGAGCGAAGGATCTCCTCCGCCTTCCCCAGGCGGCCCCTCAGATCCTCCGCGATCGACATGTACCTATCCCGCTCGGCAATCTCCTCAGCCAGAAGCCTTTCCTGCTTCGAACGATAGAAAAAGTACACCCCGAGAAGCGCACCGGCGGCCAAAAGGGCCGTCAGCGCCAACAACAATAGCCGAAGTCTCGCGGCCCGGAGTTTCTCCGCCTGGATGTCCGCCTGACCTTGAATATACTCCCGTTGGCTAGCCGAGACGGCCTCCTGAAGCGAAGAGGCTTGAGACTTGTTGCCATATTCAGTGACCCTCTCAAGGGCATTGAGAGCTTTGACGGCATCCCCCGAGCGGGAAGCGATCTGATACTCCCGGAAGTCCGCATCGGCCGCATCCTCGTCACTCTCGACCGAAGCCTTGGCCTCTGAAAGCCACCTTAGCGCCTCTTTCTGGTTTCCAGCAAGGGAATATGAATAGGCCAATATTCCTTTATCTTCAGGAGTCAGGGGATAATGGAGCTCATTCGCCGCCCTGCCGAGCATGTCGATCGCAAGCGACGGGTCCGGCTCATCCTTGCTGACGGCAAGGGCCGCATAAGACTCAAGACATCTCGCCTCCAAAAGAGTGTCCCTGGACTCATGAGAATCATATAGGACGCTCTTGAATATATCCTCCGCGGCTTCAGCATTTCCCGCCGCGGCATGAGCCCTTCCAATCTCAAGAAGAGACCTCTGGCTCTCACCCTCCTCGCCAGCGGCTTTGAATGCCTCCGAAGCCCTGGCAAGGTAGAGTATCTCATCGGCGGAATTACCTGACACTCCGTTCGTTCTGGCCATATCACGGCAGATTAGTCCCTCACGGAGAGTGTCACCCGTTTTCTCGGCATATTCCAGGGCCCTGGTGTAAGAAACAATGGCGGCGGAATAACTCCGCTCGTTGAACTGCGCCCTGCCAAGGCAATACATAGCCCTGGTTTTCTGCCCATCGTCTCCCCTTCTGACAAACCAATCGGCCACCTTGGCGACGTCCGTGGAACTGACGGTGTTGACATAGCCCATGTCATCCTCCATCTTGTCCAGCAGGGATTCCATCTGGGCATCCAGCCCGGTCGAGCAACCCGTCAACACAAGGAAAGACAAAAACAACAGCAACGCTACTAACGCCGTGTTTTGTAACCTATTAACCGCTAAGTATTTAAGCATATTCCTTCCTTCGTTTTTAGGACTTGGCTTTCCCGTTTTTCCTTGTTAATCAACGACTTCCAAATCACGGCTTCCGCTCCAGCCCTGGGCTTTGACCGGGAGTTCCACTCCATCGGGAGTGACAAGGACAGCGCCGACCTCAGGCTGGGCCAGATGGCCGATGATGTCGAAGGTCTGGAAATCCCTGCGGAACTTCTCGACCGAAAGGATCGGGATAGTGAAGAGAAGCCTGTAATCATCTCCTCCATTCATTGCCGCTGAGACCGGGTCGATGTCCATCTCTTTTCCGAAAGCGAAACTGTTGCCTTCGAAAGGAATCTTGTCAGCATAGACCTTCACCCCGAGACCGGAATCCCTCACAAGCCTCTTCAAAGAATCCGACAGACCGCGGGAAACCAAGTAGCCATGGGATGGATATATTCCTGAATCCTCCAGACGGGAAACCACTCCCGCCGGGATCTCCGGCTTCAGATAGCTCCCTATCAGCATCTTGTATTTTTCAAGATATGGCTGAGCGGAATCATCCTTCGTTTTGTCAAAGGTTCTTTTCTCTCGCTCGAGAATCTGCTGGCCGAGATAAGCAGCGCCAAGGCTCCCGGACACACAGACCAGATCCTTGCTCCTGGCCTTGACCGTACGCCCCTTTGTCAATTTCGCTTTCTCACCGGCGGCTGACACACTGATAGTCAGTCCATTGGGCGAAGGGAGCAAATCAAGGTCAACAGCCTTGAAACCATGTTCTTTCGCCGCGGCCACCGCTCCGGACCACAGGTCCTTGATGTGGCTGAAATCCAATTTGGCGGAAATCCCGAGCCTCAAGGCCAGGGTCCTGGGGTGGGCCATGGACGCGTAAATCTCCCCTGCCACCGCACAGACACATTTATACCCCAGGTGCTTGAGCGGGAAATATGTGAGGTCAAAGTCTATTCCTTCCACAAAGAGTCCCGCCGCGCTGACAACCGTGTTGCCTGCGGCTGGCTCAAAAGAAGGATTCTCCGCTTTCCCGAAGCCGGTACCCTCGAACAAAAGGGCCAGCGCTTCCTCTTTACCGTATTCCTTGAAAGATTCTTCAGACATCGAGATTGTTTTTTGTGGATAATCATCACAAAATTAGCACAAATTGTTAAATTTGTGGTAATTGATAACACCACCTGTCATGAAAAGATTTTTCCTTGTCGCGATGGCAGCACTTATGATACTGCCACTGAGCGTGTCCGCCAAGAAAAAGACAGCGGACGTCAAAGTCATATCCTACAACATCCGCCTCGGAGTCGCCAAGGACGGAACGAACTCCTGGGAATACAGGTATCCAGCCTCGGCCATGATGATCAACGACCAGAAACCTGACATCTTCGGACTCCAGGAAGCTTATGATTTCCAGGTGAAATACCTTGAGGAATATTGCGAGAACTACAAGAGCGTCGGTGTCGGCCGCGAGGACGGCAAGCACGAGGGTGAGCACATGTCGATCTTCTACAACACGAAGACAACCAAGCTCCTCAAGTGGGGAACCTTCTGGTTATCAGAGACTCCCGAGAAGCCTTCAATGGGTTGGGACGCCGCTTGCTTCCGCACCGCGACCTGGGCTCTCCTGAAGGACAAGGCCAGCGGCAAGAAGTATTACTATGTCAACACCCATCTTGACCATGTCGGTTGGCAGGCCCGTAAGAACGGAATGAAGCTTATCGTGGACAGGATCGACAACATAAACCCCAAGGGACTGCCGATGATCGTTACCGGAGACTTCAACATGAAGATTGACCGCCCGGAGTTCGATGACATGAAGAAGATGATGAGCAATGCCCGCGAGGTCGCCGTCAAGACTGACCACCACGCCACATTCAACGGCTGGGGCAAGGCCGGTCCCGATTCCATCATCGACTACATCTGGTTCAAGGGTTTCAGCTCATGCCCGGTGTACGAGACGATCACCAAGCCGTACATGGAGCGCAACTTCATCTCCGACCACTTCCCGATCACGGCCACACTGGTCTTCTGATGAGAAAGTTATCTTTAATATGGGCCGCTTTTTTAGCGGCCTTTTTCGCCTCCGCCCAGACATCCCTTCGTCAAGTGACTCCCGGAGAATGTGGGATGGATGAGACAAGACTGGAGCGTCTGGACAGTGTCATCGACGGTGCGATTTCGGATGGGACCATCCCCGGCGCTGTTGTGTCCGTTGTCAGGGGGGATAAAATCGCTTACTTGAAAGCCTACGGCAACAAGTCTCTGGTACCTGAGGTTGAGCCGATGAGTGTGGAGACGGTTTTTGATCTCGCCTCCCTCAGCAAATGCGTCGGGACGACACTTTCTTTCTTGCAGCTTATTGAGAATGGGTTCGTCAGGTTGACGGACAAGGTCAACATGTATATTCCCGGATTCAAACCTTGGGTAGATCCAGACAGCGGGGAAACAGTCGACATCATCATTCGGGACTTGCTGACCCATTCCTCAGGTCTGGACGCTTATGCCAACGTGGATGACTACGTGGCCGAATTCGGGGAACACTCCCCGGAAGAATTCGAGACTTATATCGCCACCCGTGCCGGACGGAACTTCCGCCCCGGCACCCAGTGCCTCTACAGTTGCCTTAATTTCGTTACCCTCCAAAGGATTCTCGAGAGGGTAACCGGCGAAAGGCTTTGCGACTACGCCCAGGAGCACATATTCAATCCCCTGGGGCTTAAGCACACCGGCTATCTACCTTATCCGGGTAAACGGTCGGCAGTCAGGACCATCCCCGCCTTGGCGGAATTATGCGCTCCGACGGAGGTGCAGGCGGACGGAAAACCACTTGTCGGCATCGTGCATGATCCCATCGCCCGAAGAATCATGGGCGGGAACTCCGGCAATGCCGGCGTGTTCTCAAACGCCGAGGATCTGTCGGTAATATGCGCCGCGATCATGAACGGCGGAGCCCTCCCCGGAGCTGCTCCAGAAGCCCGTATCCTGGGTCCCTTGACAGTCGATCTGATGTGCAAGGTCCCTGTCCAGAATGACCCGGCTGTCGGCCGGGCTCTCGGCTGGGACAAGGACGGATGGAACCCCGGTACCAGGGGTGACATATTCGACCCCGAGACCAGCATCTGGCACACCGGCTACACCGGTACATCAATCGTGATCGACATGAAGACCAAGACGGCCCTTATCATTCTGACCAACAGGGTCCACCCCGAAGACAAAGGCAGCCTGGCACGCTTCCGCGCCCAGGCCGCCAACATCGTCGCCGGAGCAATCGTCAGATAAGGTCGCTGATGATGTCGTCAGAGGTGAAGAAGTGATCCTCGGGGATGCGGATCCTTCGGCTCCGCTCAGGAACCGTCCTTCGACTCCGCTCAGGAACCGGTACTTGACTTTGTTCAAAAGGAGCCGGTTGGTGAGCGGAGTCGAACCACAAGGCTCCCTCTGAAAGGAGCCGGTCAACCGGAGCGTCACCGGCGAGGGAACGTAGCTCATCTTCAGGAAGGCCAGCATCGGTCCTCAAAGGTAGCATGATCCGCTCGACTCGGATGTCTTCCGGAGTGAGGACTTCTTCTTCCCGGGAATATTCACCAAGGCTCTCGCTATTCCAAGACCTGACGGAACCTGCTGACAATGAGTGGGCTCCTGGGCCGAGGCCCACATAGGGGACCCGCCTCCAATAGGCGCTGTTATGGACAGCTTCATAACCGGGAAGGGAAAAATTGGAGACCTCGTAGTGATGGTAGCCAGCCTCACCAAGTCTGGCGCAAAGCAGGTCGTATTGCTCCCTACATCGCTCGTCAGTAGCCTCGGTAAAGCCGCCTTTGGCAACCAGTTTCTCAATGGCGCTACCCTCTTCTATGGACAATTGGTATGCGGAAATATGCTCGGGCTTAAGATCCAGTGCCCTTTCAATGGTGTTGGCCCAAACTTTTTCGGAGAGTTGCGGCAGGCCGAATATCAAGTCTATACTGATATTCATGACTCCGCAACGTCGCAGGATCCTGAAAGCCTCAACGGCCTCAGCTGAATCATGCCGGCGGTTCATCCATCGCAGAATCCCGTCATCGAAGGATTGGACGCCCATGCTGATCCGGTTCACCCCCAAGGCCAAAAGCCCTTTGACATATTCCTCCCCTTTCTGGACTATGTCTTCGGGATTAACCTCTATCGTGAACTCTGACCAGGGGGAGACGACCGGCCCTTCGGCTCCGCTCAGGGACCGGACAGAGGCGATCAGGGAGCGGGCAGAGGCGCCCTGGGACCGGGAAAAGGCGCTCAGGGACCGGGAAAAGGCGCTCAGGGACCGGACAATCTTGGAGAGAACATCAAGCGGAAGCACTGATGGGGTGCCTCCGCCTATATATAAGGTATTGACTCCGAGCGTTTGGGCTATCTCTTCGCGACGGGCGGCGATTTCAGCGCACACCGCATCGGCGTAGGACTCGAAGCAGAGATTCTTATTATCTCCTTGGGCTCCGCTCGAAATGACATTGGAGTAGAAGCCGCAGTAGGTACAACGGCTCTCACAAAAGGGAACGTGGAGATAGATCACGCTCTAACGGAGCAGGAGCTCGGTCTTGCCGAGGAAAGCCTGCGCCGTGTAAGCCTCGATCGTATAGATACCGGCCTGGTATGAAGGGATATCGTTGAGATAGATGCTGAGATCAACCTCCTTGCCCTGATAATCCACCTCACGGGAAGCGGAAGCGACCATCGTCTGGCCGTTATAGGTAAAGGAAGTCTGGTTACTGTTCGTCAGGAGAATACCCTCGGGATCCTTGACCCTGATGTACACTCTGACAGGTCCCTTCGGCGCCAATTCATTCTCGACAAGACTCAAAGTCGCGAGAAGCCTCACAACCCTGCTGCTTCGGTCAGTAACTTTATCGGAGCTGTTGTAAGCGGCGATAGACAGTCCCCTTGACTTTATCACGGAGCCGGCGGCCACCTGGCCGGTAAGGCTCTCAACCTGTCCCTTCAGCTCGGCGTTCTCCGCCCTGCTGGAAGCAGCCTCTTTACGCGCGGCCGCGGCATCGGCGGTAAGCTTATGGTTCAGGGTGTTGAGGGAGTCAATCTGGACAATGTAGTTACGCATGATGCTCCTCAGGGTTCCTAGCTCTTTCTCGTACTGGCGCATCTTGGCACGGTTGGTAGCCTCGGTCTTCTGGATCCTCTCGATCAACTGGTTGACTTCCTCTCTTGAGGAATCCAACTGGCTGTTGACGGACTCATATTCAGAGGAAAGGCTGTCATAGTCTCCCTTCAGGGCTATCATCTGCTGGGTAAGGTCTTCCTTCTCGGCGTTCAGATCCTTGACAAGGGATGACTTGCTGGTCCACACATAGGCCAGGCCGGCCGCCATCAATGCGGCGACAGCCACGAGAGCCCACATGACGTTCTTCAAACTCTTGTTCTTCTGTTCCTGTTCCTCGCGCTGGCGACGCTCCAGGATAGGGTCGATTTCTGCCATAATCTTCGAATTCTTGTTTCAATCCACAAAAGTACGAAAAGTATTTCTTTTTCGTATATTTGTGCTAACAGCAAAAAACGGGCAACTAATGAAATACATTGTCAGGGCGGTCAAATATTTTATATGGTTCATCTTGATTCTGACCATCGTCATGCTCATCATGGCGGTCCTTGGACTTGTGGAACCGGATCCGAACCTAATGTTCCGGGAGGGATGGAAATCAATATGGCAGATAGCGATTCTTTTCGGAATAGTCGCGGCCTTATACCCTATGTTGGGGTTCCGCAAGCAGGAGGCTATTGTCCCCGGAGAGTACCCACAAGTTAGGGACGAGGTCGTCAGTTACATGGAATCAAGAGGTTACGAGCTGGAGACAGAAGAGAACCAGATAATGACCTTCAGACTTCACTCGAAAGTCAGCCGGATCGCGAAAATGCTGGAGGATCGGGTGACTTTCATCAAGGTGCCGGAAGGCTTCGAAGTCGAGGGCCTCAGAAAAGACATAATCCGCTTGATCAGCGGACTCGAATACAAGCTCAACAACGAGCGATAACCACTAATAACCCTAAATCCTGAATATTATGAAAAGAGAAGAGGAATTCAAGACCGTCATCACACTGAATGATGCCATCAGCGCCCAGATGGTTGCTGGGATGCTGAACGAGAACGGGATTCCGGCGGCAGTGTTCGGAGCTGACTCCACGGCTATGCTCAATGGGGTCGGCAACATTGACGTAAAGGTCAATGCCAGCGACTATGAAGCCGCCATGGAACTGATCAACACCCCGGGAGAAACTCCTGAAGAAGAGGAAGAAGAGACTGAAGCCTAACCCAAGACCACCTTGGCGGCAGCCTCAAGAGCCTCATAAAAGTCTTTACCGTAGACACTAATGAGCGGATCGCGGAGGAATTCGTACACACGGATTCCTTCGCGTTTCCCTTTCTGGAAGGCGGCCTCGCAAAGATGCCAACGGTGGAGGTTCAGGGCCTGCCCCCCGTTGGAAAGCTTCTTGACCCGGATCGGGTAGAGCCAACAGGAACGAGGCTTACGGAAAGAGCAGGATCCAGCGAAAAAGCACCTTTCAATTGAGCAGAAGCAGCTGCCGTCTTCTCCGAAAGTGGTGAAAGCGCATTCGCCTGTACCATCAACTACAGGGGTGACTATGTCCCCATCCCTGTCTATTATGAAAAAACCGTCCTTGTCCACCTGGGAGCGTCCCTGCGGACGCATAAGTGACGAATAGACAGGATATTCCCTCTCAAGATCGTCGAGTTCTTCCTCCTCCAGTGGAGCGCCGCTGTCACCTATCACACAGCATATTCCTTTGCAGACAGGATAGTCGCAGGCGAAGAACTCTGTGACCACTTCCTCAGAGACCAGGATGTCCCCGATCTGGATTATTGTCCCGAAATCATTCCTGCGGTTTGACGACATATTCCACTCTCATTCCGCCCGCCAGGGCATTGAAAACATCTTTGACCTTGTCGGCGGTCACACCGTTGATCTTCTCGTTATAACCTGTCAGGACATCCTTTCCGGAAGAATACCGCATCAGCACGGCATCGGCGTAACCGGACGGATCCGCGAGGTTCATTGAATACTGGTTGGCCAGAAGAGCCTTGCTGGAGGATAGCTCAGCCGCGCTGACCGGCCCGGAGAGGACCTCGTCGATTGTCTTCCTGGCGACCATCAGCGCCTCGTCCACATTCAGTTCACCTCCTTCAACACCTTCCGGAAGACCATATTCCGGAACTGGCGTCAAAGTGAAACGCATATCAGCTATCTCTTTGGGGAAGGTGGAGAACTTGTCTTCCAAGCTCACCGAGAAACCCAATTCAGCCATGACACCGGAAAGACGCCTCTCCAGGGAGAGACCGGCGGCTTTGAACGCCATGTAGGTCTCAGTTGAGAAAGGATGAGAGGCCGCAAGGCCAATCTCTATCCGGGCAGGATCCCCTACTTCGGAATATGTAGTGGAACCAACTTTGAGGTTGAGGTTAGCCAGTGATCTTGGAGAGACCGATTTGCTAACCCTGAAACCACCCAGGACTTTGGCGAAATATTTCTGAAGGTCCTCCGAAGGAAGTTCCCCGACCAGGACAATCATCCCGTCGCCGCACCTGAGGAATTCCCTGGAGAAAAAGGCCTCGGCATCCGACAAAGTGGTCTCTACCAAGCCGGAAGGAGTCTTGATCTCAGTGTAATTGTTGTCCGGGAACATCAGACTGTCAAGAGTGGCGGTCTTGAGGGTGGAAATACCAGCAAGGCGGTAAGGGTCAAACAGCGAATAATCAGCCTTTCTCTCATTTGCGACAGAAAGGAGGGCCTTGAACACCAACGCATAGCGTGATGAGGGTGCCGATCCGGAAATCCTCAGGTCAGAGGCGGAAACTGTAGTCTTGATGTCTACTCCATTGGCATTCAAGACCTTCTCGAAATCACCAGCCTGAAGGCCAGCTATCTTGTGGAGACCCATCATGTCGGAGAAGAAAGCCCCCTCGCCACGGTCGAGATCCTTCACAGTAGAGAAGCCTCCCTTTATCATCATTGAATATGCGAATCGCCCTCCGGACGGCATCTTCTTGTATATTACCCTCAAGCCATTGGCGAAAGTCCACATCTCACCGCCAGAGGCAGGATCACTCGAGACGGATTTCAACTTTGTCTTGCCTCTCTCGATGCCAAATTCGACAGTGTCTTTGGCCGAAACCCTCCAGACCATGGTGGGTTTCTCCAACATAGCGACGCTGTTCCAGGTGGCGGTAAACATCATCGGATATATCCACTCGTCATATTCTTCCTCACTGCCGGTCCACTTGACCGAGGCATCGAGAGTGTCCCCTAAAAGAGCGGAAGTGTAGTTGTTGAATATCGAGACCTCGGCATCTATCGACATATTCCGGGAGGTGAAATACCTGGCCTTGGTCGGTGAGGTCGCCAGATCCGCTCCGACCAGGTAGTTGGAAACACATTGGCGTACCATCTCGTCGTTGGACCGCGGCTGGGAGAGAAGCCTTAAGGTAGATTCCCTGTAGGTCTTGTATTCATCTTTTCCAACTCCCTTGGCTCCTATTTCCGACAAGGTGGAGGAAAGTGCCAGTGTCGCGGGAATCAGCTGATCTTCAGAAGTTTCCAATTTAACAACGAAGCGCTCATCACCAGCGGAATCATCACTTCCGAAAGTATTGACAAGCATATTCCGAACAGGGATATTCCTTGAGACGAGAGACGTGGTGAGTCTGTCTTTCACTATTTCCGCGAGCTCCATGGAGAACAGCTTGGAGATGAACGGTTGGATCGTGTTCATCTGTTCAGCAGGGGTCCTGGGGGCTCTGAACTGGACCTCTACAGATGCTTTGTCCGAAGGCTCGAAAGACCATTTCGTGTCTTCACTCGGCACCCAGGAATATTCCGGAGCGGTGTAAGAGGTCGTCCTGGAGGGAACCATGAGAGAGAAAACCTTCATTTTTTCGATTATCTCCGCCGGTTTTATGTCTCCGGAGACGATCACCGCATGGGGACGAGGCTGTGTTCCGATGATGTCGAACATCATCAGCAGGGTCGTGTCCGCCGCGGCGACATCGAACATCGGAACATTGTCAAAGCGGAAAAGAGTGGCATTGTCCTGATAAGATATATACCCTTCCGGACGGCAGCCTATTCCCTTGCGAGACAAGAACTTATAAGGAATTGTCTTGTTGAAATGAGGCAGCGAGACGAGCTCCGCCCTGGCTGCGAGAGTGTCCGTCATCCCTTTGCGCACCAAAGCGAAATCGGCCACCCCTTTCATTGTCGTGTTCGTGACAAGATAGTAGGATATCCCATTTGAAAGTTCGCCTTTGGTGATTGACGCGTCTTTTTGTAACGGGGGCAAGTTCTGCGCTGGCATGTTTATTGAAAAACCAAGCAAGACAGAACAAAAGACATATGTGAAAAAACGCCGCATTTTAAGAGCCTCCTTTCGCAAAATTAATCAATAATGTGCGATTGACACAATTTTTTATTACATTTGTCTCCGTTCGCCGTGTATAAAAGTTGAACTTAAATACATTAAAGAAGATGAAAAAAATTGTTCTCGTTATCGCTTCTTTGGTCATGGCTGCCGGAATCGCTTCCGCTCAGGACATGGCTCAGGCTACTGAACTCTACAACAATGGAGCCACAGCTATTACTATGAAAAACTGGACCGAAGCTTTGGATTATTTCCAGAAAGCTCTCGCGATGGGAACCGAAATTGGTGAAGAGGCCAATGAGCTTGTTGAGAATTGCAAGACCGCTATTCCTGGAGTCGCTCTTGAGATCGCAAAAGACTTTATCAAAGATAATAAATTCGACGAGGCTTTCGCCAAAGTCGAGGAAGTCGCCAAGCTTGCCGCCGAGTATGGCAATGAAGAAGTTGAGCTACAAGCGAATAATCTTAAGCCCGACATTCTGATCAGGAAGGGTAACTTCGCTGAGGAAGGGGCTGATAAGGATTACGCCACAGCCGTAGATTGCTATTCCAAGGCTTACGCCATGGACACGACCGCCAGCAAGACCGCCCTTCGTCTTGGCGCCGCTTTGAAGAAGCTCGGCAAGGACGATGAGGCTATCAAGGCTTTCCAGCATGCGGCTTGGAATGGTGATGAGGAGATCGCCAACAAGCAGATTTCCACCATCTACCTGCAAAATGCCCAGGTCGCTCTTAAAGGACAGAAATATGCTGATGCCATCAAGGCCGCCGAGAAGGCCAATGACATCGCCGAGAATGCCAACGCTTATCTGATCGCTGGTCAGGCATCCCAGAAGTTGAAGAAGAATTCTGACGCGATCAAGAACTTCGAGAAGTATCTTGAGCTCAAGCCCACCGCTTCCAACGCCAATGGCATCGCGTTCACCGTCGCTGCCCTTTACCAGCAGTCTGGCAACAAGGCCAAGGCTCTCGAGTTCTACAAGAAGGTCGAGAACGACGCCAAGTTCGGTGCCCAGGCCAAGCAGCAGATCGCTGCCCTCAAATAATGACAGATCTCGAACTTCTCGCTCCTGCGAGAAACGCTGACATCGGCATCGCGGCCATCGACTGCGGTGCCGATGCGGTATATATCGCTGGACCAGCGTTCGGGGCACGGCAAGATGCCGGCAATTCGATGGAGGACATCCGTCGGCTTTGCGAATATGCCCATAAGTTCGGAGTAAGGATATTCCTGACTCTCAACACAATACTTTACGATTCGGAACTTCCTGATGCTAAGCGCATTCTCCATGAAGCCGCCGAGGCTGGGGTGGATGCTGTGATCGCACAGGACCTGGCTGTGTTTGAGATTCTTCGCTCCGCTCAGAATGACATGGAGGCGCACGCCTCCACCCAGTGCGCTATCCGCACCCCGGAGCAGGCTCGCTTTTACGAGAGTCTCGGGGCAAGCCGGATTGTCCTTGAGAGGCAGCTTTCCCTTGATCAAATCAGGGCTATTCGGGAAGCGGTCAGTTGCGAGATCGAGTTCTTCGTCCATGGAGCGCTCTGCGTGTGCTATAGCGGACAGTGCTACATGTCGGAGGCGGTGGCCGGGAGAAGCGCCAACCGGGGAGCCTGTGTCCAGGCCTGCAGATCGCTTTACGATCTTGAAGACAGTTCCGGAAAGGTCCTCGTCAAAGACAAGGCGCTGCTTTCACTCAAAGATTTCAACCTGATCGAACGGCTTTCAGACCTTGCAGAGGCCGGGGTATGCTCCTTTAAGATTGAGGGACGCCTTAAGAATATCTCCTATGTGAGGAATACTGTCAGGGCATATTCCCTTGCCTTGGACGAGTTGATTGCAAGGCATCCGGACAAATACCGCAGGGCCTCGTTCGGCAAGGTCGAGGGGGGCTTCACGCCTGACTTGAGGAAGACATTCAACCGTGGTTACACAGAGTTGTTCCTCGATGGTAAGCGCGGCAAATGGTCCTCAATGGACGCTCCGAAATCCGCCGGAGAGCTGATCGGCACAGTTACACACATTAGCGCCGGAGTAACTGTTCGACTGGACAATCCGGCTACAACGCTGCATAACGGGGACGGATTCACTTTCACGCCTAAAGGCGGAGGCGAGATCAGAGGCTTCAGGGGAGATGTCTGCGAGGGAAACCGGATTATTTGCAAGGAGGTGCCAGGACTCTACGTCGGGGCGAGGCTCCGGAGGAATCTCAGCGTCGCCTTCGAGAAAGAGATCGAAGCCAATCTCCCGGTCCGCCGCATCCTTGTCTCTGTGACATTGCGTATCAGCAGTGTCACGGCGGCGGCAAGCGCATCCTCTGGCTCGCTGCGCTTCGCGCCCTATCCGGGAAAATGCTCGCCAGAGGATACCTTGCCGCCTGCCGGCACTGAAGCAGCCGCATCTTATCGGTTGAAGGTGAAGGCGGAAAGTGAGGATGGGAGGATCGTGGAGTTCGAGATGGATGCTGGGGACCAGGAAGCGAACAATGTCGAGAGGATGGAGGCGATGTTCAAGACTCAGATTGAGAAGGTCTCGGGGATATATTCATTCACTCTATCTGATTTAGACTCAAGTGGTTCTGGTGGGAAACTGCCCTTCATGCCGGCTTCGGCGATCAATGGCATCAGAAGAGAGATCGCTCAGAGGTTGGATCAGTCGTCACGCACGAATAGACCCTTCGCTTCGCTCAGGGTGACAGACTCTGTCATTCTGAGGCCGAAGGCCAAAGAATCTACCCCCGTACCAGAAACAATTGATTATAAATCCAATATATCCAACAGCGTCGCCAGTGAGACACTCCATCGTCTTGGTGCCAAGGACATTGAGGAAGCTTTTGAACTGACTAACCGGGATGGAGCCGAACTGATGCGGACAAAGTACTGCGTCAGGCATGAGCTGGGGCTGTGTCCGAAAAAACGGCCGGCTGGTGAGCCTGTCGAACTACCGGCCCTTCGACAGGCTCAGGGACCGGGTGACCTTTATCTTGTCAACAACGGCAAGCGCTACCGCCTTGGTTTCGACTGCGCCCGCTGCGAAATGACAGTGTCTTTGGCATAGCGCTAAAAGTCCCAATTTCAAAAGAAATCCGTTTTCGAATAGATCTCGCCAAGCGCGTTTATGGCATCCTGAATTTCACGGACGCGTTTAGGAGAAGGTCGCTTAAACCCGTTGACATAATCCCTGATAAGGGTTGGATTTATACCCGCAAATTGTATAAGACTAAAAAGATGCTTCGCTCCGCTCAGCATGATAATCTGAACGGAGTGAAGAATCTTCAAATCAACACCTTACGAATAGGGAGACATCAATTAAATACAAAGGTGATGGAAACGTCGCCGTAGCGGTTGGCGATCCCATTGTTCTTTTCGAAATATGAAGAGGAGAGCTTGCCGCGCCAGACTATGTCGTCATTGCGATGGTAAGGTAACTCAACAGAGAACCCATAGGCCTTGGACTTGATTTTGACTTCCCCGTTAGCCTTCCAAGTGGTGGACTTGCCTCCGTCATCCTCATGGATGAGGAATACGCACTCGGAGAGCTGGTTGGACCATTCTGGTACAAGAACCGTGTTGTACCTCAACGACATACCTACCTGCTTGCGCTTTACTTTGATCATCAGGTCTGTGATCTCGGGAGTGTACTTCGTCAAGTCGGACGCCACCGTAGCCGTAAAGGCCTTAAGAGAGCCACATTTTACAAAGAATTCCGCACCGCCAGAATACCATGGGTCGTATTGGATATGGGCCTTGAATTCTTTGAGCTTCAAGGTCTTGAAGTCAGTGGCCGCACGTGTCCCGATGGATTCAGGATGGAGTCTATCCAACATCTGCGGCGTCATCGCCAAAGCATCCTCGTTCCATCCAATGACCCAGACCGGATGCTCCCTTGCATAAGCCTCATCTACCACAATCTCTTTCACAATCCATTGGCCTCCAGGGAGTTCCTCACGTTGATAGGCAACATTGGACTCAAGCGCGATTTCGGGGCAGAAAGTGATCACAGGCATGGATATTTTGTCCCAATCCTCAGAATAGGGCCAGTAAATCTGAAGTCCGGAAGAAAAGAGATCATCACTGAATCCGGAGGACCTGGTGGCAAGAGATCCAGAGAAATGAGCGGAAATCAGATCACGGAACGGCTCCGGATACTCTGTCATAGACCGGGTGCCGAGAACTTTGTCTCCCACTCCTTGCCCCGGAGAAGAGAACATGTCGGTGAAAGTATACTCCTCGTCATATCCATTGGCGCAGGAGGCGTTGACACCGTCCCAGACCTCACGGACCTGGTCGAGGGTAAAGGGAATACCAGAAAGAGCCTTGGCGACAGAAGCCGGAGTGATCTCCGACTCAACAGAAGGAACCTCTTGAGAAATAAGAGGTTGGGAAGTCTCTTCACAAGCCTGGAAAGACAGGATGGCTGCGGACAGAAGCGCCAGCGGCAATGGCAGAGGCGACTTTTTCTTTGAAATGAAATTTTTCATTTTGAATAGGTTTTAAAAGTTAATAATACACTTCCGCGAAGTGACAAAAAAAGATCCGTAGAACAAACTGTTCAACGGATAAAATCAAAAAAAGGCATTTCAAGCCACTGGAAGGCCTTTAGGAGAAGAAAACAAAGCGATCTTTCGCAGCAAAATCTTTAATTATACGCGCCTTCTCAAAGCCGGAATCCAGAAAAAGATCATGAATCCGCGAACCCAACAGCTCGTTTATCTCTACTATTCCCATTCCACCTGGAGCCATAAGTCTTCCGGCCCATCTGGCCACGGCGCGATAGAACAGCAGAGGATCCTCATCCGGGACAAAAAGAGCGATAGATGGCTCATAGTCCAACACATTGGTGCGCATGTCCTTCTTTTGGGATTCCATTATATAAGGAGGGTTGGACAGGATGAGGTCGAATGTCTCGCAGGGGAAATGAGGCGGATCCTGAAGGATGTCGGCTTGATGGAAGACCACCCTTCGACTCCGCTCAGGGACCGGCCTTCGACTCCGCTCAGAGGACTGGCGAATATCTTGCCCGGAGGCTACCGCAAGGGCTTTTTCAGAGATGTCAACGGCGTAAACCAGGGCACCTGGAATCTCAAGGGCAATTGTCCAGGCGATGCAACCTGACCCGGTGCAAAGATCCAGGACCCGTAAAGGGGTGCTATTCCCAAGCGCCTTCCTTTCTGACAATATTCCTGAGGCCAACTTCAATGCCTCATCGCAAAGAATCTCGGTTTCCGGGCGGGGAATTAGCACATCAGGTGTGACTTTGAACCGGCGCCCGAAGAACTCCGCATAACCCAGAACATATTGCAACGGCTCCCCCGTTTCCAGCCTTGCCAAATCATGCGAAAGAATATTCACAGATTCTTCATTGAGGCTGTAATCGGGGTCTGTCGCATAGACATATCTCCCTGTCCCAAGACGGGACTCCGCCAATGTGAGCATAATGTCCCTCGCCTCCGAAGGAGGATAGAGGGAACCGAGACGAGATATTCCCTCCTTAAGGAAATCCCTCAGGAGCATCAGGAATTCTCTATTATCCCGGATAGGAAGTCGGTTATGTCGATTCCGGCCGTTCTAACCATCTTGGGAACCAGCGAGGCGCTGGTCATCCCCGGAATGGTGTTCACCTCCAGGAAGTACAGGCCGTCCTCGCCATTGATGTAGTCCATCCTGACAACTCCCTTACAACCAAGATGGGTATATATCCGCTTGGTAACCTCTTGGATATGAGCGCTGAAGGACTCCTCGACCGGTGCGGGGCAAATCTCCTGGCTGTTGCCGTTGTATTTGGCATCGTAGTCGAAATAGTCATTGTCTGTGACTATCTCGATGATGGGAAGGGCCTTGACACCCTCGGCGTCGGAATATGCGGCGCAAGTAAACTCCTTTCCTTTTATCCCCTGCTCGATGATCACTGTGGGACCCTCGGAGAATGCGAAGCTGACGGCCTCTTTAAGATCCTCAGGACGCATGACTTTCGTGATGCCGAAGCTGGAGCCGGCATCTGTCGGTTTCACAAAGACCGGGAACTTCAACGTGGACTCAGCTTTACGGACAACCTCGTCGAGATCCATTCCGGAACGGACGAATATGTCCGGAGAGCATTTGACGAAATCAGCGTCACGAAGATAGCTCTTGCAAGCGAACTTGTCGAACGCTATAGCCGAGACAAAAGCTCCGCAGCTGCTGAAAGGAATACCCAACATCTCAAGGTAGCCTTGCATAAGGCCGTTCTCCCCTGGTGTCCCATGCTGGACTATGTAGGCATAGTCGAAATTGATCTTCTCACCATAGACCTTTATGGAGAAATCCGACTTGTCCACCTCCGGCCTGGATCCTTCCGGGAACGGAACCCTCATCGCGTCACGCTTCTTCATGGCGACAAGCTGCCACTTCCCGAAGCGGGCGAATATCTCATAAACATCGTATCGGGTCCCGTCTATCCGGGAAGCAACGAACTCACCGCTGCGGCAGGAGACTTCCCACTCGGAAGAGTCACTCCCGTAGATCACCGCAATCTTGCTGTACTTGCCCATATCGTTATTCAAAATAATAATCTTCTATCTGGTCCTGCTGCTCTGAGACCTCGTCGTCACTTCCTGTGCACCCAAGGCCGTCAACCACCCCCGCGGGGGCGATGAAACGATCATTCGCGGTGACGCCAAGTGTCCCGTCAGCAAGGACTTTCTTCATGAATATTCCCCAAGTAGGAAGGGACATGTTGGCTCCCTGGCCCAAGGCACCGGACTGGAAATGGATCTGCCTGTCCTCGGCACCGGTCCAAACTCCGGCTACGAGGGTAGGAGTGTAACCGATGAACCAGCCGTCCGAGTTGTCGTTGGTCGTACCTGTCTTGCCGGCTATCTCGCCCATGAGGTTGTAGCGATAACGGAGCCTGCTGGCGGTTCCACCCTGAACGACGCCCTCCATAAGGTTGACCATAAGATAGGCCGTGTTCTCGCCGATGGCCTCGCGCTTGCGTCCGGAGAACTCGCTGAGAACATTGCCCTGGCTGTCCTCGATCCTGGTCACGAACAGCGGACTCACGTACACGCCCTTGGAAGGGAAGGTGTTGTAAGCCGCGACCATCTCCCAAAGAGTGATGTCGGCAGGGCCCACGCAAAGAGCCGGGACCTCATCAATGTGGCTCTGGATACCCATCCTCCGCATCATGTCGGCCATGGCTTCCGGGCCGAACTGTTTCATAAGGTAAGCGGATATGTTATTCGAGCTGTTGGTCAGTCCCCATTTCAATGTCACTGTCTTGCCGATCCATTTCTCACTGTCGGTGCTTCGGGGTGTCCAGGTGGTGCCGCCCGGAACCTCGAAGGTCTGGGGAAGGTCGACCACCTTGTCACAAGGAGTCATTCCCTCCTGCATGGCCAAGGTGTAGAGGAAAGGCTTTATGGTCGATCCGACCTGGCGTTTTCCCTGACGGACGTTGTCGTATTTGAAATATCTGTAATTTGGTCCTCCGACATAGGCCTTGACATGCCCTGTGCCAGGTTCCATCGCCACGAACGCGGTCCTGAGCATGGACTTGTAGTAACGGATCGAGTCGTCCGGGGTCATGGTCGTGTCGATATACCCTTTCTTGTTGTAGGCGAAGACCCTCATCTTGACAGGCTGTGAGAATGTCTTCAGGATCTGGGAGTCTGTCTTGCCTTCTTTCTTGAGCAGACGCCAGCGGTCGCTCCAGCGGCGGGCCTGATTCATAAGGCGGTTACGGGTGGCCTCATCTATGTCGTTGGAGAAAGGAGCGTTGGTCTTGCGCTTGAGGTCCTTCATGAAATCGGCCTGAAGGGACTTTATGCGCTCCGCGACAGCTTCCTCCGCATATTTCTGCATCTTGTAGTTGATGGTCGTGTAGATCCTCAGGCCATCCCTGTCCAGATCATAATGTGTACCGTCCGTCTTGGTGTTCTTCTCAAGCCAGCCGTACAACTGGTCATTATTCCAGGCAAGAGAATCGGCGGTGTAATCCTCGCGGATCTTGTAGTCCGAACGGCGGGGCTTCTTGGCCGACATGACACGCCTGATCATATCCCTGAAATATGGTGCCCTTCCGGAATTATGGTCCTGCACCTCATAATCGAGGGTGATCGGAATCGCCCTGATGGAATCCCTTTGGGCCTTGTTGATGTAGCCGGCCTTTTCCATCTGCCCTATGACGAAATTTCTTCTGACAAGGGCCTTGTCAGGATTGAGGGCGGGGTTGTAACGCGTTGGCTTGTTGGCCATTCCAACCAACATGGCGCTCTCCTCGACAGTCAGGTCGGAGGGAAGCTTTCCGAAGAAGGTGCTGGCCGCGGACCGGATGCCGAACGCGTTGCTGCCGAAAAAGATGGAGTTGAGATACATGGTCATGATCTCGTCCTTGGTGTAGTCCCTCTCAAGCTTCACGGCCGTGATCCACTCCTTGAGTTTGATCCAGACCATCCTCATGTGGTAGATCCCAGGGATCTTCTTTCCGATCTCTTTTCTCGGGTAGAGAGTCTTGGCAAGCTGCTGGGTGATGGTACTGCCTCCTCCCTGGCTGGAATCACGCAGGAGGAGCGTCTTGAACAGAACCCTGGCCAAACCTTTAAAATCTATTCCGGAATGCCTGTAGAAGCGGGCGTCTTCAGTCGCTACCGCGGCATGGACCACATTCGGGGACAGCTCCTCGTAGGTAACGAAGGTCCTGTTCTCAATGTGGAAAGTGGAAAGGATCTCACCGTCCTGCGCTATGATCTGCGTGGCAAGATTGCTCTCAGGATTCTCCAGTTCCCTGAAAGACGGGATGTCGGCGAACATCCACACCAACAGGATCATGAACGCCACGAACAACACGGGAAGGGTTATCAGGATCCAAAACCACTTGGCTATTTTCTTTCTTGTCTCCTTGGTCATAATAAAGACAAATTTATAACAAAATTTGGAAAATTGCCCGGTTTGTGCTTTACTTTGCGGAACGAAACTACAAACATTCTATGAACAACTTACAAAATAAATCATTATGGCAGACAATCTAGTTATCGTGGAGTCTCCGACCAAGGCGGAAACAATCCAGAAATACCTTGGAAAAGGCGACTACCTGGTGAAATCCAGTTTTGGTCACATCAGGGACCTGCAGGAGAACAAATTGAGTGTGGATGTGGAGCACGGGTTCTCTCCCGAATATGTAATTCCAGCTGACAAGAGAAGGGTGGTGTCGGAGTTGAAGAAAGCGGCTGCGGCCGCCTCCACCGTATGGCTCGCATCTGATGAGGATCGCGAGGGAGAAGCTATATCATGGCACCTTTTCGAGACTCTCGGACTTAAGAAAGAGAGCACAAAGCGAATAGTTTTCCACGAGATCACCAAAGACGCCATCACCAATGCCGTCAAGAATCCAAGAGACATTGACATGAATCTTGTGAACGCGCAGCAGGCGCGCAGGGTTCTGGACAGGCTTGTGGGTTTTGAATTATCACCTATCCTTTGGAGAAAGATACAGCCGAAGCTGTCGGCAGGCCGCGTCCAATCCGTCGCGTTGAGGCTGGTCGTGGACAGGGAGAAAGAGATTATGGCCTTTGAAAATGAGCCTTTCTACAGGGTCGAGGCCGTGTTCCATCCCCAGGGACATCCCGCTTCCGTAAAGGTCAAAGCTCCCCTTGACACAAGATTCAAGAATATTGAGGAAGCCGAGGCTTTCCTTAAGGACTGCATAGACGCCGAGTTCAGGATCTCCAGCGTGGAGAAGAAAGAAGCGGCAAGATTCCCCGCTCCTCCATTCACGACTTCCACCCTCCAGCAGGAAGCCGGAAGGAAACTTCATTTCCCCGTCAGCGTGACAATGAGAGTAGCCCAGGCGCTTTATGAGAGGGGTCTTATCACCTACATGAGGACTGACTCGACCAACCTTTCAACCCTGGCACTCGGAACTTCAAAAAAATACATCACCGAGCATTTCGGAGCCGATTACCATAAGACCAGGCAGTTCAAGACCAGATCTTTGGGCGCCCAGGAAGCTCACGAGGCCATCCGCCCCACTTTCATAGAGAACACCTCGATAGAGGGATCTCCCCAGGAGAAGAAACTCTATGACTTGATCTGGAAACGTACCGTCGCCTCACAGATGGCCGATGCCAAGGTACTCAACACGCTGATGAAGGTGTCTTCAGACAAGAGGCCGGAGAAATTCAGCGTCCAGGCCACCCAGGTACTTTTCGAAGGTTTCCTCAAACTCTACATGGAAGGTACTGATGATCAGGAAGATCCGGAAGGCGAGACCATCCTCCCCGATCTCAATGAAGGCGCTGTCATGGAAAGGTGCGAGATAAAGGCCGAGTGCAAATACACCGCCGCTCCTCCAAGGTTCTCCGAACCGACGCTGGTGAAGAAACTTGAGGAACTCGGGATCGGACGTCCTTCCACCTACCAGTCAACAATCGGCACCCTCATCTCCGGAAGGGGCTATATAGTCAAGGGTGACAAGGAAGGCCGCAAGATCCCTGTCAAAGACCTGTCTCTAAAGGGCAATACCATCACCGAGACTTCCAAGACAGAAACAGTAGGCGCTGAGAGGGGCAAACTCCTGCCTCAGGAGATCGGAATGATCGTGGCGGAATACCTCGAGAAGAACTTCACTGACATAATGGACTACGACTTCACCGCCAACGTGGAGAAAGATTTCGACCAAATCGCCAACGGCGAGCAGGAGTGGAACAAAGTCATCAGCGAGTTCTACGCTCCTTTCCACAAGAAGGTGGAAGAGGTGCTTCATGACGGGAACTACAGCAAGGTCTCACGCGAGATCGGCATCGATCCGGAAGGGAACAAACTGACTGCCAAATTCGGAAAATACGGACCCTTTATCCAGAAAGGCGAGGGCGAGAACGCGCAGTTCGCTTCTCTCGCCAAAGGTCAGCTCATCGAGAATATCACCCTTGCCGAGGCTCTGAAGCTTTTCGAGCTTCCCAGGACCGTGGGAGAGTATAACGGCATCAGCGTGATCGCGATGAAGGGCCGCTACGGACCCTACATAAAATATGGAGACAAGAATGTCTCCCTTCCAAAAGGAAAGGATCCCGTCAAAGTGAGCCTGGAGGAATGCGTGTCCTTGATCACGGCCGCCTCGGAAAAGACTCCCGAAACTTCTGTGATCGCTGATTTCAAAGAGGCCGGGATCCAGGTAATAAACGGGAGATATGGCCCCTACATCAAATCCGGAGATTCGAATTACAGGATCCCCAAAGGGACCGACGCTTCCACTCTTTCGGAGGAGGATTGCAAGGAGATCATTGAAAAATCAAAACCTACCGCCAAAGCTCACAGACGCTTCAAAAAGTCTTGATTTTTTAAAATATTTGGTTAAATTTGCCATGTTTAAGTTATAAACTGAAAGCAATGGCAACTTATCACATCGACCAGATCGACCAGAAAATCCTGTCATTCCTGGTGAAAAACGCCCGGATGCCCTTTTTGGAAATCGCTCGTGAATGCGGAGTCTCCGGAGCCGCCATCCATCAGAGAGTCAAAAGATTAGAAGCCAACGGGGTCATTACCGGCTCCCGCCTTCTCGTCAAGCCTCAAGCCCTCGGACTCAATGTCTGCGCATTCATCAGCGTGACCCTCTCCGAGGCCAACAAGTACCCTGAGGTCGTGGCGAGCCTTAAGAAGATTCCCGAGATCGTGGAGTGCCATTTCGTGACTGGCAGCGCGGCATTGCTCGTCAAAGTATATTGCTTTGACAACGATCACCTTATGGAGGTGCTTCTGAACACGATGCAGAATATTCCTTTCGTCCAGTCAACCGACACGATGATCTCCCTCGACCAAGCTATCGAGCGCCAGGTTTGGGTGAAAGACTATAAGAGCACAAGCTACCAGACTACTGGCGAGAATAAGAAATAATCATTCTCGCCATCTCAAGATCCTCTGGCGAGGTCAGTTTGAAATTGTACCTCTCTCCCGGATGAAAGGAGAGGGGTATTCCCTTTTTGGCGGCGACTGAGGCGTCGTCGGTGAAAGAAGTGTCAAAAGCCTGCGTGTAGGCCTCCTTGATGTCCTCGGACAGGAACATCTGCGGGGTCTGGACACGATAGACACGGCTCCTGTCGATCTTCTCTCCGGATTCGGCCAGCCTTTCATTTCCGGAGGCGTCCGTCTCCATATCAAGAAGCCTCAACGTGTCCACGGAAGGAAGGACCGGAATCAATGCCCTGAATTTCCCGGTGGACATCTTCGAGAACATCTCCTTGACCAGATTCCCGGAGACGAGCGGCCTCACCCCATCATGAATGGCGACGATGGTTCCGGAAGGAACGCGCTCCAAGGCATTCTTCACCGAATGGAACCGTGTGAAACCTCCCGGGACAAGCAGCTGCGGACAGGTGAAATCCGCCCCGAGGCAATATTCCTTCCAAAAGGCGATGTGCTCTTTAGGGAGAACTGTTATCACCCGAAGGTCAGGCACCGCGGCCGTGAAAGCCTCGATAGTCCGCCGCAGGACAGGCTTTCCTCCAAGGTCAAGGAACTGTTTCGGCACCTGTGACCTCATCCTCGAGCCGCTTCCGGCGGCCATAACGATTAATATTTTATCACCGACGTTCATAAATATCCTCGCGAATATAACTTTTTTTGTATATTTACAAGTTGTAATAAAGACTTGGATTTTAATATGGCATTTTCATTTCTCACACAAGAGATAGCAATGGATCTTGGCACCGCCAACACCGTCATCTTCCGCAACGACCAGAAGGTGCTTGACGAGCCGAGCATTGTCGCTATAGACAACAATACCCAGAAATGCATCGCGATCGGCCAGCAGGCCAAGCTGATGCATGAGCATACCAATCCCGGAATCAAGACGATCCGTCCTCTGCGCAACGGTGTGATCGCCGATTTCAACGCCGCCGAGATGATGATCAAAGGCTTCATCAAGCAGGTCAACAACAAGAAGAAATCACTCTTCTCCCCCAACCTCAAGATCGTGGTCGGAATCCCGTCGGGAAGTACACAGGTAGAGATCAGGGCCGTCCGTGACTCTTGCGAGCACGCCGGAGGAAGGGATGTGTACCTTATCTACGAGCCTATGGCTGCCGCTCTCGGAATCGGTCTCGACGTGGAGGCCCCTAAAGGCAACATGGTGGTTGACATAGGTGGAGGTACCGCGGAGATCGCCGTTATTTCACTTGGAGGTATCGTCGAGCAGGAGAGCATCCAGACGGCTGGAGACGTGTTCAACACTGACATCCAGTACTATATGCGTCAGCAGCACAACATCAAGATCGGCGAGACTACAGCCGAGAAGATCAAGATAGCTGTCGGCGCTGTCATTCCTGACCTTGATGAGGAACCCGAGCCTTTCGTGGTGAACGGTCCTAACCTGATGACGGCCCACCCGGTCGAGGCGACCATCACTTACCAGGAGATCGCCCACTGCCTGGACAAGAGTGTGGCCAAGCTGGAAGCGTCCATCCTGCATGTGCTGGAGCTGACTCCCCCTGAGCTCTATTCCGACATCGTCGAGAATGGAATATTCCTCTCTGGTGGTGGTGCCCTTCTCCGTGGACTCGCGAAGAGGTTCACCGAGAAAGTCAACATCCAGTTCCATGTGGCGGAGGATCCGTTGAGAGCCGTCGCCAGGGGTACTTGCATCGCTCTTAAAAAGACTTCGAACTACTCATTCCTTATGAGATAATGCCTAAGGAGAGACCACTGGCAAGCAGAATCATCAACCTTGCGGTTTTCATCCTGCTGGAAACCGCCGCTTTGCTGACACTCTCCAACAACAACGCCCTTCAGAGACTTTGGCTTTCAAGAGTCTCTCATGGGGTGATGGCAAAGACCTGGGGCACGTCCCAGGCCATAGGGAACTATTTCCACCTCAAAAGGCAGAACGACGAGCTCGCTCTTGAGAACGAACACCTCAGGGCGATTGTCAGGAGGTACGAGGAGACGGCCCGGGAATCCGATCCAGCGTTCCAGCCTTCCCTGAGGGGTGACGGTTTCAAATATATTCCGGCGACAATCATCAAATCCGGCACTTCCTCGCAGCACAACTACCTCATTCTTGACAAGGGTAGTGATGACGGAGTCGTCGAGAATTCAGGTATCATAACCTCAAAAGGGGTTATCGGGATTGTCGACGCTGTCAGCAAGCACTACTCTTTCGCGATCTCTTTCCTCAACAATGAACTCAACATCAGCGCCAGGATCGACACTTCCGGAGCCGTGGGGCCTCTCGCATGGGACGGGCTGAGAACGGATGAGGCTGTGCTGAAGGAAATCCCTCTCCAGTTCAAATACAACCCCGGAGACACGGTCTACACCAGCGGCTACTCCGCGATCTTCCCTCCGGACATCCCGCTTGGGATAACGGGAGAGGCGAAGGTGATCAATGGAGCCACCAATGAGATCAGGGTCAAGTTGTTCCAGGACCACAGCGCCTTGAAATACGTCACCATTATCGAGAACACGAGGATACACGAGATCGAGCAGATCGAAAACTCTGACAAACAAACAACGGAGGACGGAAGATGAGAAAGACTTTCATCGTGACATATCTCCTGATGGCGGTGGGGCAGATGCTTTTCACCAACTACCTCCACTTCTCGCCATTGTGCATGGTCACCATCCTCCCGTTGATGGTTCTCTGCATCCCGACCAAGGTTAACACGGTCTGGGCCATGGTCATAGCCTTCGCCACCGGCCTGATGGTCGACTTGTTCGCCGAGGGAGCGATCGGGATAAACGCCCTCTCCCTGGTGCCGGTAGCGTTCACGAGAAAAGGCTTGATCAACATGATTTTCGGTTCGGAACCATTTGACCATAAGGAGAATATATCGATCCGAAAATATGGTTTCGCCAGAATTTCCTTCGCGATAATCCTCGTGACTGCCCTGTTCCTTGCCATCTACATCGCGGCAGACTGCGCCGGGACCAGGCCTTTATGGTTCATGGCGACAAAACTCGGGATCTCCCTTCTGGCAAGCTATCTTGTTTCCATCATCCTCGTAAACATGCTTAGCTATGACGACAGAAGGTAACAACCGGAGCCGTGTACTTCTGATCGGACTTCTGATAGTGGCCGCGGTCCTGTTGGGGAAGCTGTTCTACATCCAGATCGTGGACGACAAGTACAAGATCAACGCCTCCAACAACTCGATGGTCTACGACATCATCTACCCGACAAGGGGGATAATATATGACCGTAAAGGGGAGATAATAGTCAGTAATAAAGTGACTTACGACATCCTCGTCACTCCGAGGGAAGTCACCCCGTTCGACACGCTGCTGCTTGCCTCCGTTCTTGAGACCACTCCCGAGTTCATCAAGGAGAAGATGGCAGAATATTCCAGGAACAAGAAGAAAATAGGCTACCAGAGCATGGTCATGCTCAAGCAGATAAAGCCGGAGACTTACATGAAGTTCGCGGAGATCCAATATAATTTCCCCGGTTTCAGGGGGCAAGTAAGAAGCATCCGCGACTACCCGGTCAATGCCGGAGGCAACCTCCTTGGCTATGTCTCGGAGGTGGACCAGAAGTACATAGAGGATCATCCAGGAGAATACAGGCCAGGAGACTATGCTGGCAAGACCGGAATCGAGGCCGCGAGGGAGAAAGACCTGAGGGGAGAGAAAGGCTACCACATCTACCTTCGTAACTCACGGAACCAGATCGAGAAGCGCTACAAAGAGGGCGAGATGGACAAAGAGGCCATTCCTGGACACGACATCGTCACGACCATTGACGCCGAGCTCCAGCAATATGGCCAGGAACTGATGAAGAACAAGGTCGGAAGCCTTGTCGCGATCGAGCCTAAAACCGGGGAGATACTGTCCCTGGTATCCAGCCCTGGAGTCGATGTCAGCATGCTGGCGGACATTAGCCAGCATTACAACGAAATCATCAAGGACCCCCACAAGCCGATGTTCAACAGGGCTGTCCAGGCTCCGTATCCCCCGGGATCCGTGTTCAAGCTGGTCAACGGGCTAATCGGCCTGCAGGAGGGTGTGCTGAACATGGACATGGCTTATCCCTGCTACCAAGGCTACCATTTCGGAAGCCACAAACTCGGATGCCACAACCACTGGTCTCCCCTGAGACTTGAAGAGGCGATAATGATGTCCTGCAACGGCTTCTTTTGTTATGTCCTGAAGAATATTCTCGAGAACAAGAAGTACAAGAACATCGACGAAGCCCTGGACAAATGGAACGAGTATGTCCAGAGCTTCGGTTTCGGACACAAGCTGGGAAGCGATTTTCCGGCCGAGCTCGGAGGAACCCTCCCGACCTCGAAGCTGTACAACAAGCGGTACGGCAAAGGTGGCTGGAAATTCACCACGATCATCTCGATATCCATCGGGCAAGGCGAGGTCGGAGTGACTCCCCTCCAGATCGCCAACCTCGCGGCCATCATGGCTAACCGGGGCTGGTACAAGATCCCGCACATCGTCAAAGCTTCCGAAGGTGTCGAGATTGACCCCAAATACAATGAGCGCCAGTACACCATGGTCGACACGACCAATTTCCAAAAAGTCATAAACGGCATGTGGAGGGCCGTGAACAATGGTCCAGGGACCGGCTGTACGGCATGGGTAGCGGAGGTCCCTGGGCTGGACATCTGCGGAAAGACCGGGACGGCACAGAACCCGAGGGGAGCTGACAACTCGGTGTTCATCTGCTTCGCACCTAAAGACGACCCGAAAATCGCCGTCGCCGCCTATGTGGAAAACGCCGGCTTCGGCGCGACGTGGGCCGCCCCTATAGCCTCCCTCCTGATAGAGAAATACCTGAACGGGGAGACTTCCAGACCTGATCTTGAAAAGAGAGTGATGGAAGGCGACCTTATGTCCAGAGTTAAGACATATAATTAAGGCGAGCGATGGGAAACTTCTCTGACAGAGGCGTTAAGCAGTCAATAGACTGGAAGCTGGTGATCTCTTACCTGCTTCTCATCCTTATTGGCTGGGTCAACATCTACGCTTCAATCCACTCGTCGGAGCCTTCAAGCATATTCGACTTCAGCGTCCGCAGCGGCAAGCAGTTCGTATGGATCCTTACGGCCATCGGACTGGCTCTGGTGATCCTCTTCGCCATCAATCCAAGGTTCTGGCAAAGCTCCGCGCTCCCATTGTACCTATTCGTCCTGGTCTTGCTGGTGGTGGTCATATTCGTGTCAAAAGACGTCAAGGGATCACACTCGTGGTTCGAGTTCGGGCCTGTCAAATTCCAGCCTGCCGAGATCTCGAAGATCACCACTTCCCTGCTCCTGGCCACTCTGATGAGCCAGACCAACTACCGCATCACTCGCCTCAAGGACTTCATGATGACCGGTCTGATCATCGGAATTCCGATGCTTGTGATACTTGCCGAAAGCGAGACCGGTTCCGCCCTGGTGTACGTGGGATTCTTGTTCGTCATGTACCGTGAGGGATTCTCCGGATGGTGGATATTCAGTCTCATAATGGCGGTTGCCTTGTTCATCCTCACTCTCACCGCATCCGCCTATGTGTCCCTGCTTGTACTGGTCGGGGTGATCCTAGCCACATCAATAATTATCCAAGGGAAGGTGGGTGTCTTCGGGTGGATCAACATCGGAATCCTCGCTGTTCTTTGCGCCTTGCCCTGGGCTCTTGGCAAAGCGCCCGAAGGGTCATTCCTCGCCGGGATAAAGCCAATGTACATCCTCATCGGGATCTGCGTCATCATAGTGGCCGCAATGATCGTGAAAGGCTACCGGGAACGCAAACGTCACTTCTCAATCGGGGCGCTCGGGCTGCTGGCCGGGATTGCCTTGGTGTTCTCTACCGAGTTCATATTCAACAACATCCTTCAAGACCACCAGCGCAAGAGAATAGAAGTGCTCCTGGGAATGAAAGAAGATCCTTCAGGAGTAGGCTATAATGTCAACCAGAGCATGATAGCCATAGGATCCGGAGGTTTGACAGGGAAAGGCTTCCTTAACGGCACCCAGACCACTTTCGGATTCGTTCCGGAGCAGAGCACCGACTTCATCTTCTGCACGGTCGGCGAGGAATGGGGATTCATCGGATGCCTGATCGTGATATTCCTGTACGTGTTCATGATCTGGAGGATAATCGTCGACGCCGAGAAAAGCAGGGAGAGCTTCACTCGGATTTATGGGTACTGCGTGGCGGCGTGCATATTCATGCACTTGTTCATCAACATCGGCATGACCATCGGACTGATGCCAGTGATCGGAATCCCGTTGCCGCTGCTGAGCTATGGCGGATCCTCACTGTGGGCTTTCACTATATTGATATTCATCTTCATAGCCCTGTACCGGCAAGAAAAGAAATACTATTAACCAATCACGAATATGAGAAGAGCTCTAACCACACTACTCGTCGCGATAGCGAGCGCGTCGCTCTACGGACAGGTCAAAATCTCCGTTCATGAGAACGCCACCGACCAACCTGTGATCCCGAAGGAGATCTACGGACAGTTCGCCGAGCATCTTGGCAGGTGCATCTACGATGGCATCTGGGTCGGTGAGGACTCCCCAATCCCGAACATCAACGGCTACAGGAAAGATCTCGTCGAGGCGATCAGGGAGCTGAAGGTTCCGGTGCTGCGCTGGCCCGGCGGCTGCTTCGCCGACGAGTATCACTGGAGGGATGGAATCGGCCCGAAGGCCGACAGGCCCAAGATGATCAACTCCAATTGGGGCGGTACTGTCGAGGACAACTCCTTTGGCACCCATGAGTTCCTCAACTTCTGCGAGATGCTCGGCATCGAGCCCTACATCTCCGGAAATGTCGGATCCGGAACCGTCGAGGAGTTGGCGAAGTGGGTTGAATATATGACCGCGAAAGGCGGGACAATGGCTGAGTTAAGGGCCAAGAACGGCAGAAAGGAACCCTGGAAAGTTAAATATCTCGGGGTCGGAAATGAGAGTTGGGGCTGCGGTGGAAACATGACCCCTGAGTTCTATTCAGACCAGTACAAGAGGTACGCCATCTACTGCCGGAACTACGACGGCAACCGCCTGTACAAGGTCGCCAGCGGAGCTTCCGATTACGACTACAATTGGACTAAAGTGCTGATGCATAAGGTCCGTGGAGACATCTCGGGACTATCCCTCCACTACTACACCGTCGATTGGGGCAAGAAGGGATCGGCCACCGAGTTCACCGACGAGGACTACTACAATGTCATCGCCAAGGCCGTCGAGATCGACGAGGTCATCAAGAACCACGAGGCGATCATGGATCTCTATGATCCCAACCACAGGATCGACCTGCTCCTGGATGAGTGGGGCACATGGTACGATGTGGAGCCAGGAACCAATCCCGGCCATCTTTTCCAGCAGAATTCCATGAGGGACGCTATCGTCGCCGCCCTGACACTGAATATATTCAACAAGCACACCGACCGCCTCAAGATGGCCAATATCGCCCAGATGGTCAACGTCCTGCAGGCCATGATCCTCACAAAGGGATCAGAGATCGTGCTTACCCCTACCTACCACGTGTTCAGGATGTTCAATGTCCACCAGGATGCTGCCAGCGTGCCTGTCACATTCCAGACTGATTCCCTGGCCTCTAAGTCCGGCCGACTGTACCCGACCATGAGCGTAAGCGCCTCAAAGTCAGAAGCCATACACGTTTCCCTGGCGAACCCGTCCGTCAATGAGTCCAAGACTGTCGAACTTGAGTTCGACGAGTTGAAGCCTTCAAAGGTCTCCGGAGAGGTCCTTGTCGGAAAAGGTAAAGGAATCGAGGCTGTGAAATCCTACAACGACTTCGAAGGTAAAAGTGTAGTGGCCCCCACCAAGTTCAAGGACTTCAAGACTTCCGGCAAGACCGTCAAGGTCACCCTGCCCCCCGCCTCCGTCGTGGTTCTTGAGGTGAAATAACTAAGGATTAAAGTCGCTTCAGCGCCCTGGAGAGCTGGTCGGGGCAACTTGTTCCACGACCTTTACAATCAATGCCATCGAGCAGGGCAATCACGTCCTGAACCTTGCGGCCTTCGCACAAGGCCGCCACGCCCTTTGTGTTGCCATTGCAGCCTTTGGTGTACTGGACTTTGCGGATGATGTCCCCTTCAGTCTCTATGTATATCGCTTCCGAGCAGACAACGGGGCAGGTGCGGAAAAAGGTCTTCCTGATCCCGCCTTCCGTGGTATCTTCCAAGAGCGTCACATCGTAAGTGATTCTTTCCATGTCGGTCATATTTTCCACAATATAGTAAAAATTTTATCGAATTTATTTGGAACGATAATTATTTATTGTATCTTTGCGATATCAAAATGATATTAAATTAAATTATCATGGAAAGTAAGGAATTCACCTACAAAGGATTGACCATCAATGGCTTCCTCGCTCTGTTTCTCGCTCTTATAGTGTTTGCTCTCGCAGTCTACTGCTTCATCTTGGCTGACATAAACGCAAACTGGGCCATCGCCGGAGTTCTCTTGTTGATTTTCTTCGGGATCAACATGAACGGATTCATCAAACTTGAGCCTAATGAGGCTAAGGCCCTGGTTTTCTTCGGAAAATACAGCGGAACCTTCTTCGACACAGGTTTCTACTGGATAAATCCCTTGCTCAGCAAAAAGAGTGTCACCTTGAGGGCCCGCAACCTCAACCCCGAGCCTATAAAAGTCAACGACAAAGCCGGAAATCCTGTTCTTATCGGAATGGTATTAGTCTGGAAGCTGGAAGACACCTACAAGGCTCTATTTGAAATAGATAGCCAGTCTCTCGCTCCAGTTGTGACAACAACCGCGAGAGGAGGAGTTGTCCGCTCCCTGTCTCAGGCTTTCGAGAATTTCGTACGTGTCCAGAGTGACGCCGCACTGCGCCAAGTCGCCGGATGCTACGCCTACGACAATCCCGATTCCGCCGACGAATTGACACTTCGCTCCAATGCGGAAGAGATCAACGAGCGCCTTGTCAAGACCCTGAACGACCGTCTCTCAATGGCTGGAATCCACGTCACTGAAGCTCGTATCAACTACCTCGCCTACGCTCCTGAGATCGCCGCCGTGATGCTTCGCCGCCAGCAGGCCGATGCCATCATCGCCGCCCGCGAGAAGATAGTTGACGGAGCCGTCAGCATGGTCAAAATGGCCCTTGACAAGCTCAAAGATGAGGGTGTGGTCGATCTCGACGAGGAGCGCAAGGCCGCCATGGTCAGCAACTTGCTCGTGGTTCTCTGTGGAGACGAGCCTGCCCAGCCTGTCGTGAACTCAGGAAGCATCTATTAATATGGCCAAAGAAAAAGAAGCTGTCAAGAGCTTCGTGCTCAGGATCGATCCCGAGACAATGGAGGCTCTGGAGCGTTGGGCCGCGGACGAGTTCCGCAGCACCAACGGTCAGCTTCAGTGGATCATAAACGAGGCCCTCAGGAAGAGCGGCCGCCTGAAAAGGAAAGACAAATCCTAGCGGGATCCCGGAATGTTATCGAATGGCGTCCCAGTCGGCTTTGCCGGCTTGGGGGGCCATTAACTCTATGAGCGGGCGCCAAAGAGCCACGCCAAATTTGGTGATGGTTTTGACGTAATATTCCTGACCAGGCTCTACTTTCAGGACAATGGATTCACGGGACTCGGTCGCGGCCCAAATCTCATATTCACCAGGAGTCTCAACTTTCACGGCCGCCTTTGCCTTGTTTTTCGACCGGAAAACCGGCTGATCACCAAGATGAACGGTGTACGGAGTCTGTACAAAACCACCGGGGCGATAGAAATAGATTACAGCATAGTCCGGATGGCTTGCCGGAACTGAATCCGCTTTGATGTTATTGTACAATTTCGGAGAGCACCCGCACAAAAGAGCCAGTGCCGAAAGAATAATGATTAACTTTTTCATCTTGACGATCAATTCTTATTGTTCGTCAAATGTACACAATTATTCCGAGATTCCGGCAGGTACACTCATTTGGACCGGCGTTTCAAGGTAATGTCCCGATCCAAAGAGGGATCTGACTCCTGGAAGAATCCGATATATTTAAGAACCAATTGTTTCCGGTTACATTTCAAGATGTCGTAGCAGGCCAGGACCGGGCGGTTCTCACCAGGACCCACAACCTCGAGTTTCGGGTAGGATGAAAGTGAGTCCACCTCAAGTCCATTTATAAAAGTAGGTATAGTGGTGACACAGAAGAGATAGTTTTCAGTGTGATCTCCCGCGAACACGTCGGAAACCGTTACATTCAAATTACCGTAGATGGATGGATCATCCCCTTTTTGGAAAGTCCACCTCACGAAACCATCCGTGGCCACTCCTTCAGGATAAACCTTATCCCAGACTCCCTCCAGCAAATCAGTACGTACCACGTCATCCTTTTCACACCCGCACAGTCCCGCCACCAGCAGCGCCGCGCAGATTATTGTTCTAAAAGTCTTCATCTTGATTCGTTTTCTTATTAAACACAGAAAACGGCAAAATGCGTCCAAAGAAATCATACGGCCCAACTTGACATTTACATTCCCGGGAGGGATGCCCTGTGGTGGCCTGCAATGGGTCCCGACTGGGATGGCTAGGCAAAAACGGCTGGTCTTCCCACCAAGGACCTGTTTCAGAGGCCTGGGTTAGGTGACAAGTGGGAAGGTGTTTTTTAAGTTGACTCTAAATCATGTCCTTGACCTCCTCGTAAACCAGTCCAGTCATCCTTACTATCTGTTTGAGGGAACTATTGAAACGGGAGCGAAGCGCCCTGGCCAGCATCAGGCGCTGGCGCATGTCGAGAGTTCTGACTGTCTCGACACCAAACATCTCATGGCATAACTCATTCTTATGTTGGCGCATTTCCTGGATGGGCATTGTGAGGTGCGAAATAGTACCTCCTCTGGCGTCAACATCATCTTCCTTGGTTATGCAAAAGAAATAATTGAAGCTTTTACATGTCTTGAATATCCTTTCGACTATTTCATAGGCGACATATACCCCTGGAAAGACTATCTGGCCAATCATTGGCACATCTTCATGGGGAATATTCCTGGTTCTCAGTAGTTTACGACCTTTATGAAGTCCTAGTCCTTCCTTATTGCCAGGACTGTAATCAGCATCAATCCAAGCCGGAGAACTCCAAAGACCAGGTCTCCTGAAGTATAACGGACCACTGGACCATGGGTAATCCCATGCCGTAAAAGGAAGTCCTCCCACCGGCGCGTTCTTGACCGTATAGCAGATGACTGTTTTTAAATAGGCGTCATCAGTGACTGGCTGGTAATCGATAGGAACATTATCCAGTTTATGGCGCTCCCCATGTGTTGTGGATATGTGCTGAGAAGTGCGTCGCACATATTCATGCATGAATCTGTTGCACTCCACGAACTCTCCATAAAGCACAAAGTGCACATGAGTGTCCATCAGTGAGAAAGCAAGGATCACGACGTTGAACCTCCTCACTGTTATGTAAATTCGGTTCATTCCGGCGATGAAATCATCATCGTCCTCGAACATCACATCAACAGCTTTTCCGTCAGTGCTGAAGTGCCAGCAATTTTTAATGATTATTTTCTGCCCCTTGATAAAGGGTCTGTCAAGTCCCAGATCCGAGACAATTTCCTTTGGAAGTCTTTCAAACATAATGTCAGGTTTTTATTTATGCGAAGATAGTGATTTTTGTGTACAGATTCTTCACTTCGCTTCGCTCCGTTCAGAATGACAGGAAGAATGTTATCCTGAGCGGCACCAATGTCATGCCTAGCGGCACCATGTCATCCTTAGTGACCCCCCTTGTCATCCTGAGCGAAGCGAAGAATCTACAAATAGTCCTAAGAATCAACATCCCCAACCAAAACTGCCCAACTTGGCATTCACCTTCCCGGAAGGGAGGCCTTGTGGCGGCCCGCAATGGGTTCTGACCGGGAAGGTGAGGCAAAATCGGCGGGCCTTCCCACAAAGGATCTGTTTCAGAGGCCTGGGTTAGGGTGCAGGTGGGAAGGTGATTTTAAAGTTGACCTGCGAAACTACTTGATATATAGTCCCATCCTCTGGAATGTCACGTCGCCCTCGATCAGGTTCGGCCCGTCCACATTCACATCTTCGCGGGAGAGCACCAACTTGTCCTTGCTGCACTCCTTGACGTAATAGCGTGCCGCAGGCGTGTAGGCTGCTTCCCTATCCTCCTGCATGAAGTCGTGGTCAATATCAAAGAGATAGATCTCCGGAGTTGAACTGCCGACGCCGGGATAGCCGTTCTGGTGTTGCGCATAGATATATTTCGCCTCCGAATCACCGGTAAACACATCTGAGACATAGATGCTTAGAATCCACGTTTGAGGATAAGCGTCGCCTGATTTGAAATCCCATATCACAAGCCCTGCATCCTGCACTCGTTCCGGATATACCTACTCCCAACTTCCTTCCAGCTTGATAGCCAAGT